>OHEO01000172.1_pt1 | contig 45294 bp, 30 predicted proteins | sample 1567311 | NCBI WGS metagenome assembly OHEO01 (sample SAMEA3879602, study PRJEB24766) | human gut metagenome | biome: human-associated habitat; feature: feces | place: USA | collected 1985/1987
TTATATAATTTACTTTGTACTCATAAATTTTTCCCATCAACGTGGCCTTTTTAGGATATGCGTAGGGTGCGGATTTGAAAATCAGATTTATTATGAGTAAAAAAGAAAAGAATGTAGAAATGGGGAGCCCCATGAAGATGCCGGATTTGGCATCTTATATGCAGACGGTGATTGAGCAGTTGGAAGCGGATAAGAAGCGCTCGGCGGCACATACCTATACGTATGCGTTGAAATCTATCGCGGAGTTTTACGGTGGGGCAGGAATGCCGATGCCGGTGGATGAGGTCTTTACGCCAGGCAGGTTGAAGGAGTATGAAGAATGGATGAGACGGGAAGGAATGAGGAAGCGGAAAAGAGAGCCTAAAGGGTTGAGCTTGAATACCATTTCCACCTATATGCGGAACTTGAAGGCGGTATATCACCGGATGGTCGGTGAAAAGGTGCTGCCCTATAACCCGAAATTGTTTGATGACGTGTACACAAAAGTGGAATCACAGACTAAACGGGCGCTGGAACTAGAACAGATGAATACGTTGCTGTGTACAGACTTAAGAAAATTGCCTTCGGATCTGCGGTGTGTGTTGGCTTATTTCTTATTGATGTTCCTATTCCGAGGAATGCCGTTCATTGACCTCGCTTATTTGCGTAAACAAGATGTGAAAGGGAACCGCATTGTATATAGCCGCCACAAAACAGGACGGCAGATGACGGTGCGTATTCCCAAAGAAGCGATGGAACTGATGAAAGAGTTTAAAAACAGGAATCCGGATTCCATCTATCTCTTTCCGATTCTACACAAACAAGAGAGTAAGAAGAAACGGGCCGGGAAGGTGAAAAAGGATAAAGAACTGTATATGGATTATCTTCGGGCTCTTCGTGGCTTCAATCTGAAACTGGAAAAAATAGCGTCTCTGTTGCTGCCAGGTGTGAAGCTCAGCTCATATGTGGCGCGCCACAAATGGGTATAGCTTAAATTTGAGAATATATCTTATTGAAACACTGTAATATAATAAGAATAACAAAAACAAGGATAACAAACAGGTAACATTTTGATTGAAAATAATGTCTTACCAAGAGCAAGGAAGCCTGCCTATCAAGTGTACAAAGGTAATGGCTTCAACTTGATTTTTTGCCTTCCAAAAGAAAAAGTTTTAGCTGTTGATGGTGAGGTTTCCGTGGGGGTATCGGAAGTCCTTGTTGGCCGATTGACTAAGATTCTCTAACCATGCTTGATTACGCAAGCTGAAGTTAAAAAAGTAAGTTTAGAGTATTCTTGTATATGTACTACAAGGAACAGAGTAAACCTCTTGCTGCATTTCTTCCGCGATGAACAGTAATTCCAATAATAAGTTTAATGGCATCTTGTATATATACTACAAGGAACAGAGTAAACCTCTTGCTGCATTACTTCTACGATGAACAGCAGTCCTAATAAATAGGTTTAATCACATCTTGTATATATAAAGGACTGAGTCAAACTTGTTGGTGTTGTATTGCCTCTTTAAATCAGTTTAAAAGGATAGGCTTTGTTGGAGTCTTGTATATATAGTACAAGGAATAGACTAAACCACTTTGCCAGTTACACCAGCCTTTCTTTTTTGGAAGGCAAAAGGCCATTGCTTAGACCTTGACCTTGATGACTTCACAGAGGTTTGTGGAGTATTGGGCAGACTTATGTTCACATTTCAGGTGCCAACGTTTATCCGTGCCTTGGACTGCCACTTTTACGGTATTGAAACCATTCCTTCGGTTGATGGCATCGATGGCTACTGAAAGACGAGCTTGCTTTGCCCGGTCGATTGAATCAAAGAGGATGGCCTGCACTGCTGTATCAGGGCTGATATTCCACACGATGACACCGGCTTTCTTGTAGTGGTATTTGCCATCCTCACGCCATTCAGATCGGAGTGCTTGCACGGCTGCTGCCACTAACTCCAACTGGTCGTTGGTGGGCATGGGCAATGAAACAGTGTGGTTGATGGTATGGTTTGGCACATCGTTGCGGAAACGGCTGGTGTATGCAAAAACTGTCAGTTGGCTGCAACGGCTTTTTTGCTCCCGCAGTTTGCGGACGCATGAAGCTGCAAAGTTGGCTACCGCTTCTTCCACCACTCTCAACTCCGACAAACCATTGTCGGGGAAACTACGGCTGGTACAGATGCTTTGCTTTTCGGGCAGTTCGCTGATGTCAATACAATTTTCACCACGGAGTTCCTTCCATGTCCTTGTGCCTGTCACGGTAAGCAAACGCCTTACCCGGCTTTCACTCCACTGCGTGAAATCCCATGCAGTCTTGACCCCATAATACTCTAACTTTTTTGCCGAACGTCTGCCTATGCCCCATACTTCGGCGATGTCAAAACCTTGCAATGCCTTGATACGCTTTTCTTCAGTGTCAATCAGACAAACTCCTTCGTAGCCTTTGTATCTTTTACCATACTTGCTTGCCACTTTTGCCAAGGTCTTGGTCGGGGCTATGCCAAGAGTCACCGGGATGCCTGTGCCCTTGCCAATGGTACGCACGATGCGTTTGCCGTAGTCACGTAAGGCTTCTCCACCGCCCATGCCTGTAAGGTCGATGAAAGCTTCATCGATGGAATACTGCGTCAATTCGGGCGTGAACTCCGAGAGCAACATCATCACCCTGCGGCTCATGTCGCCATAGAGTGTGTAGTTGGAACTGAACACGGCAACCTTTTCACGCTCCAGCAACTCTTTGGCTTGGTAAAACGGCATACCCATTTCTATGCCCAACGCCTTTGCTTCGTTGCTGCGGGCAATGATGCAACCGTCATTGTTAGACAGCACCACCACGGGCTGTGTGTGCAAACCCGGATTGAACACCCGTTCGCACGAGCAATAGAAGTTATTGCAATCTACCAAACCGAACATGGCTCTCATTTCCTCCGATATTGGCGTTTGATGTTGTAGGTCAATACACCCCATACGATAAAATTGTTTTCCTCCGTCACCTTGATGGGCGGGTAGTCTTTGTTGGCAGGCATCAGCCACAGGCAACCGGCGTGTGGGTCGAATTTCACCCGCTTCAACGTGAATTCCCCATCAATGTAGGCCACCACGATGTCACCCTCTTGCGGGTCGATGGCCTTGTCAATCACCAGCAGGTCGCCATCGTCGATGCCGCAATCCTTCATCGAATCACCTACGGCACGGGCATAGAACGTGGTGGCGGGATGACGCACCAACTTGCGGTTCAGGTCGATGCTCTCCGTCATGTAGTCCTGTGCCGGTGAGGGAAAGCCTGCACGGATGCCACCATCGGCAAAGTCCAACGGCAGTTCGCTGCTCAGGTCGGCTGAATAAAGGATGAGCCTTACCCCGTCCTCCTTTTCTATTCCTGACTCGTTGATGACTGTTTTATGTGAATTTTCCATATCCCTGTTTTCTTGTTGCATTACCATTCGGTTTGCAAAATTACCATTTTTATGCACGTGATTGTCCTTATTTTACGAGTTTCCACACTTTTACACCGGTTTATCTCCTTTTGCCGGCTTGCCTTTCGCCAAAGGCGACCGGGCCTCTTTCCCGATAGGCGGCCATGCGCCTATCCTCCATCGTATCTTGGACTTGGGTTGATGGGCATCCTTCCTTCATTTCTTCCCCGCAGCTTCGAACAGTACACGCACAGCCATTCTGTCCACATTCCCCATTCGTCAGTCTTGTCTTCGGACATATCCTCTCCAATGGTAGAGCGGCCTTTTTCTGGCAATATCGGTATCGCTTCCGCCCTTGCGACTTCCACAATGAAAGCGGTGGTTGGAATCGCCGTTTCGTCCTTGGCCCGTTGCATAGCCATCAGAACGGGCTTTCTTTTTTGGCAGGCGGATTATTGGCATCCTTCATCATAACCTGTGACTGAATTTCCGTGTTGCTTCTTGCATGGCCGTGCGCTTACCGAAGCCACAATATTTTTCCATGATGCAAAGATATAATACAGCACGCCGTTGGCGTTACGGGACACTGACGTTCTGACCAATGGCGTGCCCCGGAAATCTTCCGACATTTTCCGCCCCGCATAAAATGTTGCGTATTTGCCGTGCCGCCCTTGGTGCTGCCCTATGCCTGCAATATCTTCTTGCATCCGTAAAAATTAATTGTTCAACTTCTAAAAACTTACAGTCATGAAGCAAGTAGAAAATTCTTTCGTCATCACAGGTTTTGTAGCAAAGGACGCTGAAATCCGCACGTTCACCAACAACGATGTAGCCCGTTTCCCGATGGCAATCGGCCGCAAGGAAACCAAGGATAACGCCACCAACCGCGTGTCTGCCTTCATCAACGTGGAAGCCTGGCGCAAGAGCGGCAGCGCATCGTTCGAGTTGCTGAAAAAAGGTACGCTGCTCACCATCGAGGGCTATTTGAAGCCCGAAGAGTGGACCGACAAGAACGGTACCAAGCAGAACGGCATCAAGTTCGTGGCCAAGAAGTTCTACGAAGCGGTGGAGAAACCGGAGAAGGCCGAGAAGCCCCAACCCAAGACCCGCGCCAAGAAACAGAAGGAGGCAGCATAGACCTCTTCCATCTCCGGAAAGAGCGGCTTCGGCCGCTTTTTTTGTGCTCAATGCACTTGGTGACTTGTCCCTCTTAAAAATGACCTGCCGCCTGTTCTACCATTACCAGCCTTGTTATACCGGCTATTTCTTATCCCGCCTTCTGCCGAAACCGTTTGGTTTTACTGATGCAAAGGTCGGCCATTGCGCCTGATGGCGGCGGCTTGAAGTGGATTTCTTGCAAATTCTTCCTCCTTGCGGAGCGTAATTGGCAACAAAAGCCGCCGCATGAGGCTTTCCCGATAGCCGAGCCGCCGCATCGATAAAACCCCAAATCGGTCACGGCAAGAAGAACCGATGACAGGGGAAGTTTAACATCAAATAAATACGCTAATATGTACGATTACGACAACAGAGAAGAATTTGAGGATTACGGCAAGCATTGCTGGTTGTTGACCCCGTGGAAAGGCTACCGTTCGGCAACCATAGTCGGACAGACCGACAAGGGCTATATCGTCCAAGTGAGCAGCGGAGCGGAGATAGTGGTTTATCCCGACGAGATAGAGATTGACTAACCCCAAAGCATACCCATATGGAAAAGACAACCGAAAAGATACCGACATGGAGCCTGTGCTACCTTGTCAATGGCGATGCAAGCGGACTGACAGAGGAAGAATTACAGACCATTGACCGCTGGTACAAGGACATGGGCGTACAAGTAATTTCACCCGTCATGGACGATGAATGCAACCTGCAACCCTATTTTTCACATTACCCGACTTTCGGCTTGCCGACAGAGTGTCTTTCCCTGAAAAACGTTGAATGGATTCCTACTATAAACCTGAGGATAGTTGAATGAAATTCTCTTATCCCTGGTCTTGATTGAATAAAGTCATATAAACCCTGATATAGGTAGAACATCGGTTTTTAAGGCCTGCATTCAATTGAATCACGGGTTTGCTGGGCAAAGCTAGTTGCTCCGATCTGAATCTCCAAATTATTCAGGTACTTTTCTCTGTAGCTCGTCCATTTCTTGTTGATCTTGCCCATGTGGGAGGCCGCTTGGCGTGGAGTCATGTTGTCGAGGCTCATGTGCGGACGCTCGTTGTTGAAGAACTCAACGGCCCTGTCCATGGATCTTCTGACCTCCTCGATGGAATGAAATTTAATGTCCTTGAACAGCTCGTTCTTTATCGTGTTGTTCAGTCGCTCCGCAACCGCGTTATCCTTGGGGTCTCCGCTCTCGGTCATGCTGATGCGTATGCCTGCCTCATAGAGCACGGAGGTGTATGCGGCGCTTATGTATTGCACTCCCCTGTCAGAGTGATGGATGAGGTCTGTCCCTCCTTTCTCCTCTAGGGTCGCCACGGCCTGCAGAAGGCATTCCACGCTATGCCACGCCTCCAGTGTCTCGCCTACATGCCAGCCGATAATCTCCTTGGTGTAGTGGTCGGATATCATGGAAAGATAGCAGAAGGCATACTCGTCATCACTTGTCCAGATAGGGATGTATGTGATATCCGTCACCCAAACCTGATTCTTGCGGCTTGGGATGAGATCCTTGACGAGGTCCGGATACGTGGGCAGCCCATGGGTGGAGTCCGTCGTACGAGGCCTTTTTCTTGGTAGCCTGACATTTAGATGATTATCCGATATGATTCGCTCCATCTTGTCTCGGCCTACCATGTACTCGAAGTCCCTCCCGAAACGCTCCAGGTACATGGCATGCAGCTTCGCTCCCCCTATGCCAGGGTCTGACGAGCGGATCTCACGAATGAACTGGACAACCATCTCCTCTGTCAGGAGTTGTCTGCTGAGCGTATCCTTATGCTGATAATAAGCCTGCCAGCTCTTGCCAAACAGTCGGCAGAGAAGGCCCATCGTCTGTCCCTTGACCTTCTCCGCGGCAAGCTCTCTCACTGTTTGGCGCCAGATTTTTTTCTGATTGGAATATTGAAGGTTTTCTCCGCAAGGTCTATCATCACGTCCTTGGCATGATTGGACCATTCTGCCATCTGCAAGGCTTCTGATAAACGCTTGTTCTCAGCTCTAAGGCGGGCGAGCTCCTCTTCTGGTGATTCCACTTTGCTTGGTCTCTTTTTAGGCATAGGCTTTTGATTTTGTTTGCTGTCTTCTCGGGCTGGACTCTCGACTAGAGATCCCTTCCCGCTTGCAAAGTTATCGATCCACCTCCAAATACTTTGCCTGCAGATGCCGTATTCTTTACTTAATTTGGTAAGCGGCACATGATCCACAAGATTTGCTTGAACTATCTTGCGTTTTTGATCGTCCGTTAGATGTTTGGCCGCAAGGCTCTTTCGTTTTCTTGCCAACTCCTGAAGGTTGCACATGATTGGATCTGGTTCTTTTCCCATCTTTAATAACGCTTTTTCATTCAACGTTTTTCAGGGAAAGACACTTTGCGAATCTCTGTTTCCAGTTCATCATAATTGTTCGTTTCCAGCTTGTGGCGGCATACTTGTAACAGATAGCAGATGTCTTCGGCTACGTCTGTAAATTCTCCTTTCTGAATGGCATCCAGCGGATTGAAGTTATTGTCTATGTGCTCTAAGCAAGGTTCGCAAAGACGGCCTACGCTGTACACCAGTTCGCTGGCAAAGTCGTTGCCTTGATAGTAATAGAGTCCTTTTTCCAATACGGTATTGTTGTCGAGACGGCACATGGCAAGTGTTCCGGTACGCTTCATCTGCTTGATGAGTTGTTTTTCGAATTTTACTGAGCCCATGGCACGACGCAGTCCGCGTAGATTCTCGTGTAGGAAGGAAGTGACGGTACGTTCAAAATTCTCTTCTGTGAATTCCATAATCTTCACCAGTTCTTCACGGGTATGCTTGCGGAGCAATTCGATGACTTCATTGTTGTCCGTACTCTTCATCAACTGTTTCAGGGTCTCGTTGCCTTTTTCTTTCTCCTTGCGCTTTTTGTACATCACTTGGCTACGAATCAGCATGAAAACTGCCAGACCAATCAGTGCCAGGATGGCAACCGTACCACCGAAATGGATAATCAGTGCTACGAAGAAACAGATGGTGAACGCTGCTCCGGCAGTGATGAACCAACCGCCGATAACGCTGAGCACACCCGTAATGCGGAATACCGCCGAATCACGTCCCCAGGCACGGTCGGCAAGCGATGTACCCATGGCTACCATAAAGGTGACGTAAGTGGTGGAAAGGGGAAGTTTCAAGGAAGTTCCCAAGGCGATGAGCAGACCAGCCAATACGAGATTGACGGAGGCGCGAACCAAGTCAAAAGCGGCGCCGTCGGCTATGATGGCTTCATCCTTCTGGAAGCGTGTGTTCATCCACCGCTTGCTGCTTTCGGGCATCGTTTTGGATATTCCGTTAGCCAGGGTCATGCTGAAGCGTACCAGCGTGCGGGCTATCGGGGTACTTCCGAAGTTCTCTTCACCGTCATCCTGGCGGGCAAGGTCCACGGAAGTCTTGATGACATTGTGGGCTTTCTTGGATGTGCAGAGTGCATAGACCATGATAGCGCCTGCACCGATAAGGAAATACCACGGGGTTTTGGCTGCACCGAGGAGTGAGGACATCAGGAATCCGTCGGGGCCGGCGGCCGTACCATTGGCTGTATAGTCAATAAATGAGGAATATCCTGCGAGGGGGACACCGATAAAGTTCACCAAGTCATTGCCGGCAAAGGCAAGAGCGAGGGCGAAAGTACCCATCAGAACCACTACTTTGAAGACATTTATCTTGCACCAATGCAGTATCTGCATCAGTATGGTGAAGAATACAAAGAAACCGGTTATCAGCAATGCGGTATTGTCGTGTATCCATTGCTTGTTTTCAGGGGTCATGAATGAGCTGTCTTTCAGCCCCTTTATCAGCATGAAGTAGATGATGCTGGTGGCAGCTATACCACCGAATAGCGCGATGCTGTATTTCATGTTCTTCTTGTAGTTGAAGGTGAACACGATACGTGCCAGCCACTGTACCAGCATACCGAAGAAGAAGGCAATGGCTACGGATACAAAAATGGCCATGATGACAGAGAGTGCCTTGTCTGTATTGATGAGGTCGCCCAGTCCCAATGTATCGCTGTTATAGACCTTGATGAGCGCCAGTGCGAACGTACCTCCCAACAGTTCGAACACCATGGATACAGTGGTGGAGGTAGGCATTCCCATAGTGTTGAAGACATCTAATAGCACGACGTCTGTCAACATGACGGCAAGCAGAATGCACATGATTTCGGCAAAGTAGAAGTGCTCCGGTTGATAGATGCCGTGTCGTGCAATGTCCATCATGCCATTGCTGAGTGCCGCACCGATGAAGACGCCAATGCCTGCAATGAACAGTATGGTTTTGAAAGATGCTGCCTTTGCTCCGACAGCCGACTGAAGAAAATTGACCGCATCATTACTGACACCTACCACGAGGTCGAAAATCGCGAGTACGAACAGAAAGATGACGATACCCAGATAAATTGTTTCCATAGACATGTATTTTATTTCCGGCTGCAAAGGAAAGAGTTTGGTGTTGCAGAGAAATGTCATACATGTTACAGAAATGTTACAAAGCGATTGACGATTGATAATTGACGATTGATAATTATCGTTAATCGCTAATCCTTAATCCCTTGTTTCAAGTATTCGTAAAAGCTATATTGCGACCGTACCTTCTCCTTTTGCGGTCGTGACGACTTCCAGCGGTTTCGCAACCGGTCGTCCACGAAGCAGGCTTTCCGTTTGTCCGACAGTTGTATGGATAGCATATCGATGAGCTCTTGCTTCAAGTCCGGGTCCAGAATGGGGGTGACGGCTTCGATACGGCGGTACAAGTTACGCCGCATCCAGTCCGGCGAGCCGAGGAAGAGCTTGGGTGCGCCGCCGTTGCCGAAGTACCACACACGGGCATGTTCCAGAAAGGTATCCACGATGCGTGTCACGCGGATGTTGTGGCTGTACTCCTGCCCGGGGATGAGGCAGCAGATGCCGCGGACAATGAGGTCTATCTCTACACCGGCTTGCGAGGCTTCGTAGAGGCGGTCTATCATGGCGGGGTCTTGCAGGGCATTCATTTTTAGGATAATCCGTCCTTGCTTGCCTTGCCGGGTCAGTTCTATTTCGTGATTGATGAGGCGGTTCAGTTCAGGAATCAGGTTGAAGCGGGCCACAAGCAGGCGGTGGAACACCGGATTTTCCTTTCCCTGCAGAGTACGGAACAAGTTGTGCAGGTCGTTTACAATCACCGGGTTGCAGGTGAATAGTCCGCTGTCTGCATAGAGGGTGGCGGTCTTTTCGTTGAAGTTGCCGGTGCTGATGTAGGCGTAGCTTGTCAGTTTGCGCCCTTCCTTGTCGCGGCGTAGCACGAGGGCTACTTTGGCATGTACCTTTAGTCCTGGTATGCTGAAAATGATGTTGATGCCGGCGGCTTTCATCATCTCGGCGGTGGCGAGGTTGTTTTCTTCGTCGAAGCGGGCTTTCAGTTCCACAAAGACGGTGACTTTCTTTCCGTTCTGTGCGGCGGCTATTAGGGTGTTGATGACGGTGGAGTTCTCTGCCACGCGATACTGGGTCACCATGATTTCACGCACGGTGGGTTCGTGGACGGCTTCATATAGAAAATGGATGAAGTGGTCGAAGGAGTGGTAGGGATAATGCAGCAGCAGGTCCTTCTTCTCCACATAGCGGAAGATGGATTCGCGTTCGTCCAGGCAGGTCAGCTTCATGGGCTGGGGTTTCTTGATGGGACGTACGCTTTGGTTGGGATTAGGCAGATGCCGCAAATCCTCCATGTTGAGGTGCTTGTCTCCCGGCACCAGCTCCCGGCGGTCTATGCGGTAGGCATCTACCAGAAAGTCGAGGAAGTCCTGGGGCATGGCGCGGTCGTATACAAAACGGCACACGGCGCCTATCTTGCGTTTCTTTACCTTCTTCTTCACCTGCTCGATGATTTCGGAGGTATTGGCGGCATCGTCTATCAGAATATCCGCATCGCGTGAAATCTTGATGCAATAACTGCTGTCCACTTCATAACCGGGGAAGATGGTATCCAGATTGGCCTTGATGATGTCTTCAATGAACATCAGATAATAGTCTTTCCCCACCTTGGGCAGCTGGATGAAGCGCGGCACTTTGCTGTACGGCAGTTTCATCACGAAATACTGGATGCGGTTTGGAGAACTGGCGGGAGCTCCTTTCAGATGAAGCCGTACGGCTAGATAGAGACGGTTGTCGCGCAGGAATGAAATCACCTTGTCCTTGCTTACGGGCACCGGGGCCAGATAGGGGAATATCTCTTCGCGGAAGAAGCTGCGCACAAAATCGCGGTGAAACGGTTCTACGTTGCGGCTTTGATAGAATATGATGTGATGTTTCCGCAGGGCGGGCAGTATCTTCTGTTCGTAGATGCGGATACGTTCCTCCAGTTGGCGATTGACTTCTTGGTTGATTTCATCTACCAGTTCGGCGGCAGACTGCATAGTCTCTTCATCGCTTTGCGAGGCTCCGGTGGCTATGGCCTTATGGTCGGCTACGCGTATCTTGTAGAATTCTTCCAGATTGGAAGAGTATATAGAAATAAAGTTGATGCGTTCGTATAGCGGCAATGTCTCGTCTTCCGCTTCCAGCAGTACGCGGTAGTTGAAGGAAAGCCAGCTGATGTCACGTTTGAAATATCTGTTGTCCATGGTGTTAAGGTGTTAATGTGGCATATTAGCACATTACCACATTGTATTCTTCCCAAATATAATTACCTTTGTCTTAATAAACAAAGGAAAGATGACAAAAGTTGGTTTATTATCGGATACGCATGGCTACTGGGATGAAAAGTACCTGCAATATTTTGAGGGCTGTGACGAAATATGGCATGCCGGTGACATCGGTTCGCTGGAAGTGGCACAGAAGCTGGCGGCTTTCCGTCCCTTCCGTGCCGTGTATGGCAATATTGACGGGCAGGAGATACGGCAGCTCTATCCGCAGATTCTCCGTTTCACGGTGGATGGGGCGGAGGTGCTGATGAAGCATATCGGCGGTTATCCCGGCAACTACGACCCTTCCATCAAGGGCAGCATTCTGGTGCGTCCCCCAAAGCTGTTCATCAGCGGGCACTCGCATATACTGAAGGTGAAGTATGACAAGACGTTGGATGTACTCCACATCAATCCGGGCGCTGCGGGCATTCAAGGTTTCCATAAGGTGCGTACGATGGTACGCTTTGCGGTTGATGGGGGAACGTTTAAAGATTTGGAGGTGATAGAACTTGCTGACCGATGATGTAGTTTGTTTATTTTCAATGGATTGTATTTACCGATTGCTTGCGCTATAGTGTAAAAGCCGTTACATGCTAATGTAAAGGTTGTTACGCTATTGGGTAAAGGCCGTTACACTATTTGGTAAAGGTCGTTACACGCTGAGGTAAAGACCGTTTCATCAAGGGGTGACGGCCGTTACGCACTGAAGTAAGCAAAACAATGTACCGGAGTAAGCAAAGCAATGAAGTAAAAAGATGAAACCAAGCCTTCACTTAATCGAATTTTTCCATTATCTTTGTACCCGAATAGCAAGTAGAGCCGTGGGGCATCGTCCTCCTTCTTATTTTATTCTCCATTTTGAAGTATCACCGAAAAAGAACTGAAATATGAAAGGAATTATTCTTGCAGGTGGCAGTGCCACTCGTCTCTATCCGTTGTCCAAGGCTATCTCCAAGCAGATAATGCCCGTCTACGACAAGCCGATGATATACTACCCGCTCTCTACACTGATGTTGGCGGGAATTCGCGAAGTGCTTATTATCTCTACTCCACGTGACTTACCCATGTTCCGCGAGCTGCTGGGAACCGGTGAAGAACTCGGTATGTCCTTTTCCTATAAGATACAAGAGAATCCCAACGGACTGGCACAAGCCTTTGTGCTGGGTGCAGAGTTCTTGGACGGCGGACCGGGCTGCCTTATTCTGGGCGACAACATGTTCTACGGTCAAGGCTTCTCCGCCATGCTGAAGCGTGCCGCTTCCATAGACAAGGGTGCCTGCATCTTTGGTTATTACGTCAAGGACCCCCGTGCCTACGGTGTAGTGGAGTTTGATGCCAACGGCAAAGCCGTCTCGCTGGAAGAAAAGCCTGCCAATCCTAAAAGCAACTATGCCGTCCCCGGACTGTACTTCTACGACTCCACCGTGACAGAGAAAGCCGCCTCCTTGAAGCCCTCTGCTCGCGGCGAATACGAAATTACCGACCTCAACCGTCTCTATCTGGACGAGGGCACGCTGAAAGTGGAGCTCTTCGGCCGTGGCTTTGCCTGGCTCGACACCGGCAATTGCGACAGCCTGCTGGAAGCCAGCAATTTTGTCGCCACCATCCAGAACCGTCAAGGCTTCCGCGTGAGCTGTATCGAAGAGATTGCCTGGCGCAAGGGCTGGATAGATGTAGACCAGCTGTATCGCTTGGGTGAACAGCTTGGCAAGACCGAATATGGCAAATACCTGATGGAACTGGCTGAATCGAAGCGATGAACTCTTTGTTCCCCAAAAAGAGAAGGAGAATAGTTCTCCTATAAAGGCCCGCTGACTTTAATTTTTAATTTATAATTTTTAATTCTCATGAAGACTTATCTCGTAACCGGTGCCGCCGGTTTTATCGGCGCCAACTATATTAAATATATCCTGGCAAAACATAATGATATTAAAGTGGTGATACTGGATGCCTTGACCTACGCAGGCAATCTGGGCACCATTGCCAATGACATTGACGATGAACGTTGCTTTTTTGTAAAAGGTGACATCTGCGACCGCGTGCTTGCCGACGAACTGTTTGCCAAGTATAAGTTCGATTACGTAGTGAATTTTGCTGCCGAGAGCCACGTAGACCGTAGCATAGAGAATCCCCAGCTTTTCCTGATGACCAACATCCTGGGTACACAAAACTTGCTCGATGCCGCCCGCCGTGCCTGGGTCACGGGTAAGGACGAGTCCGGTTATCCCACTTGGCGCAAAGGCGTTCGTTACCATCAAGTGTCTACCGACGAAGTTTACGGCTCACTTGGTGCCGAAGGCTACTTCACAGAGCAAACCCCGCTCTGCCCGCACAGCCCTTACAGCGCCAGCAAGACGAGTGCCGATATGGTAGTGATGGCCTATCACGATACCTATAAGATGCCCGTCACTATCACCCGCTGTTCCAACAACTACGGTCCTTATCACTTCCCCGAAAAGCTGATTCCGCTTATCATCAAGAATATTCTCGAAGGCAAGAACCTCCCCGTCTATGGCGACGGCAGTAACGTGCGTGACTGGCTCTACGTGGAAGACCACTGCAAAGCTATCGACCTGGTTGTCCGCGAGGGTGTGGAAGGCGAAGTCTACAACGTAGGCGGTCACAACGAAAAGACCAATCTTGAAATCGTGAAGCTGACTATTGCCACCGTCCGCCGCTTGATGGAGGAAGAACCCCGTTACCGTGCAGTGCTGAAGAAACAAGTAAAAGCCGCCGACGGCACGATTGACATCAGCTGGATAAACGAAGACCTTATCACCTTCGTCAAAGACCGCCTAGGTCACGACCAGCGTTATGCCATCGACCCCACAAAGATTACCAATGCCCTGGGCTGGTATCCGGAGACGAAGTTCGAGGTCGGCATCGTCAAGACCATTGAATGGTACCTGAACAACCAGCCGTGGGTGGAAGAAGTGACCAGCGGTGATTATCAGAAGTATTACGAACAGATGTATGGAGGTAGAGGTTAAGGTTTAGGGATTAGGGTCTAACCGCTAATCCTTAACCTCTAACCTCTCAATTCAGCGCCACCGCTAACAGTAATCCTAAGAACAGCATATTGCGCGACGTCTCGCCCAGTATGCTGTTCAGCTTTTTACCGCTACCTATCTGTATCATTTTGCGCCACGTCAGTGCGTGCATATAGAGATAGACGCAGGGAGCCCAGATAAATTCCAGCGGAGTCAGCTTGCCCGTGTAGACAAACCAGAAGCAGAGCAGCACGGCGGCGATGCCCAGTGCCAGATACATATTCTCACCGAACTTCTTGCCGTAGCGTACCACCAGCGTACACTTGCCGCTCACGGCATCCTGCTCGCGGTCGCGATAGTTGTTCACCATCAGCAAGGTGTCTATGGCGAGGCCACTGACGAGCGACAGCACCACCACATCCATATTCAGCGTATAGGCCTGCACGTAGTAGGTGCCGCATACGGGCACGAAGCCGAAGAACACCAGCACCAGTACGTCGCCCCAGCCCCGATAGGAGAGCAGCGTGGTATAGAGGAAAGCAAACAGTATGCACACCACGCCCAGCACCACCAGTTCCCAGCCTCCGTGGGGCAGCTGCCCCCAGACGGTGAACAGCACTGCCAGCCCTGCCAGGCACGACAGTGTCAGTGCGATGCCGATGCCGGTTTTCATGGCTGCCGGCGTAATCCAACCTTCGGCGCAGGCGCGCTGTGGCCCCAGCCGGTCTTCCCGACGGTCGGTCCCTTTCTGGAAGTCGAAGAGGTCGTTGATAAAGTTGGCGGCAATCTGCATGCCGCAGGCAAAGAGGGCGCACAGCAGGGCGGGTGCGGTCTTGAACTGTCCGTCGCTGAAGGTAAGGGCACTGCCCAGCAATACCGGGATGATGGCTCCCGTCAACGTCTTGGGGCGGGCGGCGAGAAACCATGCGTAGGGTGAATTCTGTTTAATCTCGTTCATCGTAGTTCCAATTTAGTTCGGCATCTGCCAGCAAAAATACTGAAAATCCCTATATTTGTACCCACTTATGATGAAGAAGTTAGTCTACATATCCATTCTTTCTCTGCTGCTCTTGTCTTCCTGCCGTTCCAAGCGGATGATTACCGTGTCGTTGCCGCAGCCAGTCATGCAGGCAGACAGCACGCAGCTTGGCGATACTATCGGGTTGCCTGCCCGCCTTTCGCCGATGTTCACCTTTGACCAGTCTGATTTGCGTAATGTCCGCCGCCAGCCGGCGAAGGGCGAGGTAAAGAAACAGCAGATAAAGAAAACGGCACCGGTACAAAAGGTAATTGTGCAGCGAGGTACAAGAATCACATCGAAAACCACCCACGTAGGCTCGGCCTATAAGGGCGTCAGCCGCATTAAGACGTACGACTTCACGCATCGCGACGTGCCTGCCGCCTTCGAGGGCTTCCGCATCGCCTTTGTCTCCGACCTGCACTACAAAAGCCTGCTGAAGGAGGAGGGATTGAAGGACCTGGTCCGCCTGCTCATAGACCAGAAGGCCGACGTGCTGCTGATTGGCGGTGACTTTCACGAAGGCTGCCAGTACGTGCCGCCCGTCATGGCTGCCCTGGCGCAAGTGAAGACGCCGTTGGGCACCTATGCCGTGCTTGGCAACAATGACTACGAGGCTTGCTATGACGACATCGTGCGCGAAATGAGGCATTATGGCATGCATCTGCTGGAGCATAAGGTGGACACCCTGCGGCGTGGCGGTGAGCGGATTCTTGTGGCGGGCGTGCGCAATCCTTTCGACTTGGGCAAGAACGGCACATCGCCCACACTCGGCCTTTCGCCCGACGATTTCGTAATCCTGCTGACGCATACGCCAGACTATGCCGAGGACGTCCCGGTGACAAACTCCGATCTCATCCTGGCCGGACACACGCATGGCGGGCAGGTGACGCTGTTCGGGCTTTATGCACCGATAGTCCCCTCGCACTACGGGCAGCGGTTCCTCTCCGGGCTGAAGTACAACTCAAAGAACATCCCGATGATTGTCACCAACGGCATCGGCACTTCGCAGAAAGCTATCCGCATGTTTGCTCCCGCAGAGGTGGTGATGATTGTGCTGCACCGGCTGACGGACTGATTTATTCTTCGGGCATCAGCACCACTCCCAGTTTCTTCTTGCCATCCATCTTTACCACCATCGGCTGGTGGAAATGTACATGCCGCAGGTACTTCGTCTCGTGTACGGCAGGCTGTGCATTCAGGAATTCCTGGTTGTATACGCCGTCATTCATAAAGGCGTTGATGGTAAAGTATCCCACTCCAAAGGAGGTCAGGTTCTGGAAGAAGTGGGTTCCCTGGCTGGGGTCTACCCGGTAGTTGGTCAGTCCGGCTTCCACTATCACGCGGGCAGCGCTGATGTGCGGCCACTTCACGGGGATGCCGAGCCAGGTGTCACTGCTACCCCAGCGTCCGGGACCTACAAGGACATAGTTGCGGCCTTCGTCCAGGAACTGCTGGTTCAGCTTCTCTATCTCCCAGGCAATCTCCTGGTTGTGGGAGGCACTATAGTCGTCTGTCTTCACATAGATAATGTCATGTATCTCGTTCATGATGCCATGTCCCAATGAGTTGTTGGAACGGAGCAGTACCTGGTCGTCCGGAATGGCGGTAAGGTCTTCATCCAGCATCTCCTTGGTGTCGACTATCGGGCGGATTTGCAGCAGGTAGAAGGTGCCGGTTTTGTCCTTCTCGCGGCTCATGGTGGCGGCAAACTCTATCTCTACGGGACGGCGCATCTCCTGCTCTCCGTATTTCAAAGCCAGTTGCAGGATGCGTGGCAGGGGGAATACGTCGTGTTGCAGGATGTTGGCAAAGGTGATGACTTTGCGTCCGCCGGGATAAAGCCCGTCGCGGATAATCTGGTCGTAAGGGTCGTAGGTGGAGGCTATGTAGTTCAGTGCTCCGTCCTTTTCCGCTTCTTTGACGTGCAGTTTCAGCAGGTTGAAGCCGTCGTCGATGGAGAAGTCGTGACCGGCATTGCGCAGGTCGAGGGCATAGAAGCGGGTCTGAGTCTCTTTGAGGGCAATCTCCATTTCGCTGGTTTGCAGCACCTGGTTGGGGTGATAGGGCGAGAAGCGGAGCGTCATGCCACCGTCCACGATGTATTTACCTAAACCGAGCGCCAGATTGACGATACCTTCTTCTGCCTTCTCGTCGCCGATGGGGTAGTAGTTGAGCGAACGTGCCACACCGGACATGCTGGGGTAGTAGCGGTCACCATACTGGTTGCCCACTACCTCTTGCAGGATGACAGCCATCTTTTCCTGGTCGATAACGTTGCTCGTTGCCTGCATGTATGCCTTCGAGTCGCGGAAGTAGACCGAAGCATATACTCCCTTGATGGCATCGCTCAGCATGCGCAGCATCTCGTACTTGTCGTCCAGATAGGGAATCATATAGGTGTTGTAGATACCGGCGAAGGGTTGGTAGTGCGAGTCTTCCAACAACGAGGACGAACGGATGGCAAGGGGCGACTTCACCACGTCGAAGAAGGTGAAGAAGTCCTCCACCAGGCGGTCGGGCAGCTTTGCTTTGAGGAAGTAGCGCAGGATGACGTCATCGTCGGCATCGGACAAGGCTATCTGATACAGATTGTTGGTATCCATAAACTCGTCGAACACATCGGTACAGAGCACGATGGTCTTGGGGATGGCGACACGGGCATTCTCAAACTCTTCGAACTCGGGGTGATGCTTCACCAGGTTGTCGATGAAAGCCAGTCCGCGCCCCTTGCCTCCCAGCGAACCGTCGCCAATACGGGCAAAGTTGGAGTATCGGTCAAAGCGGTCGCGCCTGAAGACTGCCACTACTCCCTGGTTTTTCATCTTGCGGTATTTCACGATAGCCTCGAAGATAATTTTACGGTGGGCATCCACGTCTTGCAAGCTATTCCAGGTGATGGGCCGCAGGAACTCTGCCACGGGAAACATGGCACGTGAGTAGAGCCAGCGGCTGACGTGGTTGCGGCTGATGTGGTAAAGGAATGATTCTGCCGGAACAGCAAAAAGAATGTTCTGCAGCTCTTTGAGATTCTTTACGCGGGCAATCTCTTCCAGCGTGTCCGGGTTGCGGAAGATAAAGTCGCCGAAGCCGAAATTGTCTGATACAATACGGCGCAGGTCCACATCCATCTTTTTGGAATTCTTGTCGATGAAGGCGGCATCGTATTTGGCTGCATACGCTGCGTTGTCCGATTCGCTGGACTGTATGATAAGGGGTACAAACGGGTCTTCCTTGCGGATGGCGGCACAGAGCTTGATACCGGCCAGTCCGTCCTTCTCGCCCCGTTCTACGCGGGGGAAGCGTACGTCGGTGATGACACCTAATATATTATTCTTATATTTTTGGTAGATGCCAAAGGCTTCTTCATAGGTACGTGCCAGTACAATTTTGGGACGTCCCCTCATGCGCAGTGTGCGCTGGTGGGCATTCAGTGCTTCAGTAGAGAATTCCTGGCTCTGCTTCAATACGAATTTATACAGATTGGGCAGGATGGAGGAGTAAAAGCGGATGCCGTCTTCCACCAGCAGGATGAGCTGCACACCCACTTCGTTGACGTCGTGCTCCAGGTTCATCTTGTCCTCTATCAGCTTGATGATGGAAACCAGCAAGTCGGTGTTTCCCAGCCAGCAGAACACATACTCAAAGGGACTGAGGTCTTCATTGGCAATACGCTTGGTGATGCCGTGGCTGAAAGGGGTAAGTATCACCATCGGAATCTGTTCATACAGGTTTTTGATGTATCGTGCCACGTCGAAGCTGTCGTTGTCTCCCGTGCCCGGCATGCAGATGATGAGGTCGAAAGAGATGGAGGACAGCTGTGTCAGCGCCTCCTCGCAAGTGGAAACCTGCGTGAAACGGGGAGGGTAGCGCAAGGAGAGCGAAGTGTATTCATTGAATATCTTTTCGTCGATGCGGCCGTCATCTTCCAGCATGAAAGCATCGTAAGGATTGGCTATCAGAAGGACGTTGAAAATGCGCCGTGTCATGAGGTTGGCAAACTGTGTGTCCTTGAAATAGAGCTGGTTTAATTTGAACTTACTGAGCATGGCTTCTCATGATTTGTTGGTTTCGGAAGGCAAAAGTAATAGAAATCGAACCTATTCGGATAGTTTTTCGACCGTTTTTTTTATATTTATGCGTAATATTGCATCCGAAAAACAATATATGACCTATGTCTGCTCCATATCCGTTTCCATATAAATCCGTTGCATGTACATTTCTGCTGTTATGGGTGTTCGTTTTTTTGTCCGCTGACTTGTTTGCTGGTTCATTCCGCACCTTGGGTATCAAGGAGGGATTGGGCAGTCGGCAAGTATTCCAGATAAACAAGGATTCGGCCGGATTTGTCTGGGTGTATACTCATGTCGGGATAGATCGTTATGACGGGAATGAAATCAAGCATTACAAGTTGGACGGAATGGTTGATTCCAGGGACAATATCCAGTCTTCCACTACCATGATGTGTGATAAGGAGGGTATTGTCTGGGTTGCATTGAAGAATGGAAAAATCTATGCATACAACAAACTGACGGACTCTTTCCAATTGCGTGTGGACTTGGCCGATTACCTGCCTTCTCCGGTATTGTATAATATGCTGTTTGATGACGAAAACCGTTTGTGGTTGTGTATGTCGAAGGGGCTTTATTCTTGGGAAGAAAGTGCAGGACTGTCTTTTGCCGGATTGAAGGGGCAATCTGTCCGTTGCATGGTCCAAATGGAAGATGAAGTGTTTTTTGCAGGCACCGACAAGGGTGTCTTCCGGCTGACGAAGGCAGGAGCGGCAGGTTCTTCGTCTTTTGAGACGAGGCCGGTTGACCTGCATACAGAGATGCATGTGGAATCGCTCTATGTCTTCGGAGCGAAGCTGTTCATCGGTACCTTTTCAAACGGCGTATTTGTGCTTGACGGTCCCGAAGGGCAAATACATTCCTTGAATGACCGGATTCCTCATGTGCCTATCCGTTCGTTTGCAAGGACAAAGGATAATTTGCTGCTGGTGGGAGCCGACGGTGCAGGTGTTTTTTGCATGGATGTCGCTACCGGAGAACTTTTGAACCATTATATGAATAACGGGGATGATGACAAAAGCTTGAGTGGTAATACGGTATCCGATATTTGTGTGGATGAATCCGGAGTTGTATGGATTGGCACTTCTACGAATGGCATCAGCTATCTGGATCCGGAGATGCCGGATGTCTATAGAATCAGGCACGAACGCAATAATGATAATTCCCTGAAGTCGGACCATGTAAATGTGATGTTTCAGGACTCGGAGGGAGATTATTGGTATGGTACAAACAACGGCGTCAGCCTCTATCAACCTCGGTCACGCAAATGGACCCACTATCTGGACGGTACGGAATATAGTGGCAAAGTGGTATTGGCACTTGCCGAAGACTCCGGGGGAAACATCTGGGTAGGTGGCTATGGTATCGGTGTCTATTGTATTCATAAACAGACCGGACGGGTACAGAAGAAAGAGAAAAGAAATGCACATCCGGAGAAGGGAATGGCCACCGACTATGTTTATGCCATTTATGCGGAAGGGGATTATGTCTGGTTCGGTGGTATTGAAGGAGAGTTTACCCGTTACGATATACGGACGGATACTTATACATATTACCCGATTGATTGCATAGGTGACATAAAGCCGGGTAAGGGGGGCTCATTACTGATTGCCGGTTGCAGCGGGTTGGCCGTCTTTGATAAGAAGTCGGGAGACACGCAGTGGCATCAGACGTTTGGAGACATCTCTCTGCATTATCCTGTCCGTTGCCTGATGCAGTCCTCATCCGGTGATATTTGGCTGGCGACAGACGGGGAAGGCCTTATACGTGTTGGTCCGGATGGGAAAGAGGCGCATGCATATACCGTAGATGACAATCTGGTTTCCAATTCCATCAACAGCCTGCTGGAGGATAACGAAGGGCGTATCTGGTTCAGTACGGAGAAGGAATTGTATTGCTTGGACTGCTCCCGGGATATTATCATCAGTGCCAATGATTTTTTGGATGTCAGCTGGGGATATTACAACCCGAATGCTGCCCTTAAGTTGAAGAATGGATGTCTTGCTTTCGGCACCGCAGAAGGGGTTCTTTCCTTTCTCCCGTCTTTGGACTTGGGGACTCATGCACCCGTTGAGCTGATTCTGACAGACTTTAAACTGCTTTATGAATCGGTCAAAGCGGGAATGAAAGGCTCTCTTTTGCAAACGAATATCAATGATACCCGGAAAATAGATTTGAAGTATAATCAAAACTCCTTCTCTATTTCCTTCTCTGCCATCAACTTTGCAGTCCCGCATCGTATCAGGTATGAGTATAGGCTCGAAAATCACAATGAGGAGTGGGAACACTCCAATTCAGTGCGGAACGTGAGCTATATGAATCTCTCGTCCGGTAAGTATGTATTCCGCTTGCGGGCATTTGATAAGTACACCGGGCAGCAGGTGGGAGAAAGAAGTCTGGACATTGTCATTCATAACCCTTACTGGGTTTCGTGGTGGGCGCTGCTCCTCTATTTCATCTTGTTGTTTGTCTTTGTCTGCATGTTTGTGCAGTATAGGAGGCATAAGGTGAACGAGGGGCGTATAAGGGACAAGATACGTTCCTTTATCAGTATAGCCCATGATATCCGTACACCGGTTACTTTAATAAAGGCTCCGCTGAGCGAGCTCGAAGCGCAGGAGGGACTTCCGGAGCAGGGTAAGAAAACCGTTGCGGTGGCAATGAAGAATGTGGAAAAACTGATGGGAATGATTACTCAACTGCTTGAGTTGCAGAAAACGGAACTGCATGCCGAGGAGTGTCTGAAGGTTTCTCCATACGACATTAAGGCTTATCTGGAGGAAAAGATGGCGGAGTTTCATTTAGCCGCCATGCAGAAGAGCGTCGGGATAGAGTTGGAGGTGGAGCCGGATATGCCCAAGGTTTGGATTGACCGGGAGAAGATGGATCATATCATAGACAATCTGCTCTCCAATGCCTTGAAGTATACAGAGAAGGGAGTCATTCACATACTGGTGAAGACTGCAAGAAAGAAGTGGACTATTGAAGTGAAGGATACGGGTATCGGCATTCCGAAAGAGGAGCAGGGCAATATTTTTCACGAATATTATAGAGCCCAGAATGCCATGAACTTTGAGGAAACCGGTTCGGGTATCGGTCTGATGATTACGCGCCGCATTGTGAAACAGCATCACGGCACCATCTCTTTCAGTAGCGTGGAAGGGCAGGGAACTACGTTTACGGTAACTTTCCCGCAGAGGATAAAGGCGAGCGTGGCGGTGGAAGCGAAGGCTGACGGCCGGGAAGAAGCTCAGGCCGCTACCGGGGCTGTGCATGAAGAAACGGAACGTGCCGGGAAGAATGTCCTTCTTCTGGCGGAGGACGATGCGGATATGAGGGAGTATCTGGTGGACAGCTTGTCTTCCGAATATAAGGTAGTTGCCGTGCCCGACGGCGGAAAGGCATTGGAGACGGCAAGGGAAATCAATCCTGATATCATTATCTCGGACATTGTGATGCCGGTACTGGAAGGTGATGAATTGTGCCGGATTCTGAAGTCATCGGTAGATACAAGCCATATACCTATTATATTACTGACCGCACTGAGTGAGAGGGAAAATATCATCTTCGGACTGGAGGCCGGTGCCAATGACTACATCATCAAGCCTTTCGACTTGTCTGTGCTGAAAGTGCGTATCAGGAATATTCTTCAGAATAGGCAGCATTTGCGCGAAACCGTGTTGGCGATGGATGCGCAGCCCGAAGAGACAGACTATACCAGCCAGTTGGACAAGGAGTTCCTGGACAAGGTTATGAAAGTGATTGAGGAGGAGTTGTCCGATTCGGAATTCTCCATCAATGACTTCTGCCGGATGCTGGGCATGAGCCGCACTTCTGTCTACAATAAGATAAAGACGCTGACCGGGCAGGGACCGAATGACTTCATCCGCATTGTCCGTTTGAACAAGGCAAAAGAGCTGCTGGTTTCCCGGAAATATTCGATAGGGGAAGTGGCGAATATGGTCGGATTTTCTGACCCGAAATATTTCAGTACATGCTTCAAAAAGCAGTTTGGTACCAGTCCCAGCAAAATTTAGAGCCATGAAGACTGCTTTTGAACCACCGCTGACAAGTATTAAACCTTTTTTGTCAGAGAATAAACCCTTGTCTCCCTGATAGTGCGTAATATTGTGGACAGTAAACAATATTAAAAAACGCATATAAAAAATGGAAACGTATTTAGGTCTTGATTTAGGAGGCACGAAGTTGCTGATTGGCGAAATGGATAGCCGTGGCAACATTTTGAGGTATAAGAAATATGACTCCGGTTACTTTAATCAGCAGGCTGCGCTGGAAATCATCAAGTCGTCGCTCGATGATTATATCCGTACCGTGGGCTGGTATGACCAGAAACCGGTAGCGATGGGTGTTGGGCTGATAGGGCGTGTAGATCCCAACGAAGGTGTCTGGCTGCAGATTGACCCGAGCAGGACACAGCGGATTGAGTTGGCAAAGGAACTGTCGGATATATATGGCATGCCTTGCCATATAGACAATGATGTGAAGAGCGCTACAAGAGCCGAACGCGTCTGGGGATTCGGACAAATTTCCAAAAACTTTATATACGTAAATGTAGGTACAGGCATTGCCGTGGGTACGGTGATAAATGGGAGACAAATCCGTGGCAGTCATTTCAATGCCGGCGAAGTGGGACACGTGCGTGTAGGTGTGAACATAGGCATTAAATGCGGTTGTGGACGGATGGACTGTGTGGAGGCGATTGCTGCCGGCATAGGTTTTGACAATTGTGCCCGTCTGCTCCGCAACCAGTATGAGACCGGCCTGCATATTCCGGCTGAAAAAGGGGAACGGGTGATTGTGAGTGAGGTGTTTGCACTTAGTCAGAAAGGTGACCCTCTCTGTACGGTGCTGGTGGAGAATGCAGCTGAGGCGCTTGCCAATCTTATCATGAATCTGGTACGTGTGATTGACCCGGACACGGTGGTGTTGGGTGGAGGCATTGTGGCCGACGGATATATGCACGAGAAGATTCTGGAGAAACTTCATCCTACGACCATGCGTTTTGTCAGCAACGGGGTTGTCATTACGAAACTGAATCCCGGATTTATCGGGCTTCTGGGGGCCGGCGCGGTGGCGATGAATATGTGATTAGGAATTAATGATTAAGAATATGAAAATAACAATAACAAAGAATGAAAAGGAGTTTGACTGCACGGCTGCATGGCGCATCATCGGGCAGATGTTGAATGAACCGGAGAGTGTGATAGGACTTTCGACGGGACGTACTACCGGCAATCTTCATCGGTTGGTGGGAGAAATCTATACTAAATATCCGTTTAAGGTGGATACCGTTACTTTCTTCGGATTGGATGAGGTAACGAATGTGCCGCGCGAATATGCCGGAGCATGCTACACGATGCTGAAAACGGAGTTGATGGATACATTGGGCATCAAGGAAGAGAATTTTTTGATGCTGCCTACCATTTCTGGTGATTTTGAACAGTCATGCAGGGATTTCCAGCAGGAAATTGCGAACCGTGGCGGCATTGATTTGCTGATTTTAGGGTTGGGTGAGAACGGACATCTGGGATTCAACCAGCCGGAATCTCCCTTTGGCGGTGAAGCATGGGTGACCCGGATGAATGTGGAACTGGAAGAACGCATCCGTAGAGAAACGGGTACTCCTCCCGATAAAGAGTTGGGAGGGGCTACTTTGGGAATAAAGAACATTATGCAGGCACGCCGGATTGTACTGGTTGCCAAAGGGACTAATAAAGCGGATATTGTCAAGCGGATGCTTGAAGGGCCTGTGACAACAGATGTTCCTGCTTCCATCCTTCAGCTTCATCCCAACTGTGAATTTCTGCTGGATGAGGCGGCGGCAAGCATGCTTAACTGCTAAGTCGCCTTGCAGGCGGCTGATAACTAATTATTTGAATTAATAATCAAAATACTATGACACAACAAGAAAAACAAATAAACTATATGGGGCCATTCATCACGATGGTGTTCTTGTTCTTTATTGTAGGTTTCCTTACGACTGCCAATACTCAGTTTCAGGGTCCTCTGAAAGAAACTTTTCTTTCGGAAGTGGGCGGGTTGAAAAATACTTTTGCTACTTTGATTACTTTCTCCTGGTTCCTTGCTTATCCGGTTTGTGGAGGGGTAGGCTCGTCGTGGATTAGTAAATACGGATATAAAGGAACATTGATGCGTGGATTGCTGGTGATGATTGTGGGGCTTGGTTTGTTCTTTGCCTCTTCCTATTTCACAGTACACTTTCCTGAAGCGAATTGGCATGCAGGAAATAATGTTATCCCTGGAGGGTTCTTGATTTTCTTACTGGGTTCTTTCGTGGTAGGGGCTTCGGCTACCATTCTGCAAGTGGTTATAAATCCTTATCTGACGGCTTGCCATGTCAAGGGTACCCAGTCCATTCAGCGTTTGGCTATAGGCGGTTCTGCCAATTCTGTGGGAACTACGCTTGCTCCTTATTTCGTGACTGGTGTCGTGTTTGGCGGTCTGTCTATGGAGGACATTCAGATTGACCAGCTGATGGTTCCGTTCCTGGCATTGATGGCTGTTATTTCTTTGATTGTATTGTTGTTGATGAAATTGTCTTTGCCCGATATCCAAGGAACCAGGGTAGAGAAGGGAGAAAAGCTGGAAAAAAGTGTATGGTCCTTCCGTCATCTGACATTGGGCGTGGTGGCTATCTTCTTTTATGTAGGAGTGGAAGTCTGTATCGGGGCCAATATCAATCTGTACGCCATCGAGATGGATTATGCTTCTCCGGCACTGATGGCTACGCTCTATTGGGGTGGTATGCTTGTGGGCCGCCTGGTGGGGAGCAGCCTGAGCAGGATTTCTCCCCGCGTGCAGTTGACGGTTACTACGGTATCGGCAGGATTACTCGCCCTACTGGCCATTCTTCTGAATAATCCGTGGCTGCTCACGGCAGTAGGTCTGTTCCATTCCATCATGTGGGGAGCTATCTTTACTTTGTCCGTTGCCCATTTGGGAAAATACACTTCGGTGGCTTCGGGTGTGTTCATGATTGGAGTGGTAGGCGGTGCCATATTGCCCTTGTTGCAAGGAGTGCTTGCCGATGTTCTTGGAGGCTGGAGATGGTCATGGTTCATCGTTCTTTTTGGAGAAACGTTTATGCTGTATTATGCATTGATAGGTTCACGGGTCCGTCAGACCTGCGATAATTTGTAATTAAAGATAGTACTTATGAAAAAAATTAAAATGATGATGGCTGCTGCTTTGGGCGTATTGGTTTCATGCGGTAGCGTTAAGTCGGGAGAAGAGGCCATTGCGGCTTCCCGCGAATCAAAGGTTGTGGTTGCTTATGTCACTTCGTGGAGTGAGGTGATGCCCGACCCGCAGTACATGACGCATATCAACTATGCGTTCGGTCATGTAAACGAGAGCTTTAACGGTGTCAAGATTGATAATGAGGAACGTTTGAGACAGATTGTTGATTTGAGGAAACAGAAGCCGGAGCTGAAAGTGCTGCTTTCCATCGGCGGCTGGGGAAGCGGACGTTTCAGTGAGATGGCTGCCAATGATGAATATCGCCGTGCTTTTGCCGCGGACTGTGACCGTGTGGTGAAGGAGTTCGCTTTGGATGGCATTGACATCGATTGGGAATATCCCACCAGCTCTATGGCAAATATATCCTCGTCACCGGACGATACGGAGAATTTTACACTTCTGATGCAGGATATCAGAGCTGCCATCGGCAATGAAAAGGAACTGACACTTGCCACCGTAGCTTCTGCCCGTTACATTGACTTCAAGGCTATCTTGCCTTCCGTCGATTTTGTGAATATCATGGCTTATGACATGGCTTCTGCTCCCAAGCACCATTCGGCGCTTTATCCGTCAGGACATAGCGGTGACATTACTTCGGACGGTGCCGTTACTGCACACTTGAAAGCGGGCGTACCGCCTTCCAAGCTGGTGATGGGTATGCCCTTCTATGGTCGTGGAGGTGACGGTTATCCCAGCTTCCAAGACTATAATAAGGTAGGGAATACGGATACCCAATATACTGAAAAGTGGGATGAGGTGGCTCAAGTGCCTTATCTGGCCGATAAGAATGATACGTTGGTATTTGGTTTTGAGAATCCCCGTTCACTTGCCATCAAGTGTCAGTATATTCTGGATAAAGATTTGCTGGGAGGCATGTATTGGGATTATAGCGGAGACAATGAACAGGGTGATTTGCGCCGTACGGTAGCAGAAAACCTATTGGGCAAGCCGCACAAGGCGAAGGTACTGGTGTTGACGGAACGTGGCGGACAGCACGGAGGATTTACGGATGCCGGTTTGAGGTGGTTGGCGGCCGAAGGTGTAAAGGGGAATTTCAGTATTACCGAGATAAACAATGCCAGGAACATAACGGAGGCTTACTTGTCGCAGTTCAGCCTGGTTATTCAATTGGATTTCCCGCCTTATACTTGGCCGAAGGAAGCGGAAGATGCGTTCGTCAAGTATATAGAAGAAGGCCGTGGCGGCTGGATAGGTTTCCATCATGCTACTTTGCTGGGCGAGTTTGACGGTTATCCCATGTGGCAATGGTTCTCTGATTTCATGGGTGGTGTACGTTTCAAGAACTACATAGCTCCGCTGGCCAACGGTACGCTGATTGTGGAAGATAAACAGCATCCGGTAATGAAAGATGTTCCGGCCTCTTTCGTGGTGCCCGATGACGAGTGGTATACTTATGACAAGAGCCCGCGCCCCAATGTACATGTACTGGCCAATGTAGACGAATCGAGCTACACGCCTGCATCGGACATCAAGATGGGCGATCATCCGGTGGTTTGGGTCAATGAAAGCAAAAAGGCACGCAATGTTTATTTCCAGATAGGGCATAGCAGCAAATTGTACGAAACGGAAGGGTTTACGACCATGTTCAGAAATGCCATTAACTGGACTTTAGAAAGGTAATACTTTTTATAATCAATGGATTTAGAAGAAAACGGGTACGTACAGAAACGTATCCGTTTTTTTATGGGTTTAAACTTTATCACTTTAAGTTTAAAATAAAACGTTTTTTATGGATGTGTTAGTAAATGAACTCCTTATGAGAAATATTCAACTTCCATTTCTTGTTTAGTACGTAATTTCGCTTATCGAAGTATTGGAATTTGTATCAATACAATATGAATAACTTCCTATTTTATAAACTAATACTATTATCATGAAAAGAAAAAGAGTCCTTTTGCTGCTTTGCATTCTCAGTTGCACTTTGCAGCTCTTCGCACAACAAATTAATGTGCAGGGTGTCGTTTATGACCCTTCCGGAGAAACGGTTCCGGGTGCTAATGTCAGTATGAAAAGTAATCCGGCTGTGGGTACTGTGACGGACATTGATGGGAATTTCAGTCTGAAAGCTTCTGTGGGTGATGTGTTGGTCTTCACTTTTATTGGTTATGAGCCTATTGAGTATAAACTGACTGCTGCAGATACAAATCTGAAAGTCCGTTTTACTGATTCTTCTGAGTTGCTGGACGAGGTAGTTGTAGTAGGCTATGGTGTACAAAAGAAGAGTGTACTTTCGTCTGCTGTGAGCCGTGTTACCAGTGAAGAGTTGGATAAAGGTAATCCTACAAATATTCAGAATGCCTTGAAAGGTAAAGTTTCCGGTGTACAGATTATCTCTAATTCAGGTCAGCCCGGTGCGGAATCAAAGATTCGTATTCGGGGTACTGGTACGGTCAACAACTCCGATCCGCTTTATATAGTAGACGGCATGCCGTCTGAAAGTGGTATCAGTCATTTGAATCCTTCTGATATTGAGTCTATTGAAGTGTTGAAAGACGCAGCTTCCGCCGCTATTTACGGAGCCCGTGGTGCTAATGGTGTTGTACTGATTACTACGAAGAAGGGTACTAAAGGAAAGGCTACTTTGAACTATGAATTTACGTATGGTATTCAGAATCCTTCCAAGAAGGTGGATTTGCTGGGTAGTGCGGATTATCAGATGTTGATGAATGAAATGGCTGCCAATGCAGGTAAGGACCCTTATTTCCCGACTGTTTCCAGCGTCAATACCGACTGGCAAAAGGAACTGCAGAACAAGAATGCTCCTATTATGAACCACAAGGTTTCGTTGAGTGGCGGTACGGACAACTCTACCTATTATGCTTCTTTCGGTTATGTAAAGCAAGAAGGTATTTATGCTAAAGGACATGCTGATTATGAACGCTACAATGTACGCTTGAATTACAATAATGTATTACTGGACACGAAATCACGAAATTGGTTGAATAAGATTAGTTTTGGTGCAATTGCAAGCTATTCCAAGTCAATCCAGACTGGTAATACTATTGGCAATAGTGAAGCAGCAGGCTTGATTACTTCCATGAATATGTTGCCTCCTACCGAGCCGGTTTATCAGACCGACCCTGCTATACTGGAGCAATATGCCGTAACTTATCCAAATCATGTCATTGCTCCCAACGGCCTGGCATACAATATCATCGAGATGCGTGAAATAACCAATCCGCTGGCAGCCATGCAGGTCAGTCATAACCAGAGGACTATGCCTCAGAATTTCGGTGCGAACTTTAACCTTGATGTCGACTTGTTGCCAGGCTTGAAGTTCAAGACTACCTATGGTGCGGAATGGGTGTTCAATTCCATTAAGAATGTAACTCCAGTCTACGAGCTGAATGCTACCAGTAAGAATGCCACTTCCAAGGTAGAGGATAAGAAAAGGGAGTCTTCCTATTGGCAGTGGGAAAATGTACTGTCGTATACAAAGTCTTTCGGCCGTCATAATATAGGTGCACTGTTCGGTACAAGTATGTCTTCCTACCATTACTCCAATTTGGAAGCGGAAGATTATAATCTGCTGGTGGTGGATATAGACAAGGGATATATAGACACGGCCACAGCGCCCGAAGAGCAGTCCAAAGTATGGGGTGGGGCAGAAGACCACCGCATTGCATCCGTATTCGGACGTATCAATTATAATTATGATGAAAAGTATTTGTTCGAAGCGGTAGTGAGACGGGACGGTTCGTCAAACTTCAGTCGCGAGCACCAATATGCTACATTCCCTTCGGTTTCTTTGGGTTGGGTGTTGACTCGTGAGAAGTTCATGGAGAACAGACCTTCCTGGTTGGATTTTGCCAAGATACGTCTAAGCTGGGGACAGAATGGTAACGAACGTATTGGCTCCTTTGCCTATACAAGTATGATGAGTCAGGGTAAGAATGCAGTCATAAATGGAAAGGTATATACGGGCATGCTGCCCCGTGGCTATGCCAATGCTGATTTGAAATGGGAGACCTCCGAACAGACCGACTTGGGTATTGACTTGCGTTTCTTCAACAGTGCATTGACATTCTCTGCCGACTATTTCGTGAAGAAGACGAAGGACATGCTGCTTTCCATGCCGATTCCTCTTTATACCAGTTATGGCAGTATGACGGTCAATTCGGGTACAGTGAAGAACGAAGGTATCGAGTTCGAAGCGTCCTATCGCTTTAAGGTGGGTGAAGTGAATCTGGGTATCAATGGAAATGCTTCTTATGTGAAGAATACCGTAACAGACCAGGGCCCCGACCGTGTCGGTCTCAATAATATCGGCGGTGGTATGGGCGGCCAGGTCAGTTGGAGAGAGAACGGGCGTCCGTACGGCTTCTTCTACGGTTACTTGCATGATGGCATTTTCCAGAATCAGCAGGAGATAGACAACTATACCTACGTAGATTCTAACGGAAAGACTCATTTGATACAACCGAATGCCAAGCCCGGAGATATCCGTTTTAAAGATTTGGATGGTAAAAATGGTCTTAATGGCGATGACCGTACTATGATAGGTAAGCCGAATCCCGACTGGACGTATGGATTTACGCTCTCTGCCGATTGGAAGGGGCTGGATTTCAGTGCATTCTTTCAAGGAAGTATCGGAAACGACATTTATAAACTGTACAGACGTTCCAATGTGACTTTTGGTAACTACGACAAATCTTGGCTGAACCGTTGGCATGGTGAAGGCACTTCCAATTGGGTGCCACGTGTGATAGATGGTGACAACAATAACTATCAGGTTTCAAACTTTTTTGTGGAAGATGGTTCGTATATGCGTTTGAAAGTGTTGCAGATTGGCTATAGTCTGCCTGGACAGATGTTGCAGCGTGTCGGCGTCAAGGGGCTGCGTTTCTTTGTGCAGGGCGAAAATCTGTTTACAATTACCAACTACAGCGGTTATGATCCTGAAGTGGGAACACGTGATGGATTTGACGGGGGAACATATCCGCAAGCACGTACTTATACTATCGGTGCGAATATTACATTTTGATTAACCTAAAAATTAGATACAATGAATAAGATATTAAAGGTATTGGCTTTGGGTGCGATGGCTTTGTCGACCACAGCTTGTTCAGATTTTCTGGAAGTGAATCCGAGAACTCAGGTGTCGGAAACCGAATTCTATAAGACGGAAGACGATATGATGAAGGGCTTGTATGCCGTGATGAATGAAATGCAGACCCGTATGCCGGAGGTTTGGTCTTACTCTTCTTTGCTGGGTGATGAGTCCGAAACCGGCGGTGGTATCGGTGAGGGGTCTTACAAGACGAAATGGGATACTTTTACCTATGACGCGACTTCTTGTTTCGGTGCATGGGGATATGGTTCTTGGTGGAATGAGTGGGATTTTGGCTTGTTCAATGGAGTCATTGCTGCCAATCTGTTGATTGACAAATTGGCCGGATGCAACCTCAGTGCAGACTTTGTCAATTCCATTTCTGCCGAAGCGCGCTTTTACCGTGCCATTTTCTATTACCATCTGTTTATGGGGTATGAGCAATTCCCGCTTATCAAACATTATCTGGCAGCCAGTGAAATGTATAGCGTTGCCAAAGGAACCCGTGAAGAAATTTATGAGTTTATGATGGGTGACTTGGATGACGAAGTGACTAAGTATCTGCCCCAGCGCAGTGCTACACAGCAGGGACGCGTTTGCCGGGATGCTGCCAAGCTGCTTCGTGCTAAAATTATTTTGTTCCATCGTGATGAGACTAAATATCAGGTGGCATTGAATGACATGAAAGAAATAATCACCAGTGGAAGATACCAGTTGAACCCTGATTATCAGAACTTATGGGTGAAAGACGGAGAATGGTGTGCGGAATCTATCTTTGAGGTATGTTATGCCGGCAATAACTCCGGCGAAGGGTTTGGGCTTGCACGTTCTTTGGGTGGTCGTAACATTGTTGACCCGAGAAGTGCCGAGCAGGGTGGATTAGGCGAAGGTTATGGGCAGAACACCATGCCGAGTACTGTTTACAACATGTTTAAGGAAGGTGATACGCGCCGTGAGGGAACAGTCATTGTCTATGCGGACGAGGCTAAAAAAGTGGCAGAAATGGTGGCCAAAGGTGAACTACCGGCAGGAAGTGCTTTCCAAGTCAGTGACCAGCAGGAAAATTACGAGGGTCTGGGGCACTATAAGATTCATCCGAGAAAGGAGACGACGTCTACGGTGAATCCTACGGATAACTATTATAACTCTTGGCGTATTTACCGTTATGCCGATGTTTTGCTGCTGGCTGTGGAGCTTGATGTACGTATCAACGGAACTGCCAGTGCTGATGCGCAAGGTTGGTTCGACCAGGTCAGAGACCGCGCTTTCAAAGACAAAGAGCATCGTATCAACTTGGCGGGAAAGAGCAAGCAGGAGTTGTTGGATATTCTTTTTGAAGAGCGTGGGTATGAGTTTATGGATGAAATGCAGCGTTGGTTTGACATTCTGCGTTTCGATAAAGGAACAGAGATTTTAGGTAATAAAGGTTGGACGGAGAAGTTCAGGTACTTCCCGATTGACCAGTCGGAAATGGATAGAGCTAAAGGTGGCTTGACACAGAACCCTGGCTGGTTATAAGTTTTGATTGTTTTTTTCTGAAGAGTCCCCGGTATTTCCTTGTGAATAATACCGGGGATTTTTTGTTCCTTCACAAAGTTTGTTTTGGCAAAACATCTGTCATGCTATCACGCAAATGGGTGTATTGTTTTGATTATAAATCAATTAAAGCGTGATAGATACCCGTGACAGATAAAAAACGTTACAACCATCTATCACGCTTTCCAATCTTTCTAAAAGATGATGCCTCCTATTTATTGGGTGAATCGTAAAAGTGGCTATTGTCTTAGTTCTCAACATGAAACTTTTAGTTTTGAGACTAAATACGAGAAGTTTTGATTGGGAAAATAATTGGTTTCATTAAGGGAAACCTTTAGTTTCCTTTCGTAAAACTAAAAGTTTCAGCAAGTGAAACTTTTGGTTTCAACGATATGAAACTGTCATTCCGGCCCGTTGGGAACCGGCAAGGGTATCTATATAAAACGACCGAAACAGATACTTTTCGAAGGAAAAGTATCTGTTTCGGCATAAAAACGTAGTGTTAACATAGGAAATAGGGGAATTATCCCCTATTTATTCTCTTGATTGCTGTTATGGAAACCGTTTTATTTGAGGAACGGGTTGCCGCTTTTGTCTTTGCTCACTACCCAGCGGAAAGCATTAACCAATAGCAGGTTCTGTGTACCGTCGATAAACTCTTCGTCACCATGCCCCATATTCAGGTAAATCATTCTGTAATTCTTGTTGGACCATACGATGGGGAAGTCGCCAAAATTCACTACATCCTTGATACCCAGTGGATAGTTCTTGGGAGATAGGGACAAGAGTACCTCTACGTCCTTGTTCTGGCGGGGGCTGGGAGTCCATTGGTACCATTCGCTGGCGGGAGCCACGAATGATGCAGGCAGATTCTTGGTAACGGGATGTTCTTCGTTGTCGACTTCGACCAATACCGGCTGGGGAGGCCAGTTGTTGCAATAGAACACCCCACCACCAAGAAACTTAACGAACCAGGGCCAATGCGTGTTTTTGTCGTTGTAGGCTGCTGCGTGGAAACCTACCCAACCGCCTCCGTTTTCCATGTATTGCTCAAAAGCATCGCGTTCGGCCTTGGTGTTGGGGGATGTGTTAAGCATGATAATGACATTGTATTCTTTCAGTTTCTCGTATGGGTATTTTGAAAAATCGGTAGTAATATCCAGAACAAAGCCGTCACCGTAATTGAGCTTCTTGAAGAAAGTGGTTGCTTGTTCTGCAAATTGTACGTGTGCTTCTTCCGCATGTTGCGTGTAATAAATCAAGGCCTTGAAGCGAGGAGCTTTGGCATAGTTTGCCGGATAACCTTCGGGGACTTGTGCGTACGTCAGCAAGGTGCAAGCCGTAAACAATAAAATAAGCAGATGTTTCATAATTTGTAATTTATAAGTTATTAATTCTCCATTATCTAATATTCCGCAGTCAGAGACAGCCATTTGCCTGCCGAGGTAACCCATACCTCTTTATAACAGGCATTGTTGGTTTGCGGCCAATAGGGGACATCGTCGTTACCCAGGGTACGGATACCAACGGGCATCTCTCCTGTCATTTCTCCCGAAGAGAAGGTATTCAGTTGCGGATAGTTGTGTCCTTCTCCATAAATCAAGGATTGTCCGAAAGGATTCTTGCCTACGGTCCAGTACAACTGTTCCAGACCGATGTCGAGCAGTTCCTTGTCCTTCAGGAAGTTTCCGCAGATGGCGGCGGACTTTCCGTTGGAAAGATGGATGGCGGTATTGCCGTTGAAGATATTGAACCACACGGGGAAGCGTTTCATGTAGTGCTCTTTGTCCAGTTGTACTCCTCGTTTAATCTGTTCCGTGTACAGTTCCTTGGCATTGGCAGGTGGAAACAGATGGAGGGCGTAGAAGTTGGTGGTATCCTTATATTCCTCTGCATGGTAAACACCGCTTGGAATCATGCCGTAGGGATGGGTATACTTCATCATTCCTTTCAGATACTCTCCATATAGTTGTATGGAATTCACCCATTTAGGATAATCGGGGTGCTCTTTCTGGGTTTCGCAAAGCATCACCATGGCCTGCATATAGACCTGCTCGCGCGACTGGTGTATGTAATGTACGATGGATTTGCGGGATTTGTCCCGGTAGAAGAATCCGCGTGTCCCGTCTTGGTCTTTCAGCGGTTCCGTACGTTGGCAGTCGAGGGTATAGCGGATGTATTCGGCGGCGATGTCCGCATAAGAAGGCTTTCCGGTCAGCTTGTATAATTGGCTTGCCGACCAGGAGATGGTAGCCATGTACTGGCTTTTCGAAGTATTGTAGCTGTGTTCGTAAGGCTGGACGAACTGGTCGAAACCGTCTTTCTTGAATTTCTCCATGGCGAAAGCGAAATCTTCTTCGGCCACGCGCAGAAGATATTCCTGCTGCATCGGGTCGTTGTCCAGCGTCATGGAGGCATACGCCTCATATCCGGCATAGAGGAAATTGTCGAATGCCATGTTCTGCACGCGTACAGAAGATATGTCGTCCAGTGTGTTGAATACACCATCCTGCCAGATTAGCAATCCCATGCTGCTGGCGCGGTAGCCGTCTCCATAGCGGTTCTTTAGCATAAACTCCACTCCCCATTCCGCTTCTTCGCGCAGGCGGGCGGCGAGGGTGGGGTTGGTGTTTCTTTGTTTATTATAGGCTTCGAGCAGGGCGAAAGCCACATCTCCCGTCTGCAGGGTCTGCTGGGACAAGTCGCCCGCATCGTGCCATCCACCGGAGTAGGAGATACTGCGTCCGTCATGCCGGGACATCAGGTCTGCATGGCAGGAGGCATGCTTGCCGGGAACTGGATGCCCGCAGCGTTGGCAAAAGATGAAATTCAGCACTTTCCATTGTGAATCTTCCCAAAGCCGTTCTCCAATCCGAAAGGTGGGAGTTAGCGATGTTCCGACCTTCAGCTGATACTCTCCGGGATTATTGAAGGAGGTGAAATCAATAAGGCCAAATTCTCCGAGAGTGGTTTTCTCTTTTCGGATGTCTCCTTCGTAAGCTATTTCTCCGGTTGGGGTAAGCAGTTGGAAGCGCTTTCCGGCGTCTATGGTGAGGTTTGTGTTGATGAGGGCGGTTTTGGGGTGGTTGACGGCATAGCCGGTTGTCGAGTAGGAGATTTTTCCATCGGCAGGTATCCATCCGCTGACTTTCTCAGGGGCTTTCACCGTTTGCAGTTGTAGATTGTCTAGGTAGTAGATAGCTGAATCTCCTGTTGTCCGGTCTTTGCCTTTGAGGGCTGTGCTGAAGGTGATGGACATCACCTTGTCGCGCTGATACTCGTCTATTTCGAGGAAGCATTGGTTCCACTCCTTATTAATAAGGTTAATGAGGTGTGAACCCGAAGGCTGATTATATCCTTTCTTGGCAGGAGTATCTGCATTGCGAAACGTGAGGTTCATGTTGACAATACGCGCCCCGTCGCAATCGGGGTAGATGGAGAATACAATACGGTTGTACTTCTCCAGATTGGCGCCGTCCAGATGATAGGTAACACTGCTGTTTCCGTAGGTGGCATAGTCTGGGTCGGAAGGAGAGCCGGTCGCCCTTTTCCCGGTGAATGTGGGGAATTGCAGTTTGATGCTGCCTTTGCCGGAAACGGTCTTTTCCGTACTGAAGGACATGCTTCCTGCACCGGAATGACTCCATCCCTCTGTTCCTGCCGAGCGGGTGAAGGGAGTGCTTTGCAGGACCTCCTTTTTCCAGCCGTTGGCTTCGGAAGAGTTTTCAATATCCAGGGGTAGGGGTTGATGTATCAGTCCGCTTTCGTGGAGCTGCCGTTCCAGTTCGGGGTCTTGGGTCAGGCAGGTTTGCCCGTATGCGGCAATACTGCCGAGAGATAAAAGGTATAAAAATAATAATGTCTTTCTCATGTTGATGTCAACCTTTGGTTTCGGTTGCAATGTTAGCCATTATTAGGCAGAAGGAGGTTTGAAAACTGCCATAAAAGCTTTAAAAGCTATCCGAAGTAGAGGAAATATGAATTTCGGTAGATGTATAATCCCTATGATGTACGACTTATAATGCCAAAGAAAATACTAAAATCGTATTTTCATAACAGAAGAAAATTGTAACTTTGCGAAGTTATGTCACAATGTTAACCTATGATGCGTATCTTGATTTTAATAATAATGCTGTTGCCATGTTCGCTTGGTATGTATGCATCTGCAATAGATAGCCTTTTGTCTGTTCTGGATAAGACTATCGTGATGCGTAGACAATACGAGGAAGAAAAAGAACGGTATATCTCTTTGATAAAGGATGAGTTGAATCAAGGGAAGCTTACTGACATGGAACGTTATCTGATACAAAATCGTCTTTTTGCCGAATATAATTCTTATATCAGTGATTCTGCGTTGCATTATATAAATGAAAATATTCTTATTGCCACACGACTAAATAATAGGCAATGGATAAATAGTTCTATATTAAATAAAGTACATATTCTAAATACTTCGGGCCTTTTTGTTGAAGCAATGGAATTACTGAAATCGCTTCCTCGTAACACGTTGGAGGGTGAAAATATAGTGGACTATTATGTCTGTTTTGAAAACCTATATCTCTATCAGGCAGAGTATGCCACTGATCGGAACTACGTGAACAATTATCTTCGGATAGCAAATTTGTATAGGGATTCTATAATCAGCCTAGTACCGGAAGATACTTATAGATATGTAGTCGTGCATGCACCCCAGCTCATTGACCAGGGAAAAAGTCAGGAGGCTATATGTTTATTGAAGAATTTTTTACCTCGGTTGAAATCCAATACGCGTGAGTATGCAGTAGCTACTTCAATTCTGGCTTTTGCTTATCATGTCGTAGGGAACAAGCAAAAAGAAATGGAAGCACGTATTAGCAGTGCCATTGCTGACATTAGGGCAGTGGTGAAAGAAAATTATTCTTTGTGCGCATTAGCGGAATTACTTTATGGAATGGGCGATTTGGAACGTGCTAATCACTATATCAAGATTAGTATGGAAGATGCTAATTATTATACTACTCGGTTGCGTAGTTCGCAGAATTCCAAGATGCTTCCGCTCATAGATCGTGCTTATCAGCAAGAAAAGGAAATACAGCAACAGCGGCAGAGAATGTTTATTACAGGCATATGTATCCTTTCTGTTTTCCTTCTATTGACAGTACTGTGTGTGCTATGGCAAATGAAAAAATTGTCTTATGCCCGTAAAAAAGTTGTTGCTGCCAATTCCCAATTGAGTATATTGAATAGTGAATTGAAGAAGCTGAACAAGTCTCAACATGAGGCTAATGAACGATTATTGCATACTAATCAGACTCTTACGGAAGCCAATCATATTAAGGAAGAGTATTTGGGACGTTTCCTCAGTTTAAGTTCCTCTTATATAAGTAAGATGGAAGAATATCGCCGCATATTGAACAAGCAGGCTGCTGCCGGTAAACTTGAGGAGTTATATCGTACATTGAAGTCCGACCGTTTCATAAATCAAGAGTTGAAAGAGTTCTATCACAATTTCGATGTATCTTTTCTTAAGATATTCCCTAACTTTGTAGAAGAATTTAATCGTTTGTTGCCAGTTGAAGAACAATTGCATCCTAAAAATGAAGAATTGCTTGTTACCGAACTGCGCATATTTGCACTGATTCGTTTAGGTATTACAGACAGTGCGCGTATTGCAGAATTTTTGCGTTATTCCATAACTACCATCTATACTTATCGTTCCAAGCTAAAAAACAAGTCTCTTTGTAAAGAGGACTTTGAAGAACGAGTGATGAAAATAACTTCTTTTTGATTTTATCCTCCTTTTGAGGCTTTCTTCTGCCTTAAAAAGTCTAGAAATGATTTAGAAATTAGTAGCAATAGCATTTTCGTAATGCGTTGTATTATAGTTGATTGCCTGTTGTAGGACTTTAGATTTTTATCTCAGCCCAAATCGTGCGTTTGTTTTGATAATACATTTGCATCAATCTATTTATTGTTTAACTAATTTCTAATAAGATGAAAAAGAAAAGTCTAAAGAGATGCCTTAAAAAGCGCATGATCCTTTTACTGGGTTTTCTTATGATGACTGGTGTTGCTGTTGCACAACAACTTCAGGTACAAGGAAAGGTGACCGATGCTACGGGTGAAGGTCTTATCGGTGCAAGTGTATTGGTAAAGGGTACAACTTCGGGGGTGATAACTGACATTGACGGTAACTATGTGTTATTGAATGTCAATCCTGATGCAATACTTATTTTTTCTTATGTAGGTTACCAAACGCAGGAACTGAACGTATCCGGTAGAAACAAGATTGATGTTGTCTTGCATGATGACCAGCAGGTGTTGGAAGAAGTTGTAGTAGTGGGTTACGGTTCATTGAGTAAAAAAGAAGTTTCCAGTTCCATTGTACAAGTGGATAAGAAAAATTTTAATTTGGGGGCTATGAATAACCCGATGGAAATGGTATCGGGAAAAGTCGCGGGCTTGAATGTCAATACGCAGGCAGCTGCCAATCCTAACTCCAGTTCTTCATTACAAGTACGTGGTGCAACATCTGTTTCTGCAAGTAATAGTCCTTTGATTGTCATAGATGGTGTGGCAGGTGGCGATATCCGTAACATCGCTGCACAGGATATTGAATCTATTACGGTATTGAAAGATGCGGGTTCAGCTGCTATTTACGGAACGCGAGGTGCTAATGGTGTGATTTTAGTTACAACGAAACGTGGCTCGGGTGAAGCTGGAAAAACGGTAGTCACATATGACAGTTACATCGCTTTTAATGTAGCCAAGCCCTCTCCGGATATTCTGTCGGCTGATGAATTCCGTCGTTCGAGACGAGGTACAGACTATGGAGCCGACACTGACTGGTATGGACTGATTACTCGTGATGTAGCATACGACACAAACCAATATATATCTATTGATGGTAGCACAAAGAATGGTTTCTATGGTGCTTCCTTCAATTACAAAAGTGCCAATGGACTTGACATCGTGAGTGGTCGTGAAGAATTTGGAGGTCGTTTTTCTATGGAACAGCGTGTACTGGAGAATCGCTTACAATTCAACGGTTCGTTGAGTGCACGTCGTGTAAATGAAACCTGGGGAAATGATGGTTTCTTCGATAGGGCACTCACAATGAATCCTACAATGCCGGTATATAATGCAGACGGTTCGTATTATCAGCCTACTTCTCCTACGGGTGCAACCAATCCGGTTGCGGAGCTTGCTTTGAGAGATAACAACGGCCAGCGTATGTATTTGTTGGGTACGGCTGAGGCTAAACTGAATATTTTGCAGACAGAAAAGCATTTGTTGAATACAACATTAAGTTACTCATTGCATTACAATGACATGAAGCAACAATATTATGCTTCGTCTGCCGGTTCGGAGTCCTATTGGAATGGTTATAAAGGACGTGCGGAAATGAAGTATCAGAAATGGTACACCAATCGATTGGAGTGGTTGGGAAATTATGCACTGAACTTGGGCGACCACAATATTAAGGCTGTAGTGGGCTATACTTATGAGAAGTCTATCTGGGAACAGATTGGTGGTAGTAACAACGACTTCTCTTTTGATAATACGAAATATTGGGATTTGGGCAGTGGCTCTTATCTGAAGGATGGTTTGGCAAGTTTATATAGCGGTCGCTCTGAATCGACACTTATTGGCTTCTTTGGTCGGTTGAACTATAATTGGAAGGATATGCTTTTTGCATCGGCTTCGTTGCGCTATGAAGGCTCTTCCAAATTTGGTGCTAACCAAAAGTGGGGGTACTTCCCAGCAGCTTCTTTGGCTTGGGAAATGATGGAGATGGGCTTTATGAAGAATACCCGGAAAGTGTTGACCAGTTTGAAACCACGTGTTTCTTTCGGTATTACCGGTCGTTCGGATTTTGATGCTTATAAATCACTTTCTACTTATAATACCAATGGTAGTTATCTCTTTGACGGGCGTTGGGTAACGGGTTATGCTCCCTCTAGTAATGCTAATCCGGATTTGGCTTGGGAAAAGAGCGTTGCGATTAATCTGGGTGTTGACTTTGTTCTATGGAATCGTTTACGTGGTTCAGTGGAGTATTTTGACCGTAGTTCTAAAGACTTGCTTTATACGTACACGGCACCTCAACCGCCTTTTGTCTATTCCACTATTTTGGTTAACGTTGGAACAACGAAAAATACCGGTATAGAAGTATCTTTGGATGGTGATATCCTTACTAAAACAGCAGTGAAGTGGACGAGCGGAATCAATTATTCTTATGGAAAGACTAAGTTGACCAAACTTTCTAACGATATTTACAAGGCATCTTATCTCGACCTTTACTTAAAACCGGGAACTGGTTCCAGCGAATATTTCTTCCGTGTGCAGGAAGGGGGAGAGATAGGGCAGTTCTACGGTTATGAATATGCAGGTGTTGACGAAAATGGCAATATGCTTATTTTGAATGATAAAGATGAGCAAATACCTATTTCTCAGGCTGATGCCAAGTATAAACGTTATATTGGCAATGGTGCTCCCAAGCACTTCTTGTCTTGGAGTAACAACCTGACTTGGAAAAACTTTGATTTGAGTGTATTCTTCCGCGGTACATTCGGTTTTGATGTATTCAACATGCGTAAATATGGTATGGGGCTTCAGGGATGTGGTACAGATAATGTTCTTCGCTCTGCGTATCTGGAAGATAAGAATATCCGTACCGGTGGTGGAGTAATATCTTCCTATTTCCTGGAGGATGGTAGCTTCATAAAACTGGAAAATGTAACCTTGGGATATAATTTTACTCCTAAGAACCGTAAGTTACTGGATAATATGCGCATATATCTGTCTGCCAAGAATCTGTTTACCTTGACCGGATACTCAGGTAATGACCCTTCAATTATAGACGTGAATGGTATCCAGCCGGGAGTAGATAGTAATAGTGCTTATCCTACAGCAACTCAATTGAGTTTAGGTGTGACTCTTCGCTTTAAATAAATGAGAAACAAATTATTAAAAATATGAAAGATATGAAATATATAAAATGTCGTTGGTTATTGGCGATGATTATGTCATGTTCACTTTTCTCTTGTACTAATTTGGACGAGGAAGTGTTCGATCGTGTGGATGCCGGAATTTATTATCAAGATGAGACGAGTGTTCAGGGGGCAGTGGCAGCCATCTATTCGAAAGCTGCATATAGTTATTTGGAATACTTCTGGTATTTGCAGGAGTTTTCTGCCGACCAGGTGGCATGGCGCAGTTGGAACGGTGGACTTTGGGGATGGGATGAGGCATTGAAGTTTGCTTTGTCTTCACATACCTGGACGTCAGAATCAACCATTATTCGCCAAACTTGGGAGAATGCGTGGACCACTATTGGGCTTTGCAATACGCTTATTACAGATTTGCAGGCAATCAGCCCCGCATCTATACGCATGACTGAGGATGCTTTGAATAGTTATATTGCCGAAGTACGTACCCTGCGTGCTTGGGCATACTACAATATCTTTGAGATTTGGGGTGGAGCACTTCCCTTGAACATTTCTTCGGGTGCGGAAATCCCTGGTTCTGCAGATACTGATTTTGATAAGGGGTGCAAGATTATCTACGATTTTATCAGTCAGGAATTAGATGAGTCAGTTACAGATCTTATGAAAGAAGATGGTTCTGGAAAGACTCGCAACCGCATGAACCAAGCTGCCAATCGTATGATTAAGATGCGCTTGTTGCTGAATTCTGAGGTGTTTATCAAACAAAACAGTTATAATGAGTGTGCCACTCTTTGCCAAAAAATTCTGAATGGCGATTATGGTACTTACAGCATTACCGATGACTATCGCGATATTTATTCGATAAACAATGTAGAATGTCCGGAAGTTGTAATGGCATTGGCGATGGAAGTCGGTCAGGTCAATACCGGTTGGATGCGTAACATGCCTTTCATGCCTTACAATTGTTGGGATTATTTTGGAGGTACATACAGCCAGAGCGGATGGAATTGTGTATGCTTGGCACCTTCATGGGATAATTCTGGAAATGTACAGCCGTATGGTGGTACTGACAATCCTAAGAGCTTCCTTACTGACTACGGTGATAAGTTAGGAGCAGTTTATGAACGTTTCCACGATAAAGATATCCGTAAGCAGAACTATGTGTATAATGAAACAACAGGAAACTATCAAGGCATTTTTTTGAAAGGGGCTATTAAAGCCAACTATGGTAAGGGTGCGGCTTTGAAAGCAGATGCCGACCGTGACGGTCAGGATTTGGTTTATGTGGATCAGGTGGGTACATTCCTTAATTTAGGACGTAATCTGGAGACTGTCATGTCACCTCGCTGGGGTGAAACGAATTCAGGTGTCCGTTTGGTAAGATATCCGGTTTATCCGGAGAGTGCAGGCATTGATTTCCAAAACATCGATGAGGTGGAATTCCGTTTGAGTGAAGTGGTCTATACTCTTGCTGAATGTAAAATGCGTGCAGGTGATACGGAAGGTGCTAAAGAACTGGTATATAGAGTTAAAACACGCTATTTTACAGATAAATCGGCTCTCGAACAGCCCGGTCCTGGTTTTACATCCTTTGATATGGATTGGATGTTGAGTGAATGGGGACTTGAATTCTTGGGAGAGGGGCGTCGTCGTCGTACAGACTTGCGTCGTTTCGATAAGTTTACGCAAGGGCAATGGTGGTTCTTTGGCCGTGCCACGGACGACGGTTTAAGCTATCCGGCTAAACGTGACCGCAAATACGAGTGGTATCCCTTGCCCCAGTCTGCCCTTATGGTAAATCCGGGACTGGTACAGAATCCTAATTATTAATCATCCTATAATAATAGTAACAATGAAAAAATATATATGTAATCCGCTATGGCTTTTGTTGCTTTTTGTAGCTTTCATCAGTAGTTGTGACAAGGAGGAAATTGTGTTTGACCATGAGTTGCCGCAATTTGAACTTCGTAGCGATGCTATCTTGCTGGAGGTGATTATGCCCCAAGGAACTGGTGCCGATGAAATAATTTATATTGCAGGCGATTTCAATGGAGGTCAGGATGCTGCTTCCGGAGACCTTAAGTGGCAGATGGAGAAAGCTGCAAACAATGATGTTAAATGGGGCATATACCTCTATCCGGAAGATTTTGTTAATGGAAAGACACTTGCCGATGGCTTTTATTTCGTTTCTAAGACACAAGGTATAGAGCGTACTTTGCAGAATGGGGATGCTTTACATCAAATTTCGGCTAAGGTAGGTACTCGCACTGATATAACGGTAACCCGCTGGAATGCTTATTTTGAGGAGCCGGAAGACCCAAGTGAAGTGACCCACGACGGTTATGCTGTGTTCGTGATGGACAATACAGGTTGGGATGCACTGACACTTTATGCGTGGGGAAATGATTTGCCGGAACTTTTTGGAGGTTGGCCCGGTATTTCACCTACTGGTAGCGTTGAGATAAAAGGAATTACCTATAAATACTTTGATACAGGTGAAGCAAATAAGGGATTGGTTTACAATTTGATATTTAACGATAATGGAGTAGGTTCACAATTTGATGGACCACAGAACTTTACTCTTGACCGTGACATATATTTGGAAATCACAGAAAGCGGTTGGACGGAAATAGATCCGGATGCAGTGGTCATCCATGATGGTTATACCATTTTTATTGAAGACCAGTCCGGATGGGCAGAAACAACCATATACGCGTGGGGAAATGATATACCGGAACTCTTTGGCAGTTGGCCAGGAATATTACCAACCGGTAGTGTTGAGATAAAAGGTGTCACGTATAATTATTACGATACAGGTGAAGCAAATAAGGGATTGACTTACAATCTGATAATGAATAATAACAATGGAGGCTCACAATTTGACCTCGCAGCAGTGACGCTTGATCGAGATTATTATTTCCGTATTACGGACATAGCTGGTGAGGAGATTGACCCTAACAATCCGGACGGAGACTCTGAACCGGAATCTGAAGCGGCTTTTGTTTCTAATCAGAATAATTTCTTGAAATGAGTTTTGTATAGTAATGAAGATGTTAAATGACCTATTGGTGGAATGAGATTGGGGATAGGATATCTCTTTTCAATCTTGCGGATATATGTCCCAAGGCTTGGTTTTTCTATCCCAAGTC
>OHEO01000205.1_pt1 | contig 39080 bp, 39 predicted proteins | sample 1567311 | NCBI WGS metagenome assembly OHEO01 (sample SAMEA3879602, study PRJEB24766) | human gut metagenome | biome: human-associated habitat; feature: feces | place: USA | collected 1985/1987
AGGCTGAAAGAATTACCTGAAGATTACGATGTCGAACTCTTCAATTTTTATTATAAGAGCATGACACCTTTGATTAGGAAGTTAGCTAAAAACATTGACCCAAGAAGATTCAATGTTTCAAGGGATATAATAATCTCATATTTTTATGACAAGTTACTTTATGTATTTCGGAAGTATTATAATCTGAGTACTGAGAACCCAGAAAAATTTAAGGCTACCATCATTAGCTCTCTTCAATTATATAAGACTCGATTATTAATCAATGCTTATTCCAAACAATCTTTGGATTTTAATGTTGCTATTGCTTCTTTCGAAGATTGCTTTGAAGGAGCAAAAGAGGATTTATCAGACTTATCAGAAGATGAAAGGGTTAAACAAGAAAGAATATCCGAAATTCATGAATTTATGAGAGCTAACCTTTCTGCCGATGCTTATCTGTTATTTCAATTACAGATGAGTCCTCCTCCTTTCTTTTACAGTGAAGAATCTAAACCCAGGCTTACAACTAGCTCTTTATTAGATTTCTTCGAATTGCCTAAGACTAAGCTTTACATTAAATATATCTCTACGCTTAACAAGGAAATTCATGAAGCTATCGAAGATATGAAAGAAACATGGGGATAATCTACAACAAAAAACCCAGGCCCTAATTGATAGAGTCTGGGTTAAATGTGTTATCTTATTATAATGTTATACCTATTCCCGTTTGGGGGGAAAGATTAATTCGATTAATGGTTTAAGTATACTATACAATCCGCAAGCAGAAAGCCCAGCAAATACTCCATATAGAATTACCATATACCAGATTAATCCTTCTAATACTGGAGAAATTTGTAATATCCATCCGAATAAGCATGATAAGATCCCCACTGCAATTGAAACTAATGGTTTAGCCCATTTCTTTTCACTAATTCCCGGGATTAATTTTGATAGTTGGGTTACTACCAATGAGACTAAAGTCATGATCCCGGTAAAAGATGCAAAGTCTGTTACAAGCCCAGGTTCAACAACTTCTTCACTTAAACCCATTGCAGTTTGAGCAGCAATTCCAACTGTGAACATTAGAAGCATGTTCAACATAATAATTAACTTCTTGAGTAACATTTTGTTATGAAATTTTAGTTTAACATAGGATTTACATTAAAAAATAGTAAGGAGAAGGCCTTTCACAAGGTACCCTCTCCCACCAACATATAAAAAAACCTAAGAACAGAAGAATTAACCTTTACCTTCTATTGCCCAACTTATAATGGTTGAACCCGCTTCTATGGTTATATCCCTAGAAGTATTACCAGAATCTGTATAATCTCGATAATCACCGCTTACTTGATGTGCGGTTCTAATCTGGGTTACCACTACACCGGGCAAACCAATATGAAGCTTATCACCCACAACAAAAGTTTGAGCTGGGAATGATAATGGTAAACTTGAAAGTTTATGAGTTCCCATAATACTACCATTTCGATAAATATTAATATCACCAATTGATGGAGTATTATTTTTTGTGAGATTCAGTGAAACTTTCACGGTCTGTTGTGGAGGCTGAGGGTCCTCTTTACTAACGGCTTTAATATCGATATCCAATGCCCCAGGAACCACAAATTGAACTTGATGGTCCGTAGTAGCAGTGTACTCACCATTAACCGTATATTCCCATCTATTGAATTTAGAACTACCATCCTGAGCTACTACCTGGATTACGGCACCCTTGGGTAAATTCCAATCCTTAGTTGTAGTAACAGATGTTACTCCAGTATCTGGAACTTGACTTCCACCAGAAGCAGTGCTATGTGAAAGAACATATTGACATTTTCCATCGGTACTTACTTTAATATGTACTGGATATGTCTCTTCTGGTTTCTCTTCGAATACAGCCCAATATGTAACATTGGAATTAGCAGTGAATGTATAACTAGCAGATCTAGATACTACTTGTCCATCCCTACCACCAAGTCTCCATTCAACGAAATTATAACCAGACCACGGAGTAGCGGTAATGGTTACCCTTGAACCCTTAGCATAATATTGAGACATTGGTTCAGTTAAACCACCTCTATCAGAATTGGTTTTAATCAATACCTGTTCTGGTTCTGGTTCTTCATCTTTCATGAACAGAGCATAGAAATAATAATCACCAGTAACCGTATGCTGGAAGCTTGCAGGATAATCCAACTTAATGCCACTAGGTCCTCCAGCTCTCCATTCCAAGAAGGAATATCCACTAGCTGGTTGAGCAATAATTCTAATTGTAGTACCCTCCTTATATGAATTTACACCAGCAGGAGATGTTGTACCACCAGCACCCGAGCTTACTCTGATTTCGAAATAATTTTCTATGATCTTTTCGTTAGCTGAAGCATATAAAACCAAATCCTGATCTGGCATATTGAATGAGTATGTAGCATTGGTGGATACCAAATTAGAGGGTATAACAGAATCTCTGTACCATCCAGCAAATTCGTAATCCTGAGAAAGAAGGTTTGCCTTCACTGTTACTGGATCATTTACAGAATAAGCTCCTGCACCGGATAGTTGGAAGATACCACTTGGAGAACCTAATAATGTTAGATCCCGTTTTGGCGGTACCAATTTACAAATAACATTCGTAGTTTTAGTTACCCCAAATGTTAAAGGATTAATTGTGTATCTTACTCCATCGATTTCCCAATAATCGAATCCATACCCAGTTACTGGTACACACTGAAGTGTAGCTTGAGTATTAATAGAATACATCCCTTCTCCACTAATCGTAGCCTTACCAGCGGGATTAACTGTAACACTAACTTTTACCTTTGTAGAAGAACCATTAAAGATTGCCTTTAAATTTGTATTCTTCTTTACTTCTATTCGATAAACTTGTTCATTGGAGATCAAAGCATCACCCTCATACCATCCCACAAATCCAGAACCACTGGCGGGAGAGGCAACTATGGTTACAAGAGATCCCCGCTTATATCTACCTGCTCCAGTTACTTCACCTGAACCAGTAGTACCTGCCGCAGAAACAACTTCAATGTTCAGATCATACATATCAACCAAAGATATCATTCTTGAGATATCCATTGTAAAATCTGCCTTACAATGTACATCCGAAGCAATAAGATTTGGATTGGTATCTTGATCTCCAACTGGGTAGAACTGAAGTACTAATTGGAAATTACTTTCATACATATTCAACAGCCCATATACACTGTAATTGGTTTGTTGAATTTTTTCTCCAGTGTCTTCATTTTGTAAATTGTTCCTTAACCAGTTAAAAGCTACTGGAGTTTGGAATTTAACATTGAGTGGAGTAGGCATTATATAATCCATGGTTGCAGAGAGCTCGGCAACTAATTGATCTTCTAAACTCATTTGAAGAGAAGAGAAATCCAAATGGATACCTCCCACTAAGTTTACTGCATCACCCAGAGTATTTAGTGTAAGGCCTGGGTCTTCGATAGTAACAATATTGGACTTACTAAATTGAGTAAGTGTTCCATTAGTATATTTTCTCTTACTTACTTTTTGAGTGAAGTTTGAGAGTCCTATTGACCTTGAATCATATTTGGGGATTAACAGATTTAGGTTAGCCATATCAGCTTCATACCTTGATAAGGGTACATAATCTGTTTCTCCCCACATATAATTATAAGGATTCATAATATCCTTGATAAGGTAATCTTCTCCAACAACTTCTACAGAGAACATTGCAAGTACTACTTCTTGGTTCCTTCTAAGAGTACCGCTTAATAAGGATAGCCAAGTTTCCATTGTGGAGCTTGATTGTTTTAATTTAGGTGTCCAAGCATCTTGCTGATCTGGGTTTACATAAACTCTGTAAGATGTAATTGTACCACCTTCTTGTTTGGAGAAGAGATGAGTTGCGATTAAAGCTACCTCTTTTACTCCAGTAAATTTACCTAAGCTTAGAGGTACCTCCAATTCTGAGGATTCTAAGGTTAAAATCCCATCTGGTGTGATACATGCAGATTTGGGATTAACCAACACATTTCTTTCGTTTGTTAAGTTATGACGGAAATTCTTTGTATCGTCTGCTGAAATCAACAGAGTAGTTCCATCATAAAAGATTACATTATATCCAAATAATGGTCCAATTCCAATTGGAATAGCAACAGCTTCACTAGCTTTCTTAGACCTGATCTCGGATAAGTAATCATGATACCGAATCTGTCCCATAGGTTTACTTTTTTAAGTGTTCATATACATATTGGTTTATATCTTCGATTCCTTTTATCAGGGATTCACAGAAGGCATTATTTATCTTTTCATCCTTTAGCATACTTACCTCTTCTCTGTTATCTTGGAATAACCATTCGATAAGCATGGCATAATAATTTCCCATTAATACGGTGAAGTTGGCATCCTTATCACAATCCTGCATATCGGGAGACCCATATCGGAATTTAAGTTTAGGGAAATCCTTTTTTAATTGTCCATACATCATGGATGAAAAGATATCGGATTGAGTTTTTCCCGGAGAGGTATAAATCTCTACTCCAGAGGCAGTGTACCAATTACTACCATCTCCAGCTGCATTATTATGTAATGAGATAAGCAATTTTACATTTGAAGTTGGGATACTGTTAGCTTCCAACTTTCGTTTGGATAGTCCAGGCTCCTTTAAACCCTGGGTAGTAAAATGTACCTCATATCCGAGGGTGTCTAGCTTACTTGCTAGCTTTTTACAAATTTCTCTACTCCAAAGATATTCTTTGTGAGTACCATCTGGAGAGCATTTACCCTTTACATCATTTCCATGTGCGGGGTCTAAGATAATACATAATGATTTAGTGTTCATGAGTTTTCTATTTTAGTTACATAATTCAGTTTCAAACCTTGCATAAATAATTCGATGGATTGGTCCATTTGAGACAATTGAAAATGTTCTTTTGGTATGTAGATTTGTTCCAACATCAGATTAAATAAATTTTCAGTATCCGTTTCTACATCTAAGTGTACTCCCAGAGGTTTGGACTTATATCGAAATTTATTTAAAAATGTGGAAGTTTCTGAATAGATATTTTTAAGGATCCTTTGAATTTTTAATTCTGTGTTTTCTTTATCAGAAATATGGTTCTCGGATCTTACTCGGATTATATAATACTTAATAAGTACTGAATTGCGATTTAGAACTTCCCTAATCATCGAATTAGCTTCTTCCTTACCAATATCGGATTCTGATAATCCTTCGAAATAATTATCAATTTTATCGGATACATCGGAAATCCCTTGAACCCTTTTGATTAAAAGTACTGACTGGGATATGAATACCAATACGATTAATAACATCATCACCATGAAGACACCAAAGATGATCTTTAGTGCCCCATAGTTAGATGCTGCTTCGGCAAGTTCTAAAGATACCTTGGTTAGTTTATCAATATCCTGAATTTGTTGTAATAATATCATAAGTCATCTCTTTTATATTTTGCAATGATTTGAGTAGATTCTGTTACTTTAAATGTATAAGAAAAACTTGTAGAGAGTAGTGTTCCTTGGTTATCATACCAGCCCAAGAATATGATATTGGATTCGTAATAAATACTAACCGTATGATCATATCCTCTTACTGCTTTATCTGTATTACCAGTAACAACCACCATGCCCTCTTCGATGGATGGACCCTGTGTGCTTACGATAATATTACAGAAAGCATAAGCAACCATTAATTGAACATTAATTGGAGCATACTTAGCAAGCACCCTTTCCAATCGAGCTTGTTCTTCAGGCTTAAGGGTTGAAGCTACTGATGTTAAATCAATGATGTAACTTGAGCAAGCTTTACAATCTGTGGAATCACCATCGTATTGATAATTGCTATCATATGTTAATGATGTATCATATCTTGCTTTACCAACGATAGTGGTTAATAAGTTTTCCTCTTCTAATGTGTAACCTTTGAGTTTAAAGTATGCAGTAAGTAATACCCTGTAGAACTTTTCTGTTCCTCGGATTTTATATAGGGATACTGCATACCTTATCAACCTTCGGTCAATAGCTGAGTAGTATTTTACTACCCTTTGAGCATTCTCTGGTTTATATCCCAGTTTAGTAGAATATTCCAACTGAACATTGTATTCCAAGTACCATACATAGAATGGAGGATTATGTAAAAATTCTCCTTCTGTTACTGGAGTAGTATATTCTTGTGGAGGAGCCCCTAAAAAATCATAGATATAATCGAGCAATCCCGCTCTGGTAGTTTCTACATCGATGATGTCAAGGATATTATCTATATTGGGCAACATCGATGAATTCCTATCAGTATCATCAACAACAGATTCTCCGATTAATTCTAAGAACCTTTCTAATACTCCCTTATCATTTTGATCCTTGTAAGTATCGAAGGCTTTAAAATAAGAGGGGAGTAAATCCATTAAAGCATGAAAGTTTATCATGATGTTTCGATTACATTAATATGTACATTGCTTGCAATGATTCTTGGTACTGAGTAATCATTGATAATCTGGTCTTTACCATTTGGTATCACTTTCATTTCCCAAGTATCTCCGATTTTGTAAGCTCCAGATAAAGGATTACCAATTGTGAATGTAAAGTTTACTCCCGCACTTTCTGAGATGATAGTAATTGGGGAGCCTAAGAAAGTAGAATAAACTTCCCCAAATTCTGAAGCAACGGTAAAGGTATCTTTCTCCAAATAAGATATCGTATAATTTACTTCATCCTCTATGGATTTAACTTTGAAGTTACTCAGGTTTAAATCTGTTTCTGTGTCCTCGGATTTGTTTGGGTAAGGGATTGTATAAATACTATCGATGGTAAGATAATCCACTGTACTCAAATTATCTATGAGGGCATATAAATCGGATAATCGGATTACCTTGTTAATATCCGAATTACTGTAATCATAATTCTGAACCAAAGCTCTCAGTATATCATCAGAAATAATATTACTTCTTAATGACGGCATACCAGTTACTGTTAAGTTCAAAACTACATAGGAACTACCAGCAGGTAATACTCGGATATTTGTAGTGATGATTTTCTTGCTTGAAACATATCGATAAGTTGCATCCCTTAAAGATTCCGAGGCAACCCCTCCTCCATCTGGGATAATATAGATATCCACAAATTTACCACACCTAAAATCAATGTATGCTTTATCTACACCAGGAGCAAGTTTAGTTACATCTATGTAATCTTGTTTGGTGATTGCTACTCCAAGTGTTCTGATGTTTAAAGGAACATGTTCCTTTAGCATATCAAAGTTTTCATAATTTGAACCACCAGTAATTCTATTCGGATTTGTGATGGTCATGTCCTTGATACCAAGATCTCCATCTACTGAGGTAATGGTATTCTCTGCATCATTGCCAGCTTCACCTTTTGTGATGAAGTAGCTGAGTAATATTGGGGAATTCACTGCAGGTTTTTCACCATACATCCCATCACCAAATACAATGTAGGGTTTTTGATCCTCAGTTAATTCTACCATATAATGCTTATCATTAGGCCCAGAATATCCTAATGTTTCTACTAAAGTCCAAAGAATTCCACCAAGTTTTAATACTGCAGAACCCTCAACATAGAACCCATCTGTTTCATCAATATAAATGATAGCATTGGGATCTGAGATTACTCCAAGATCTTTTTCTGGTACCAATGTTTTTTGTTCTACTGGGACATAAACTCCATAGGTATCTTTGTAGAAAGTTTTCTGTTTTGTGGAGATATATGTTAATCCATTTGTACCATTAAAGGTTGTACCAATAGGAATGATATAATCTTCCTTAGCCATGTCTCCATTATTGATTTGGATTAATACATCAGTAGAAGCTGGGATTGCTGCTTTAATGTGATAATCCACCAACTTCGAATGTTTAACTAAGGATGAGTACCTTCTTGCTGAGATAAAGAAAGTTTCCCTTGCCATGTTATCCAAGTAGTAATGAATTACTTCTGCTACCGAAGACCACATGGAAAGTAAGATAATAAAAATGTTGCCCTCAGAATAATCAGTAACTTCGGGCAACTTAGTTCTCATGTTTTGAACCAACTGGCTCTTGATTGATTGGTAAGATCTTGAAAAAACATCTAACCAGGGATTCTTTAATATTGCCATAACTATGCCGATTTTTGATATGAAAAATCAAGTTCTCCAACCATCTGATTAGTTAAAACTTGGTATCTTAACCTAATCTGTATTTCTGAGGGAGTGAATTGTATTTGGGTTTCCAAAAGTCTCACTCTTGGTTCCCAAGCTTCGATAGCTTCTTTAGTAAATCGATATACTAATAACCGAGTTGCATTTATGTTTGGTTCTTCCAAGCATTCATAATTTCGAGTACCAAATATCTCTTGCCTTAATCTAAATCCGATTTGATAAACCAAGATAGAGATAATGTTATCTTCGATTAATTCCAATGAACCTTTCTTGGGTTTCCATGAACCACTTGTTAGTTGGATGGGAAAAGTTGGCCCTGAACCAATTGACTTTTCCAATATATTTTCGCTCATTGTTTTACTGTTTGATGTTCAATATCAGCCATTACTGTTTTAACTAATGGCGTATTAGCATACCCAGCTAAAGAGAGGAATGCGGCTTTACCACCATCCATTGGGGTAGCTACTGCAGCTGCTTGGGTTAATCCAAGTTTAAGGTTATTAATATCATCCTCAATCTTGTTTAATCTCTGAAGGAGTTTATCTGTCATCGTTGTACCAACTTCCCCATCATTGAATATCACAAGTTTTCCTCGGATATTATGATCCTCTTTTGCAGTCTGGTCCCAAGTGGATTGTGTTTCTTGAGTAATAGGTGTAGGAGTTTTTATAATTACACCATCTGGACTCAATGTAATCTCATGAAATTTATCCTTGGATACCTTCAACAAAATTTTCGTAGTGTTTGTTCCATCATCTAGAAATATTTTGTTACCATTTGGAGTAACTATTCCGATTACTTCCTTCTTTTCTAATTCCGGTGGTACTTGAGTTTTTGCCCATCCACAGTATGACCAGAGAGGATAATTCGGGTCTCCAGATTGGAATTCCACGAAAACTACATCATTGATTTCTGGAGTTAAATACTTAGCTCCTGATTGCAAGGGTCCAGGCTGTCCTTTGGGATAAGCCCAAACCAATGTTTGAGTTATATCTGGGACTTCGATTTGTAATCGATTAAGTTTTAAAGGATCCTCGTTATTAATTACTATTCCACGGTAAGTAGAATAGAATCGACCAATTCCCTCTAAACCATTTTCCCTTAAATATACCAGGCTCATTTTGTTTTATCTTTTAGGATTTGATCATTCTTGTTAATATTGGCAGTCTGAGTAGCTTTATTTAAAGATACTGCATCTTGACTTGCTTGTATCTCGGTATACTCTCTTCCCTGTTCATCAGTACCTGTGATTACTGTAACTTCCCCCATATCTTCGGTTTCCTTTAGAATCTTTTCCTGGAATGCCTTTACTTGTTCAGCTTTAGCAATCTCAGCAGGAGTAAGATCATTAGCAATTTTCTGAACCTTCATTGCTAAAGATTGGGTATTTACTTTTACATCCGATTGAACCACTGTACCATTTGAAATGGTTTTCTTGATTAATTCGAATGTGGTAAGGTATCCAGTAGAAGCATCTATTTGATGAGAAGCTTCTTTAATGTACCAATCTCCAGAGTATTTTTGAGAAACATTTTGAATAGAAAGCATCTGGGAGCTCATTAGAGTTGGTTGCCCAATTGTAACCATTGTAGCTTCAACCTGTTTTTGTAAAGCATCATTTACTTGATTGAATGCGAGTATCTTGGAAGAATCCGCATCCCCTGCATACCCTAAAAGGTCCTTCGCAGAGAGATTTAATTCGATTTCCTTTTCTCTAACTACTTCTGGGTTATCCCAATATTCATATTTTGACCCATCACTTTTTGGGACTATCTGAATTGTTTTATCTCTCTCTAATGATTGCCATCCAGAAATCCTACCCTGAACTTTTACTGGGCTGGAGCTCTTTGGGTTGAAATCTTCTGGGTTTACTGTTTCCTTTACCTTAGCCTTTACCTTTACTGTATAATTATCCAGAGAGATAGCAGCTAATTTCATAGGATCATTCCCTGCAGCTTTATATTCATTTACAACCTTTTCAAGATACTCGGGAGCATATTTCCTAAGGTAATTGGGGTCTTTCTCTAAGAGTTTCTTAGTTGCTTCTTCATCTTTATATTTATCTGTGCTGGGTCTAGTTGCAGCTCCCATGATACCATCTACTCGAGAATCGTAAGTGTTGGGAGCATTGGAAGGAATGGTTTCTCCAGTAATACCATCTACTGAATTATCTGGCAAAGAGCCATCTGTTTGGGTTACTCCAGAATCTAAGGATTTTGTTTCACCATCAATTTGAGATTTCTTGGCAACATCTAAAGCCTTAAGCTTTTTTCGAGTGGTTACATTAAATGATACAATTTCTCCTGTTTCTTCATGCCATGTAAATGAAGCTACTGGAGCTTGATTGAAATTAGTAGGATGGATTGATACTGTATCATCTCTTCCATCTACATGATATGGACCATTTGGGATATACTTTGCCGCATCCTTTAATGCAGTATATGGAGTCCTACCTACTTGAGCGAATGTTCTTCTTTTTATCAGCTTATCATTCCCAACTTCCTTCATCCCATAGAACCATCCATGATCTGTTGTTGGAATGGTTAACCCAGTTATAGAAGAGTAACCAGTATAAACATATCCAGGAGCAAGTTCCTTAGATTCCTTAACATCATAGATATAGGATTTAAATTGAACCTTTCCCTTTAGCTCATCTTCAATCCATTTGAGAAAATTATCATCAGCATTCTTTTTAAGTTGCTGGGATTTAAGGATTGAAAATCCATCTGTACATTTTAAAGTAATGATAATACCTTGAGCGGAGAATCTTATGTTGGTATCCCTTACCATTACTTTTCTTGGAGCACTTGGAGCATAGGATTTATCTGGGTAAACGATTCCCCATTGTACTCCCAGATATTGCTGTTCTCTGAATTGGGGTATATCTATTAGGTTAGGATTTTCTGTAGTGATAGTGATAAAACATTCATCATCTTTTTCTTCTCGGTATGTATATTCAAACCCAGTAACAAAAGTACCTATTGGTAATCCTGATAAAGGGTCTATGATTGGTTTATTCTGTGAGTCTGTTACCTTAACAAAAGGCATACCGAACCCCTTGGGTAACATTGACTTTTCGTTACTCATGGGTTCGGTATGATTAATTGTTTACCCCTATACACTTCTGTAAAAGGGTCAATGATATTATTTGCATCAGCAATGTCAGCCCATAACCCAGAATCACCATAATATCTGAATGCTACACTTTGTAAAGTTTCACCTTCCAATAATGTATGAACTTTTTCTTTCCCTGTAAGACTGAAAGTACTGGGAATCCTCTCTAATGTACTGGTACCATCTGGATATTTAATCCTTACTGAATTAGTATAGGGATTTCTTGTAGACTCTTTCATATCTTACACCTCCACTTTATCTGGATATTTAGGTTTACTTTGAGTAGCTATTGGTTCTTCTGGCATAGGTTGAGGAACATTACCATGAACCCTTTGTATATCTGCAGTAGTTAGGTTATGTTTAGTAACCCTTTTGAATGTTAGCTTTTGTGTAGCAGCATTAGGCAATAATCCCAAATCTGTAATTGGTGAGGTTCTGTTAGCCCTACAGGCATTCTGAAAATTACTCAATACATAAGGTGCTGATACCAAGATAAATGAGTAATCCTTAAATAACTCTGCTGAACCCCAAGATATCCAAAGTTCAGGGGGAGAAGCTGCATAAGCATCAGCCTTAGACCAGGATTCTAATAACCTACATTTTTTGATTACATCCTTTCTATCTGATTGTGTAGAATACCAAGAGATATCGAAAGATATGGTATCTTCTGAACCCGTGTACATATAGAAAGGATTGTTTCTTCCATTTGTCCTTACTGCTACCCAACTGTTCTCCGATTCGATGTTTACTTCGGAAGGTTTACCCTGAATAACAATGGATTCATATGTACCATTACCATCAGCATTTGTATTTGGATTGATAATGATAATCTGATTCTTTACTGTGTTAACTGTTGGAGTGGCTTTAAGTTTAGGCTTGGGTACCTTTAGTAATGCTCTTCGTTTTGTAGCTTGTAAAGCACTTACTCCAGTGTTAATATTTTTCTTAGCTGGGTCAATCTCTGTAGGCAATACAATTCTCTGGGCTTTGAGAGAAGTTAATCTGTTTGCCAAGATCCTTGCTCTCCAAAGGTAAGTAGCAGGACCCACAGCAGCTTGACCTACTGTAGAATTATCGAAAGGTTTAAGGAGTGCCTCTTGTAGCACTCCATGTATTTTATTTATTGCACTTGCCATGTTACTTTCCTCCTACCTCAATTACTTCATTTTGACTGTGTTCATTGATAGCTTTGCTACCAACAAGGTTGCCATCCAAGTAGATGTTAATTGATTTGGTACCTGGTTGAGCATTAGCAAAGTTCCTTTCCATATTGGCATTGAATTTATCCAATGAGGTGTAGAACTTTACCAAAGCATCTGTATTGAGTACCTCTCTTTCTGCTGTTGTAAGGTTTGCGGCATCGATTCGTTGTTGCCTTTCTTCTTTGGAAGTCAGGGTAGCTTTAAGAAGAGAATTTGTTTCTGATGATTGATCATTGTTTTTATTCAATGCTGTAATGATCATTGGTAGGAATGTGATTATCGCTGAAAGGGCTAATCCCCATGGTCCTCCGAAGAAAGCTAAAGCTCCTCTCATTACTGATGAAGCTCCGAATCTTAGGGCAGCCCCTCCCGCAGCAGCACCAGCAGCTCCTCCAATCAGGGATAATGGATTATACCTTTGAGCATATCTGGTAGCAACAGCTTCTGAGATTCTTCTGGTTCCTCCTGAAGCAGTTTGAGCATAATATCTCATCCTACCAGTTTTATCTTCTTTGCCCATTACCTTACCAAGATATTGGCCTTGATGTGATCTCATCCATTCATGGTAGAGCATTGCATTACCTACACCTCTACCCGCTAAGCCAGCTTTACCTTGAGCAATGATTGACCTTTGCATAGCAGCATACTCAGCTGCAGAGATTGTAGAAGCTTTCCAACCTTGTTTCATTACAAGGAACATGTTCCTTAATGAAACTGTAGAATCATTGAAAAGCAATCTCATTGAGGACTTTAATGCGATTACTGAAGCATTGATTGTACCTAATACTACAGTACCAGTTACTAATGCTGAAACAAATGGACCTATTGGAGAATCGAATATGGCTTGGACACCTTCCAGGATTTTACTTATACCTCTTAACCATGGTGTTAAAGTGGGTCCTAAAGATTCAGCAAAAGAAGTGGTTAAGTTCTCCCAAGTTGATTGTACTGTTTCTATAGCTCCAGCTAATGAAGCCATTCTTTGCTCACGAACAGAAGCAGCAGCTCCCTGGGAGTTGTTATTTAATTCACCTAAAAGATTGGTATAATTCTGAAATGCTCTGATCATTGTAGAACCTGCACGTTCACCTCGAACACCCAAGATATTAACCAATAAGTTATACTGATCCAGTTCTCCAAGTCCTCTACTTGCATTAGCAATTTTCTGTAATGCTAAGCCAAGATCAATGAGCTGACCATTAGCATCTATAAAATCTGATTTGGATAATCCTAATGCAGCTAAGGCTTTTCCACCTTTGAAGTTAGGGTCTCCGATTGATTTAGATAAATATCGATAAGCATTAGCTAATGCAGTACCTGCCATTGAACCCTGGATACCAGCATCACCAAGTACTCCGATTGCAGCAGCAGTTTGTTCCAGAGTAGCTCCCAAGTTTGTAGTGGTAGTACCAGCATACTTAATTGCTTCACCCAAATCATACAGATTCGTATTTGATCTGGTTACTGCTCTTGTTAAAACGTCAGAAACTCGAGTAGAATTGGCCTCTGTAGAATCAATCATAAACATCTTCATGATGTTGGTCATGATATCTGCAGCTCCTCCTTTTCCACCGAGTTCTGACATTGTAGCATTGGCTAAGTCAGCTGCAGCAGTGATATTATTAAATATCTCTGTTGTTCCCTGTCCTGCCATTGCCATATATTGCATCGCGGAGCCAATATCCTGTGAGGTAAACATTGTATCTTTACCTAAAGTCTTAGCTCTTTGAGAAAGAAGCGAAAAGTCTGTACCTGTATCCTTTGCAATTGCTTTTACAAAGGTCATGGTATCAATGAATTTTGCTCCCTGTAATACAGCTTCACCTATACCATAGGCAGCTGCACTACCAATTGCCATTCCCGCTGTTGCCATTCTATTGACAGCATTGAGATTAGCATTGGTTATATTTTTAGCCTCTTGATGTAGTCTTCGGATTTCTTTGGAGGATTCTCTTGCTTGATTGGAAAATCTATCCTCCAATACCAAAGCAATACCGATTTGTAGTTGTCCCTGATTTGGGGACCCTGAAGTGAAAATAAGGCAGTCCTCCTATAGTTTAAGTGAAACCATTATTTCATTAATTTTTTAAGCTGAGCAAAATACTGATCAGCATTTTCGAGAAGTCTCTTTCTTTTTGAAAGAGGGAGTTTGTATAGAGTGAGATAATCTATTTGGATTTTAGCTCTGTTGATGTAAGCTAATTCATCCTCTAATATCCCGCGATATAAAAAAAATCTGGAGTACCCATAATAGAAAATCCAGCTTTGTATCCTTTTGTTGGATGTTCCAATTCAATAAGCCCAGTATAATATGGATCATTCTCAGCAACTGATTTTCTGATTTCTGCCATATCCCTGGGTGAAAATAATGCAAAGCTTTGAACTGTTTCCCATTTATCCCCTACCTTTAATTTGAGGTCCCTGGCTTTTAATTCCAGATTCTTTGTTTTAACTGGAGTGTTCATCATCATTGCTTCACCTTTACCAGTTAACAAAGAATATGAAACCTCCTTTCCACTTTGAAGTGTTATGGTGAAGTTCTTTGTGTTTCCAAAGGGGTAATATGGAACTGCGAAAGGCTTTGCATTTAATTCTTCTTCTGTTGGGGATTGATGATAATCATCGAAGAGAAGTTCTTTAAGGTCCTGCTCATACCGAATCTTATCCCCATTTGGCCAGGTATATTCGAATTCCATTACTTGACCCAATGAAAAGATCCTAGAGGCAATCAATATTGCATATCTAATGTTACAGGGTAATTCATGTGCCTGTTGTTCTGTGAGCTTTCTGTTTGGAGTAAGATTGGTATCTACTACAATCCTTGAAATGAACTCTGAAAAATTGGAGAGTGTTTCTGATTTTATGGGATTAGATAAAATATCATCATCCTCACCATTCTGTTCTCGGATATAAACATAGGCATTCATATCTGGAAGGTTTACCTTCATAGCATTACTGTTTACTAATGTTTCCATCTTTTCTGTTTTTATATGTTGTTACTATGAAAAAACGAGGGATTTCACAACCCCTCGTTCTCTATTCAGTTTTCTACACTTTAGATTTTCTCGATTTGATCAACTGAAAATTCCAAATCTTCCAATGTATTATCCGAACTCATACGGTCCAGATTTTGACCATTTACTCGGCAAGGCCAAACTCCAGTACAAATCCAAGAGTTAAGTACTGAACTACCGTCTTCAGCTAATTCATCAATCTTAACTGATTCCTTATACTGATCTGGTGTAAGACCTCCACCTACTAACAAATCCTGGACGGACATAAGCCAATTCCACATCCATACATCTGAACCCGAGGTGGATTCCAATTTCTGGCAAGTAAGATTACCTACTTGTACTCTACCACCTGTTTTAACACTGTAATTGATATCCCCATGTTCTGTCTGGTCAATAGAGATTTCAGGAAGTGTAACATTCTGAAACAGGTACGGATTCAATGGATGTTTTACGAATGTAATTTGCCAAAGAAACTTTTTTCTGGGATTAGAAACTTTTGCCATATCTTTTTGATTTAAGCTTGTTCGATATTAATTGCACCAGAAGAAGCATCCAGCACAATTCCAATGTTAATCTCTTGCAAAGCAACAACTTCTTTGATAACCAGGTTGGCTTTATACTTACCCTGGCGTACATCCTTTTCGTTGTTAACCTGCAAATCATCAAAAGAGGTTGCGAATTGATCACCTTGCCATTCATATGAATGAACTCCATTTCGATTCTGAAGATCCTGGAGATAAGGGTCTACTTCCAAATACATCTTACTCCAAGTTTCGAAGTTATTGGGTTCTTCCAGATAACGTTCCATGATTGGTCTCAAAACTTTCTTGATGTAGTAAATCAACCTTTCTACATTCAGGAATCTTTCAGAATTTGAAAGCATCGTGGAAGTGAAGTTATGCCATAACAATGTAGCTTTACCCCCAGAAGCAACTTCCTTGATAACAAAGATGTTAATGCTTTCAGCAGCCAATTCATTGAGATCATCATATCTTCCTGGGCTACCAAAGTTTTCAGCTACTGGCCCATTGCCATCCCCAACGATTCCTCGATTCTGACCTGCGAATGAATACCAAGGTCCCCATTCTGTAGCAGCTTGAGCAGACAAACCAAATACAGTACCCAATACATCGGAATCCATAAGCATACCATCCTGGTTATACAATCTCAGACCTCCAGCGAAATAGGCAACATGTTCAGAGTTGATCCCTATATCCTGTTTTGCCTTTAAGATCGTAGCCTTGGTTGTGTTTACTTTTGGGATTTCGATAGCATAGGTAGCATTCTTGGTTAAATCGGCAGCGGAATACCCAGCCTGATGTACAGCTTGAGCCTCTGATAAATGCTGATGAATATGAGAAGCGAAGAACATATAGAAGTCTGAGTAATCCTTCATAACTTCGAATCCCTGAACCCAGTCTGTAGCCACTGGAGTAGTACCGGCATTACCTACTGTACCAAGGTAATACAATGGCTTATCAGCACCCAATGTTATTGGAGCTACATTTGTACTCTTGATAGCAAGAGTAGTGTTATTTACCTTTTGAGCATCGTTCAAAAGATTAATCACATCCTGGACTGTTGAGTAATCCTGGGAAGTATCAGAGCCCACTAATACTTTTGTGATTGTTACATCGAAATATGGGTCTGCGGTTAAGAAGTTCTTGAAAAGAGCTGTATCGATAAAGATTGGATGAGTACCATCACCATTCTTGTAAGAAAGTACTGGATTGGTATTTACCAGGAATGCAGAAGTAAGGTTATCTTTAGCATTCGTATTATACAAGCTAGAAATTACTCGATTTCCTACTTGTGTAAACACAACCATAAATTTACCGTTAGTACTTTGGATATCCCCTCCATACTCCTTTGTTTCAAGTTTAAGCTGGATAGTGATAACCTTTGCATCGAATCCGGTTAATTCCAGGTTCAATGTTTCACCAGTATCCGAAATATAAGCATTGCCAGAAACCTTACCAGCAAGCACTGTACCTTTTACTGCATCTACTTTACCCTGGTTTAAGTGACCAATACGACAGATTCTAAGTTGTCCTCCCATGCTTAATGCACGAGAAATGTTTGAAATGGAACCATCGGGAACTACCTCGGAACCAAATACCTCTGCAAATTGAGCTGGGCTCTTGATTATCTTTGAAGCATCAAAGAAAGGGCCCTTAGTTGTTCTTGCAAGAACAAATCCAATACCATTGTTTGGAGTGATGCTTGCAACATTGTTGTTAATGACTGTGAAGTCAACTTTAGGACTTGTAGGCATATTGTTAATAATTAGAGATTAAAGAATGTTTCGATATAAACAAAAAAAGGAAGGAGAAATGAAATGATTCATCACCTCCTTCCTCCTAATCTGAGTTTCGACTATGGAATGTGTATGTTATCCTTAAGTGGTTGTTCTGTATCCTGATTAAAGATATCAACGTTAATTTCATTAATCGGTGTTTCACTACCAACTTCAACTGGTGGCTGAAGTAAGGTATCTTGGATTTCCCAAGTATATACCTTTTCTATGATCCCTCTTTCATCATTTGAATTATCATAGAAATTAGAAGCAATTACAAAAATGTTCCCATCGAATGGAGCCCTCTCATAGATATAGGGTTTTAAATAACCTCTCTGAGGAATTGAGGAATTCATGATAAGGTTTAGTAATCGTTGATCTTCTGAGTTTTTGGAAACTAACCTTACATTTATATATTGGTCAATTGCCTCGAAAGGAGTTTCACTAACCACATAACCTTTATTTCCTTGTTTCTCTCTGTGAAATCGATTTAAACCTATACCTCCGGGAGCGAATCCTTCGGATTCTACTACGATTCTGGGAAAGCTTTCTTTCATACCTTTGGATTGGCTATTACCTACACCAAAGATTTGAATGAATTTGTTTTTGTTCTTTTTTACTTCTTCCACAGCTTGTTGGTAAAGAGCCATGCTCTCTTTCGTTTTCTCATAGAGATTAGGGTCTACTGTTAATCCTAATCTTAAAGTGTTTTCCATAAGGGCCATATAAAATGACCTCTCAATGATTTCTTGTGATGTTACCATAAGCCTCGGATTTGATTTGCCTTTAACCCAGTCCTTGTCATAATTGATCTTCGGATTTCCTTCATTAGGATATTTCGAAGTTCTTTAGGACCTCCTGCACTTTTAAGTGATGGTCTCCATAAAGGCCTGGCAGGGATATTTTTGTTCCCATATTCCAATATGATAGCAAGCTGGTTTAAAGTTAATCCACTGTAATGTTTTGTTCCAGAAGGCATACCAACCAGGATTCTGTTTCGATATTTATAAACCCCAACCGCTTTATAATAATCACCTTTAAGATAATATATCCCACCATCATGATTCCTTTTTAATGGAGCCCATTGAACTCCAGAACCTGCTGGGGGTTTATGTGTATGGATTGCCTTTCGGATTATTCTAATGAGTTTATCTGAAAACTTGGCAACCCCAATATCATAGCCATGTTGAATAGCAGGCTGAAGATGTGTTAATCCATTCTCTACCTTTACCCAGTTCCCCGTATTTCGGATTTCGATTTTAGGAATGGGAGGCATATAAACACTAATGGAACTACGTTGTTTTCTAGCCATAATCCTTAGAATAAGTATGTTTACATAATAAAACCCAGTAGTATTGTAATATTACATTAATGTAACGTTACCTACTACTGGGTTACCCTTATCGAAGATGATTTATTCCGAAGCTTCTTCCAATTCTGTTAAGGCAGCCGATGCACCGTTAACCTCGGTTTTTAAATTGGCTACATCTGTTTTTAATGTGTTAACATCAGAAGTTAATGTATTAAGTTTATTTGTGATCTCAGTTGTATCAACATTGATCTCATGATAAACTCCATCATCAGCTAAATACTTATTACCGTTACCATCGATTTTAAATGCCATTGCTCCAATAGTAACCTCGTATAACTTGGAAGTGGCATCACAAACAATAGCAAGTATACTATCAGCGTATCCTGACATTTGATGTTGAGCCTGGGAACTCCCCTCTACAGTGAGAATTGATATTACTATAAGGTAAGTTTCGTGACCACTAACAGCTGACTCTGGAAATTTAATGATCTCCATTGGTACATACCCAGTTCCCACTACCGTATCAATAGAAATAAACCCAGTGGAAACATGATCCTGAAAAGCCTTTCTAACAGCAGCTACATTTTCATCGGAAAGGTTACCTCCTTGTTGGCCCATAAGGTCAAATATAGCTGTAACATCAAGGAATTTATTTTCACCTCCTTCTGAGGTACCTCCTGAGCTTCCCCAAAATTTTTTGAAAGCATAGATCTGATTGGTACTATCCAAAAAGATCACATCACTTTGGGATAATACCCCTTTTTCTATTTCTTGGTCGGCTTGTTCCTTAGTCCATCCATGGATAAGCCTACCATTTGCACCTTTTGTTATTATACTCATATTTTTTATCCTCCATTAAATTGTATATTATGAAGTTCATTATCACAATCCACAGTACCAGTCCTACCTGATTGAGCAACTCCATCGATCCTCCAAATAGCCCTACTAGCTGTTTGATTAATTCCAAGGCATTCTTCTCCAGATATGGTTACTGACATAACTGTAGACTCTGTAGAATTTCGAATTATCCAAGTAGATTGAGAGGTTGGAGTAAAGTCCCCATAATCATCCCTAGAATTTTCCCTTGCTGTTTTGTTAGGATACTTAAGGATAGAAACTACACAGTAATTATGGGAACCTTGTACTGATTGGAAATTAAGTGATACCACTGAGATACCTCCACTACATTGAATGGTACATGTTGCTACTGAACTTCTGTCTTTGTTTGCAGCAGATACAATTGCAGTCCCTACCTTTAATAAGGCAGTGATATTTGCAGTTTTATTGTTTGGGTAGGATACTGCCAAGAGATCGGGTGGAGTAACACTCCAATCAATTTCTTCTGTAGCATCGGTAGGTTCCACTGTTGCAGTTAGTGTAAACTCATCCTCAGCTAGCATTGATTTATTCTGTTCTGATAATGTTATTTTTTTTACTGCAATGTTTGCCCTTTGTACAGTTACATCGAATTGCTCACTTATGGGCCCATTAGTAACCAATATCTGGGTAGTACCCAATCCTACACTGGTTACAGTATAAGTATCAGCTCCAGAAGCTCTTACTGAAGCTATGTCTGGGTTTAAAGATTGAACAGTGAAAGGGTTATATCGATTTGCATAAGTTGGTATTATCAATATTCTAAAGGTAGCCGATTGATTTTGACCCTCTATTACCATGTCATTTAACTTCGATATACCGGTTAACGTTGTATATGCTTTCATATTAATTGTAGCTACAACTTCTGGATCACTAACCGATTTTACCTTTACTGTGAATGGCCCGTTTATTGATTTAGCTGTTACTATGCCACTAGATGAAACTGTTGCATACTTCGAATCAGAACTTGATATCTCATAGGTTACTGATTTATCCGTAGCATTGTCAGGAAAAACTGTAATGTACTGTGATACGTCAATCCCCCCCCTATTATTTGTATCTATCTCTACCTCTGATTTACTGACAGATATGGATTCAACTGGAACATTAGCAGGCTCTAAAGGTTGAATCTTTACATTTAATGTTGCAGTATGAGACCCCTCTACTGTAGTAATTGTAATCGTATAATCACCAGGTTCTGCTGTAATACTAGCAATTACTCCCTCATCGATTTCTACTGTTAATCCAGCACTAGCTTTGTAAGTTACTGTTTTATCTGTAGCATCAGTTGGGTCCCAAACAATTAAGCTGTAGATGTTTGTAGTATCACCAGTAATTCCACTTTCTGTAACAGTATATGTTACTAAGGATTTACTTAGGGTAATCCCATTTACTGGCTTAATATCTCCTGGATTAGTTAATTCGTACCAACTGAATCCTTCGGCATACCCAGAAACTTCACCTCCACCACCAGAACCAGTGTTTGTTTCTTTCCATACAGCAGAACTGTTTACAATGTTATATAATTGATAAATCTTGGGCTCTCCATCTACGATTGCCCTTACAAATTGACCAATTTTATAACTGAAAGTTTCACCGTTTACTTGATAGGTTAATGTTGATGAAGTAGGAGGGTTCTGTAATTCTTGGGCCTTCATAATCAATTGGATTTTTTCTTGGCCATTTACATAAGCAAAACTACTTGGATCAGTTTCGTTTAAATTTGGTTGTTCCAAGTTCTGTAAATCATTTAACTTCTGAGCTTCCTCTTCTGTGATTAACCTTGAGCCTGGAACTACCTCTACCTTATTCTGATTTAACTGGTTGAAATTGGTGTTTAGCTTGGTTGCTTCATCTCCCCAATTTGTATCACCAGTTTTAATTCGTTGTATCTGTGCCATCTTCTTGTCTTCTGAGTAATACTTGAAATACTATAGGTTCATCTTTTGCCTGGGCTACTTGAGTATCACCTTTTGAGATGTATAATTCACCATTAATAATGAATCTATCTAATGCAGCATCAAATGTCCAATATCCCTTATTATTGGTGAGCCCTTTTTCTACAAGCTGTTTTTGTGAGACTAACATAGCACAGTTAATCTCATCCAATTCACCAGAAGGTGTACCTACATTTAAAGGCCATGTTCTGAAAGCATTGTAATTGATTAGAGCTTGGAGAGGGATTCTTTCATAATTATTTTCATCATCATCTTCACCAAATGGTAAAGGATATTGGATATGTTTTAACCAAATCACTTCTTGTAACCCTGCATCTTGGTCAATGAAGTTTTGTACGATATGCTTATATTTTTTCCATATCGAATCGTTAACTAAGAATGCCATAGATTAGTATTAAGCTTTCTCTACGTAGTTTCCTACTAAATCAGACAGATTATGGGATAATGGTTGACCACTGTCTCTTATACATTTATATAATACCTTGGATTGGGTATAATACTTATCCTTGAATATTTCCATTGGGGGTGCATAAGGAATAGGATCATCCTTTGTCCCTGCATGTTCTTCATCAACCCGTTTCCAAAGGGAGGCTGTTTCCAAAGAGGGTTTCCAATTTTCCTGTGTTTTGTGACCTTGCAATACTTCCCAAAGATCCCCACCATATTGGTATCTGTGTCCTTTAACGACATCTATACCTATTTTCCATTTTGGGTGTCTTTCTTTTACTTGCAATGCCTCTGAAGGAGTTAAGTTGTAAGTGTTAATCTCTGAATTTGCTTCCAAGTCTAAAGCATCCAATGCAAGCAATCTGCTGAACTGCCGGTTGATTACTGGTTGTTCTCCTTCTGGATAAGTCCATTCTTCACTATTCAGTAGTTCGACAAAAGACGGATCGCTAAAACTATAGCGAGGAAAATCTTCGTCGTCAAACGGGACCAGATATTCGTCGTGGAGAATCACCTTGCTTTGGTCAACGCTCGTTCTCATTTCCGGCAGGATTTCGATGCCGTGGGACTTTGCCCATACTATGTCTACTACTGCGTATTTCATATTCTATTTATTTTAATTTGTTACTTTGCTTTTAATGTTTGTAAGTAGTTATAAGCCTTGATGCAATCCTCTTTGGTAAGGATTTGATTGTTATAAATTCCGAGATTCTTGAACGCTATTTGACAGTATTGGATCTGGGAATGTGATGTAGCAATAACCAAATAACCATTAGATATTTCAATCGTGCCAGGTTCTGCCTGATATTCATTCCAATCTGCATCATAGATTTTACCGTCCGAAGATATTGCTTTAATAGACGATGTTGGTATCTTTGATTGTGCACCATTCCACACATTGACTTCAACTCTTCCATATTCCAGACAATCATTTATAGAAAATATTTTTTGGACTAAAATTCCGGCAGATACAACTTTTGCTCCAAGGAATATAGTATCGGTTACAACAGTCCACTTCTCTGCGAATGTGATTGGTTTAGCACTGACTATCTTATCATCCACCCCGTCCGTCACCAGGTAGCCTTCGTAGTCGGGGATTTGTTCTATAGTAATATCACAGGAATCCAATAAAGTATCTATGTTATAACCAATCAACGGTGAATCAGATGAGTCCGTTACCTTTATATTATATATACCATCTGTTGCTATCTCATGTGTCCATAATTCAGTGCGACCAATACGTAATTTAACTCCTTGTGGCAAACCTGTTACTTTGATCTTTTGGATCAATTTAGTTAAACCATTAACATATATAAAATCCGATTGCGGCACAGAAGATACCTTTGTTATATGAATTTTATCTGAAGACACTGTATAAGTGGCTCGACCTGGATTAGTCCATGTAGTATAATTCGTACCATACAGCCCATACCCACTATTCTCTGCAAATCCAAAGTTTCTCAATACAAGGTTATTACCATTGCCCGTTATGTTAGCTATGGTAGCCCTGTCGGTACCTTCGTTGGTTTTGCCGGTTACTGTCCATGCTTGGTCGGGGAATAGCCAGGAGTATTGCTTCTTGTGCCAGTTCAGAACCTTTTCATCTTCTTCGTCTGTAGTGAAATGTCCATTGTCGATGATTTGACCGGCGATAGCGGTTTTAGAATAATTCGCAATAGTAGCACTTCTCCATAAATAATATAATCCGGGATTATAGATTAAATCCCCTACTGATACTTCTGCTACTTTCCCCGTGATTAGATTTTTAATAAGCATCTTGTCTGATGTCTTTTTGCAAACCATCAAGTTAAATCCCTTGCTTAGTAATGTCGACACTGACTTATCAACAGAAAAAAATCCTATACTATCCAAACTGGAATAATACATATAAAAATCTTTCAACCTGTCTTTACCGCACAAAGACATAGTTCTTGCCGGATCATCCTGGAACGGAATAAACGCCGTGTACACCGTGTAAGTATCCTCGAAGTTAAGCTCCTTCTCTGTAACCGCAAAGTCGTCTACTCCGTCACTGAGGATAAAACCAGGGTAGGGGGGAAGAAATTTTACAGTAAATGTTGATCTTTCGCCGCCATTTCCATTATATCCAACTAACAACAAATTATCCAATCCTTCTTCATCTTTATATTGAAAAGTGTAAATGCCATTTTTAGTATATGTTACTCTTTTCTTCAAACCCTGCGTAGTAGACCTTACATCTAAATTAAAACCATCTTCAAAACTTTCATCGTAACCAGTTAATTCGAATACCACATAAAAATCATGTACTTTACTTTCACTTGGTATAAACACATATGAGTATTTGTTTAAATCATACTCATACACTTCTTTATTTGTAACATATCCACCTACACCACTCATCCCCGCCCAAGAGAAGTTTTTCATTTGTAAATCATGCCCATTACCTGTCTTATCAACCCATACAGGATTAGCAGCCATCTGCTCATTAGTAAGACCTAATGCTGAATACCTTGCAATCATACCAGGTATAGATGGAAACCCACCTTTACCTTTCATCATTTGATATGCCGTGAAACTGGGATATCCAATAAATACACTCATAGCTTTAAATGTTTGAAGGATTTAATATACTGATAGGATTAGGACCTCCGATTGGTCCAGGTTTTCTTCGATTAACAACCTTAGGAACTTTAACTGTTCTAGGTTGAGTACAGATTGGGAGATAAATACATAGCCTTCCCGCAAGCATACATAGATTAGCCTTTAATGTATCAATTACTCCACCTGGTTGTAATGCTCCTGTGATTGTTTTAGCCAAAGATGAAGCTGAATCTCCAGATAATCCTTCGTAGAATTGAACTTCTGTTGGGCCTGTTGTGATTGCCTTTACTCTTTGGTTTGCATTAGCTTCTCCACCTTCACCTTCTCCAGGTTTTTGTGTTGAGCTGTTTGTTTCGTTTTGGATTATATCCGTAGCTGATCTCATCATATTGATGATTCCCACTGTAAGGAAGTCATATGCGGATAACTCCATTATTAATTGGTTTTCTAGAGCTTCATAAGCAAGCTCATTGTTATATTCTTCTAATGGGATTTCTTTTCCACAGGGTCTACAAACAAGAGGTTGGATATATAATTGCCATTTTTCGATGTAGGCTTGTTTGTCGATATCTGAAAGGTAAGGAAGTAAACTTTCTGGGATATAGGAATTGATAAGGTTATATATTGAATCTGAGAGTTGTGTTTTGGACATATCACTGATTCCTAACCTTAATTGTTTTTCACCTACTTGAGGTTCTTCTTCTCCAACTGCAGGAGCTGTGATTTTAAGGGTCACTATGTAAAACCCAGAGCTTTCATATTCATGGGTAATATTTCTCTCTTCGGACCCTTTAAAATCGCCAAAGTCCCAGTGATATGTACTACCATCTGGGACTCCGGTTGAAAGGTCTCTAAAAGATACTGATAACCCGTTTTTTTGGAATGAAAAATTTGTTACCATATTTTTAGGACTTTTAGGGCATTCGCCCCATTATGAATTTATATTGAGTATGTTGAGAGGGGTTTACTCTTCATCAGTTTCATCATCGGTGGATTCAATCTGTTCGATGATGGCTTCTACCAAACTGGATTTTGTATCTGCATCTTCTACTTCCAATTCCGCAGCTTCAGCAATCTTCACCAACTGAGCTTTATTGAAAGCATCAGCTAATTCCTTTGTTGATTTCCCAGACTGGTAGAGATTATAGAATTTCTTTGAAAGGCTTTCTACGGTGTTGTTTTCTGATTCTGCCTTTACACCGTTAGCTTCTTCATACTCTTCTTTGGTTGCATAAATCAAATGACCGCCCTGAAGAGCTCTTCTTGTTCTTTTACCTTGATTAATGTAGGCATCGTTTACAGCAACTACATCTTTACCGGAAATTTTAAGGCCAGTCCCCATATCATAGAATGAGGTTGCGTTATCACCTAATTTCAAATACTTCATATCTTAAATTATTTTTATATGTTGTTATGTGATAAATCCAAGCCCATGAAAATGTATGGGCTTGGATGAGATAGAAAAAGACCGAAGAAAAAGGAAATTACTCCAGATTTACTGACATCAGAGGATCCAGGTTCATATATTCTGGGAATCCATCGGAAGAGAATGCCTTGCGGGAATCCAACATAACGATTGCATCTCTGTACATTTTTGAGAAGCCAGTAGTAAGAGAAGCATACATAGCTTCAGTCTGATTGGAAACGATTCTTTCGGATTCCAACATCAGAGGCTGAGCAGTAAGCTTAATCATACCAGCAGCTTTATCGATAAGCATCAACTGATTTGCAGGGATACCACCATGAATCCAGAAGTCTGCACGGTTAGGTACCGGAGTATGGAGATTCAGAGTAGCTTCTGTAGTACCATTTGATCTTACCTTGAATTCGGGCAAATCCAGGATATTCAATGCTTCGTCTTCTCCTCCAATCATTGATGTGAAGTTACGGCCCATACGAGAACCCCGAATCCAGATACGAAGCAAATCACGATATTGGATACCTTCTGAAGTTGTACCTACGCCAATAGCTGGAGCGGATTCTGAGCCATCGATTTTGTCACCATTGATACCCGTGTCGATTGCAAGGTTATCCATTGCATACCCCAACTGAATACCAAAGTCACGAAGGAAAATTCCCATCACATCCAGAGAAACGTAGTTTTTAACTTCATCAGTAATTTTGATACCCTTACCGATTTTGAAGATAGAAACTTGTTTCTGTCCGTAAGAGATTGTTCCCAACGGAATTGTTTCAGCTTCGTTTACTCTTGCCGGAGCAGCATCAGACATGTTGATGTACGGCATAGTTACCTGCAAACCATTTACCGGTTGATCACCAGCAATGATGTTCGGATAGAATGGAGCCTGACGAAGACCCAATGTGATAGCAGCACGGATGATTTCAGGAACTACCCAGCGAACTGACTGATCGGGCATTGTGAAAAGGTTCTGCAATGTATCTTTTTTTGTATCGATACCCAAAGTGGAGAGATACTGATCCATTGAAACTCCATATCTTTCGTTTACTACTTCTGCCATTGAGATATCGGCAGATAACTCGGTATTCGTACCTTTTCTGATTGCATCAAGGTTTTTTCCCATTTCGGGCAATTCCTTGAGCAAGTTTTCTTTTGTTAAATTCTTCTTTGTTTCAGACATATCTTTCTGTTCTTTTTGTTATTTACATAATACCTGAATCAGCTCATCTTTTGCTGAAACTTTTGTCAGGGAGATAAAATTCACGGGACAAGTTGCAGCATCAGCACCAGCCTGAGTGATAGTTTTGAACTTAGTGAAATGGTTAGTATCATCCATGCCAGTACCAATTTCTACTGGACCCGCATTTAAAGCGGCTTCTGAGATTGCATTGATAATCATGAAACCCTGAACAGCAACTGTTACTTCCACGGGACCTGCATTTGCTGATTCTTTGTAAGCTGGGTTATTGTTATCGGTAACTGCGATTCCCAAGTAGTTAGCTTCGTTAGCCTTTGTCAACAATTCAATTGCACCATCAGCGGTAATTGCTACCGGGTTTCCAGCATAAATCTTTACGGAAGCTTTAACAGGGAATGCCTGATGTAATTTGTGGGATTCACTTTTGTAAATCACCACTCGAGGAGTAGTTCCTCCGAATTTAGTGAAGTCTGCCATATTGATTGACTTTTAGAGATTATTTAAAAATGATTGACCCTTTGTTTTTGTTGCTTGCTATGTTGCGAGCAATGTCCTGAAGAGATTTGGGTTTGTCTGTAGAGGTAGTACCTTCTTCATCCTCAGCCTGAGAAGAAGCTCTGGTTACATCGTGAGAGCCACATGCAGAACAAGTTAAAGGGAACTGTTTTTCCAGTTCTGCATCATAAGTTTTCTTTAATGCAGTTAGCTGAGCAACATCTGAGGTTCCTGTGATCAGGGTTACAATTGCTTCATCAGCCTTTTCACCATAGATCTTTTTGTAAGTTTCTACTGTGCTTTCCTGCAAGCTCTTCAAATAATTGGCTCCCAGTTCTGCCATTACTTTGTTAACCCGAGCTGCATTTTCCAATTCAGTTACCTTAGCAGTTAACTCAGTAACCTTGGATTCCAAACCAGTTTTGGAATTATTCAATTCCTCTACCTGAGTTTCTAAAGAATTTTTCAAAGCTACCAATGAAGTAACTGCCTCTTTAACGTTGTCAAGGTTAACTTCCTTGCCCTCGGCAAGTGTTAACATCCCTGTACCTACTAAGAGGGCAAGCAATTCCTTTTCTTTCATATTGATAGAATTTTTGTTGTTTGAATGATCAGATGAATTATCAGATTTCATATTAAATACCGTAGTATTGTTAATACTCTCAGTATCTATGAGTTTTTTATAATCCATGAAATAATATTCGATATCATTACCTCTGTTTGCCGAGTAACTTTGTTTCGAAGCAAATTTCGGATCATTGATATTCCCATTTTCATCAATTTTCTGGGCAAATGGGTCAGCTCCGTGAGATACCAGAGAGGTTTCGTAATAGGATACGATTTCCTTTACTACTCTACAAATCAGATTACCCTTTTCATCGTATGTACCCAATTTATTCCAGAATTCATCTTCATCCAAGTTCGGATGTGATTTATCCCAAATGAATCTTACAGATACTGAATTGGAATGAATGCTTGGTGGGTCCATTAATATTCCTCTAGCAAGTCTGGGATTTGCCTTAGCATCAATTTTTAATACTCCGTTAATTCCCGCGGGGATTACGATGCCATCCTGTTTAAATGATTCTTGCCAGAAGGTTTGTTTTACACTACCGATTGCATTTGCTACATCAGTTGAATGATCACAGTTAACTGTTTGCCCTACCAACATTTTTAATGAAGCTTTTAATGCTCCATTACGACTGAAGTCTACTGGGTTCCATTCTTTGTTTACGATTACCTCGGAAAGCAATCGATAAACGGGTTCAATGAAATCAGTATCCTTAGGCATAAATTCCTCTTGGGTTACTCCCGGATAAAATGTGTTATAATTAATGGAATTACTCCAAAAACCATAACTCTCTATCCCTGACTTGTTTAAGCCAAAGTTTAATTCTGAATAGGCATCTGAAGGAATCGAGTTTGGCATATGCCCAAGCATTAGAGAATGGCCTTCTCCAATTACTATGGTATCCTGTTTCCCTTTTTTAAATTGTCCCATAATATTTACCTTTCTTTAGTGTCACCATCTTTTCGTTTAGGAACTGTTTTGGACTTATCCCTTTGTGATCTATCGGATTTATCCTTGTCAGCTTCCCTTTTCTGTTTTTTAGCCCCATCATCACCATCTTCTAATTTGTTTAATGGAACTCTGGGTTCCTTTTCATTGGGCTTTTCATAACCCATTTCGAAGGCATATTGATCTTGGCTAATGATACCAGCTGCATATAGAGAATTAAGATTACGAATCTTATACTCTTTACCCTGTTGAATTTTGACTTCATCATTAATCGTAGAAGTAAAGAATCTAACCTTACATCCTTTATTCGGGAGTCCAGCTAATCTCAATTCTAGTGAATAGATAAATTCAAGAGCATAAACTGCAAATTCCTGTAAATTCGCAAGCTGAGAGATCATTTTGGAGAACATGATACTTGTTCCACCCTCTGTTTTGTTGTCATTGGATACCCCAATAAGAGAACCAGAAATACCCAAACCATTAGCCACTGATTGTTGATTCATATTCCAGGGTTTATCCAAGTTACCCATATCCTTGGTAGTGGAATTTAACTTGAATTCATGATCATCGATAAAGCCAGCTACAGTACCATCTTTTAATCCTTCCCTTGTGTTAACCTTTAACTCCCGAAGCATTCGATTTAATCGGGCTTCGTAGGCTTTAGGATTTTCATTTGGTAATATATCTGGCTTTGCCATTTTGGCTTCTAAGAATCCCATCATACCAACCAATTCCATAATATGCTTGGTATTAATTTTCATATCTGATTGGGTCTTTAATGAATCCAATGCAGCCATGAAAGTTGGAATCCCATAAGGTTCATCAGTATCATTGAACATTGAAAGGTAGATGTAGGTATTTAGGTTAAGTTCAATTAACCTTTCTGATTTACCATGATTCCAAGTTTTGTTCAATTGGTAGGGTCGATATTTACCATTTTGATCTCTTTGGAATACAATGTCCTCTGGTTTAATGAAGATAATGCTTTCAATCCCGGATAGGTCTTTTTTTGGTACTGCTTCCATACTCATGGCACCAGAAACAAGCATTTGAACAAACATCTTGTTTACTAAGCCAAAGATACCTGCTGTATAATTAGACCAGGTTTTAGAAACATCCCTGAGATGCTTCCTCATTTTTAAAGCTTCTTCCGGAGTATTATGTGGGAATTCGATAAAATGTTTCGTATTTCCCAACTTAAACATATCCTGAACAGCTATACCTACATCTGGGTTAACTTTATAAAGACTTCTGATAAGTGGGATGATTTCTGTACGAAAAGAAGGAGTAACAAAGTCAGCTTCTCCCTTTAATACAGATAACATATCAGTAGTATCATTAGACACAGAAACCCTACCTGGTGGGATAGGGGCTGTGGTTCTTGGATTGGGGTCAGACTTTGGTTTATCCTTATAGGCATTCGAATCATCCCTCCGAACACCAATTAAGTTTAACCACCAATTCCCAATTGATTGTAATACCATATATTTTGTTATTTAGGTTGAATTATCAATGAAGGTTTGTAATTCTTCCTCACATGATTGTATATTGCTTTACCAAAAATACTATCATCCGAATAGGTTTCCTCATCCATGTCAATGTCTGAGGTTTGATTGTTTCTGTTGTGTTTACCCATTGCTACTGGCCTGCCTATTGAATCATAGATAAAGGTATAAGCCTCTTGAACAAAAAATGGGTCCTTAATTGTAATGTTATCTTTTCTGATATCTTCTTCCAATCCATCAATGATTAGGGATCGGTTCTTAGATGTGGTTATCCATCCTGGATATTGTTCTACTTCTGGCCTTGACTTTCCTTTCTTTTTGAGAAGCTTTTTATGATAATACAATTGAGGATATCCTTCGGTTTGAAGTAAAGTTGTTACTGCCAAACCAATATCATTAGTTTCAGGGGCAATTGTTGCCCAATTGAATTCTTTTCCCAGGTTGCCCAAGATTTTAGCATATTTCTCTACTGGGATTCTCCCTTTAAATACTGCAGCTTCTTCTCCATTAGAATCACCCAAAGTAAAAGCAGAGTAGTCATTAGAACGTCCCGTAGCAACGTCAGCACCAATAAAGTATCTTACACCTTGTTTTGGTTTATCCATGATTCTTAACTGGCCATTAAACCTTGTTTCGATTACTGGGTATTCCGATAGGGTATCCTCGATTGCCTTAATATCTGTAAGATCAAATACAGTACTACCGGAAGAAAGGAAGTCACCATCAATTTCTTGGGCAGTTCTTCTTGGGCCCAAAGCTTTGGACATTGTATCGTACCATTTCTGATCTCGCTCGGGGTGCATTTTCCAATATAATCGAATAGGGTGAAAAGGAGAATCAGAATCTGTAATCGCTTCAACCCATTTTGAATGATAGAAGCCAGAAATTCCATAGGGCGTTGAATTTAGGATAGCACTCCCACCAGTGGAAATTGCAGGAGCTGCTGCTGCCCAAATCGTAGAAGCCCATCTTACAATTGCAGCTTCATCGATTACCAATAAAGAAAGAGATTCTGAACGTCCTGCTTCTTCCGAGGTTGGGATGGATTCTATAAAAGAGCCATTGATAAACTCTATCATAGACGCGGTGCCCAGCTCACCCATTCTACCATTTATGATGGGAACTTTTAAGTGCTCTGGGAGATTCTTATACATGTATTTGATTTTCTTTAAAACCTTCTTTGCTACAGAATCCTTGATGGAGATGATATTCACCTTTTTGTTTGGGTGATACATCGTTAGCCATAAGCAATAAAGAGAAATCAATTCTGTGATCCCCGCTTGCCTGAATTTTAGGATGATATTAAATCGATGTTTTAGGAAGCAATACAGTACTGATTTTTGGTATGGGTATAAAAGGAACCTTGTTTTACCTCTTACTGGGTGAACTACATAAGCAAATGTTGAGAAGTAAAAGACATCCTTTTGTACTTGAACCAATTCTCTAAATTGCTGAGCATTCAGATGAGAGGTATCTATTTCCTTTTTCGCCATTTTCTTTTCTTCTTTTAAAAATCATAGGTTAAACCTATTGTGATATCCCATCCAGGATCACTCTTGAATTTGGGATAGTAAAATCCGTTTAGCCCAAGTTCGTAATTAAATCCCCTAGTCTTGAAATTTAACTTGAGATCAATGTCATGAAAATTATTTAAAATTCGATATTGATATCCAAGTGTTGGATAAAATTTAAAATTTGGCTGTTTTTTGCTTGTTAAAGAATTTCCATTCCACCTATAGGAATAATTCTGAAGGTTTAATGGATAAGATATTCTAGACGTGATCCCATTAATACCCGATAATCCCAAGCTCAACTGGTTTTGATTCAAATCAAGTGATAATAGTTTTGGATTCATTGGAAGATTCTTCAAATAATTCAAATCAATAATCAAGCTGTCTAATCGATTTGGTGTGAACAACACCAAATCTTTTTCCCGCAGGGAAAATTCATTATACTTTGAAGTTGTATCCTTTCGATAAATTTCAACCTTTGAAGGATTCAAAGTAATTTCGAAAGGTTCAGGGATTGTAAAAATCTCTGGGATATAAACTGTGTCTGTTTTTTGGTTTTCGAAATTATTCGATGATTCCTTTTTAAATTTTCGTTTTGTGATTTTATAGGTCACCCAGGAAACCCCAATCATTGAAAATAAAATTAGGATTGCCATGACCCATGAAAAAATTTCATCTCTGTGTTTCATAGGATTGTGATAATTTTTTTGAACTTGAATTTTTTCTCTCCTTCCACCCCTTTTATCTTCTCATACTAAAAACCCTCTTCCCTCTAAAGAGGAAATCTAAAAACCCTCTTTAGGGGGTTTTTATGATTTCACAAAAGTTTTCGAAACAGTATTCTTTATTGAAACTTAATTCATTGTTTTACAAATACGTTTAAGATAGTATAATGTATATAATATTAACATAGCTTATTATAATATAATAATTATAAGAGAGTTCCAGGAACCCCAAGGATTTTATCAGTTCTATTGAAATTTGCAAACTTTAAAAATTAATCGTATGAACGTAATTTCGATTTTATCCCGAACTTTGGATGATAATGGTTCGGAATTAACATTGGCAGAAGGGATGATACTTTACAGATTTCTTCAAAATAGGTTGGCATATCATAGATCCGCTATGATAATTGAGAAAATCCGATTAAAATATCTCAATGCCGTCAATAAAGGAGAAAGTATCGAAGAACTTGCAAAAATCCTTGAGTCCTTGGAGAATGCCAAAAAGATTAAAAAGCAAAGCAAAGCTTATGCTACCAAATTTAATCTGGCTTGGAAAAAGTATCAGAATAAAAAGAAAATTGCTGAATCTAAGCCAAAGAAAAATCGTAAATCCAAGGATTAACGGTTTAATAGGCATTCTTTAAACCATAATCCTATTTCATAAGGGAAGGTCTGAGTAACAATTAACCTTCCCTTGTTTATCCAATAATTTTTCCTATCTTCTTCGATGTGAATTTTAAATTTATCAGAGATTCCCATTATCCTTGCAAGTTCTCTTGGAGACATTGGTAAACCATTCCATTTAAACTGTCTATCCGCTTTCCTAGCGGTCATTGGATAACCATTCGGTTTATTTCTATATACACCGGGTAATGTCCCTCTAGACCCTTTAGAATTAACCCAAGGCCATTTCCACTCATCCCTGAACTCATTTGTCCATAATCTTTGTACTTGTTTCAGGGATAATTTGGTTTTATTTTTATCGTCTGGGTGAAACATTGAAACGATTTTATCCAAATCCTCGATTATATTACCATTCTTTGGGAGGTTAAATAATAAATCTTGCGTTGTCCTAAGAGCTTTCATTTGTTTAACAAAAAGGAATTGCTCCAATTTGAATAAAAGAGAGCTCTTTTTTACTCCTATTATTACTAATCGGTTCCTTGATATTTGAGAATTGCCCCATTCTGAAACGGAATGGTTGTGAAAAACCAGGTTATAGTCTGGGAATATTTCATTTTCCCATTGATTTTCTGGGATTACTTCTAGCAATTTGGGTAAATTTTCCAATAAAAATACATGAGGTTTAAAATGATGGACACTTTCGATAAAATTTACCATTGTAGGGTCTGCCTTTTGCTCTTCGGTAGATTTAAAATCCTTTTTTCTACTGATTCTGAGTATAGATTGTCCTCCACAGGAGGGATTACCGATAATTATGTGTACTTTTTTACCTTCAAGGTAATTTTTACATCGCTTTAAATCCCTGAAAAGAGGTATACCTGGGAAATTATCTACCCATTGTTCATTTTTTGGAGTAAAATACACCCCTCTAATCTCTAAATTACCCAAGATTTTGAACCTTTTGTCACCCTTAAATGGGAATAATCCTATGCCTTGACCATTGCATACTCCCAAAACTTTATATTGCTTCATACTTGATATGTTTTGTATATGAAAAATGCTATTAGTATTGCTCATACCCTGTAGAATTATGTGTTTACTATACAATATCACAATCAAAAATTAATCACATGAAAAAGAAATCTGTTAAAAAAGAGGATAAAAACATCAAATTGTTATCCAAAGATCAAGAAGTTTTAATCAAAGGCCCATCACATTGTGAACTCTGTAAGGTAATCGATGTAAATAAAAATTCTGCCTTACTTTCGAATGGGATATCAGTAAATCCCAAATATGATCGAAAGATCAAATCCTTGACTCCTTTAAATTTAAAAGGAACCCAGTTCACGATATTGGTTCATGGAAGTGAATCTAAAAGAATTTGGAAAGAATATTGCTTAGGAAATACTGCTTCTAAATTGCAGAGTGCACTAGAAAACTTTAAAAAGGGAATCCCTAATAATTCATATTCTACAGAAGAATTAGATGGCTACTCTATGAAATTGAATGAGTTATTGGAAAGTCTACAGAAGGAAACTATAAACGAATAGGTTTTGGTAAATGTTTTTAAAATTGAGAATTGATTTTTTCAGCGTAATCAAAAAAACGTAATCGCGGACTCTTATTTATGGGTCAGGTTTTTATCTCTATTTGCTTGAGAAAGTAGATAGGGATTTTTTTATTGTATCCATTCGCGTATTTCTCTTTTGGGGATACTTTATCATCTTTTTTACTTGTGTAATGTGATCTTTTTGATCCTGAATTCCTGTAATCAAACTCATTGTATTATTGCCTTAGTGATTAATATTATAAGATACTATCTTATCTATATTAACTTTAATACATCACAGATATGTCACTCAAATCAAGAATTGAAGCCCTAATTTTACAAATCAGTAATGCAAAAACATCACTGAGATCTGCATTATCCAATAAAGGTGTAAGTGTACCAATAAGCCCAACCTGGGATCAGATTACTCAAGGGATTAATGATATCGAAATCCCAGTAATGCCAAAAGTATCATTATCATTTTCATCTGGAATCTACTCAGCATACTTGGAGGGAAGTAATTTTAATACTTCCCAGTACACAGTTTATTATAATGGTCGGATAAAATTCAATCCAGGTGCAATTTCATCCATTGTAGATTGGATGAATTCGGATTTAGTAAACAAGGTTATTGTTTGGTGTGTAGTATCCAGTCAGGTTACTACTGGATCTCCTAAATCCTTCCTGGCTATCTCAGAATTAAATCAAGGAACAAATTGGTCTCAACGAATCCAAGCAGCTAACAATGTAGAATGGAGAGGAGGGATAATGCGTTTAACTAAAGCCACAGCAGCAGCTGGAGGAACTAAATTATCATTCCAAGGCAACCATGTACTTATATCCTATAACAATTAAAGATTAACAAAGGAAGTCATAAAGAATTCAAAAAAACTTCTTTATCTTCCCTCTTTTAATATTCATCATTAAGTTTTAATTCCTACACATTATGCCTACATTGAAAGGAAGGATCCGATCATTAACATCATCCATCAACGAAGTAAAAACAAGTTTAAGGGATGCTCTGAGAAATAAGGGGGTAGACCCAGGATCTCAGCCATCCTTTGAAGCTCTAAGATTGGGAATCGAAAGCATCTCATCTGGAGATAAGTACAAAGAATTAATAGGAAAAGGTTCTATCTTCAGTACCAAGTTGGATACTAATGAAACCGCTAGAAAGATGGTTATGGCTCCAGATAAATCCACAGTCTCCATAAAAGTCAATTGCACTTTAGACAGTATCCAATCAGCCTTAGATGAAATCAATGGAAGTTTCTATAAAGGCGATCTGGTAGTAATCGTAACATATGCTATGCCCATAGATGGCAATTATGGATTATGTATTTATAATTTATCAGAAGATTTATTTTCATACTTTTCGGGATATGGTAGTTCAACCGGTATGAAAAATGGATACCCCTGGGTAGAAAACGCATTATTTCTTGAAAGTGTAAATATCACTCCAGTTAATACAGGTAGATATAACTTTTCATTTACTGGGTACGCATTAAAAGTTGGAAAGAGCCCAGTGGATTAAAAAAATCTTAGTGATTAATAATAATAAAGGCCTGGGATAAAAATATCTTAGGCCTTTCTTGTGAGAGTCCCCAAACAACAAACAAAAATGAAAAAAGAAAATCCTAAGTCAATGATAAATAATAAGAGAGTAAACCTTGAATCCCAATAAACAAATGAAATAAAGGATAACATCAAAGGAATCTCATCGAATAACCATATCATAAAAATCCAATATGAATACAAAAGATATGTAAGGGTAATATAATTCGAAGATTTAAAGGATTTCCCTTATTAGCTTTATCGAAAAATCCTATATGATTTTTAAAGGAACAGGGATTGTATTCTTCGAAGATTCTGGGATTTCCCTTATTGTGTTTTCAGAAAAAAGTTGTGGCAATCCTAAAGGGGGAGGGGAAATGAAGGAAATCCCTTATAGGCTTTATCGAAAAATCTTATATGAATAAGAGAGGGGAAGGGTTGCCCATTAAAGCAAAAAAAGAGTATATTTTATAGGTGACAAAATATACTCTCTTTATTATTTATTATGAATTGCAGCAACACCAAATATATATAAGGAATAAGAGTGCAAATATTATGCACTCTTTTATTTTTTCTTTTTTCATTTCAAGTTCTTTTTTACAATTTCAAGCATTTTCTTTAAATTCTCTTTTTTTAATTCATCTGTATTATTAGATACCAAACTTTCTACAGAAAAATCATTTATTCTATAAACTTGTTCATAAAATAATTTGAATTGTTTGCAATGATTTTCGCAAATTGTTTTATTCTTTTCTGAACGAATAATGCTTCCTATAAAATTGTCCAAAAGATTACGAATTTTGCGTCTAACAGACTTTTTATCTTTATCAGTTAAGCAATCCGCATAAATGGAAGAGTTATATAGATTCTCTTTCTTTAGACCTGAATTGGTATGCAATCCCGTTGTGTCCAATGTTTCGAGTAATTTAGAAAAAGAAAGTTTTTCTATTTCTTTTTTTTCTACTTTTGCACTTTCTTTTTTTGTGCTCTTTTTTGCAGTTGTTTTTTGTGCTTTCTTTTTTTCAACTTTTGCAGTATTTTCTACATTGTTGTTTACTTCATTTACTAACACATTTTCATTTACATTTGCATTCATGACTTTTAATTTTTAAAGTGATACGTTTTATTTGTTTTTCTGTATTGCAAATATACAATGGATTTTTTAAATACAAAAATATTTTGAGAAAAATTTTTATTGAATTTTTCTATTAAACAAATAGATTTTATTTATTAAAATATCATTGCTCACCATCACCCTGCCTTCATCATTACTTACCTGATCACCCAAATCATCAAGGCCTTAGTTGGCTGGTTTTTGAGGGCCTTTATTTAGGGCCATCAATGGAGATTATTATGGCCTTTTGGGCTTACAGGGCCTTACGCTTGGTTAGCAGGTTTTATATAATATATCGTATAAAGATATCCTGAAAGTAAGATGGGCTCAAAGAATTAAGGCCTTAGCTAGCAGGTTTTACAAAGTAAAGATAAAAGAAGAACACAGATAAAAAAGGTAGCCTACTTATCCCAAGCGAGCTACCTTATACAGATTTGATTAGAGTAATATTCCTATTGAGTATGATTAAGATTTATTTTCATAAGATAATTAGTATTCGATGTATCGAACAGGCTAGTATTAAATTTCAGCTATGAATGTGATATATAATTTCGTATTACCTAATCCTATATATTGAAAGGCATTAGATAGGTCAAGGTAATCTTGGATTTCATTTAATGTTTCCTTATAGAAGGATAATGCCTTATCATAATTCTCTGATATAATTTGGTCTCTGTTATCGATAATTCTAAGAACCAAACTAATTTCTCAGGATCATTAGGTAAAATTCGAACCATACTAGAATCAACTTTAGAAAAGCGATTAAAAATCTTTGACCAAAGATTATAACCTCTAGGATCATCCATTCCTAAGGATCCATAAAAGAATTGTCTCAGATAAACATTTTTTACTGTTCCTTCAATGTTCTCTGTATCCTGGAATAGGATTGTGTTATTAAATAACTGATCTGTTGTGTTCATAGGGCAATAATTTTTT
>OHEO01000267.1_pt1 | contig 32068 bp, 39 predicted proteins | sample 1567311 | NCBI WGS metagenome assembly OHEO01 (sample SAMEA3879602, study PRJEB24766) | human gut metagenome | biome: human-associated habitat; feature: feces | place: USA | collected 1985/1987
ACTTTGCCCGTACCATTGATGCCGGCATGAACATCCTGAACAACATGATCGACGGTCTGGAAAAGGCACATGAGCACCTGCTGAAGGGTCTGGATGTGTTCAAGCTGAATGATACCTTCGGCTTCCCGCTGGATCTGACCAAGGAGATCGCTGCGGAGCAGGGCATTGAGATCGACGAGGAAGGCTTCCACGCCGAAATGACCAAGCAGAAGGAGCGTGCCCGTGCAGAGCGCCTGAAGAAGAACATCTCCGGCTGGAGCGAGGATCTGTTCGGTGCGCTGGATGCAGAGCCCACCGTCTTTACCGGCTACGAGACCCTGAACGACACCGGCGTTGTGGTGGCCCTGAGCGACGAGGAGACCCTGACCGATGCCATTGCTACCGACGAGGAAGCAAAGGACGGCGTGCTGGTGGTTCTGGATAAGACTCCCTTCTACGCTGAGATGGGCGGTCAGGCTGCGGACCACGGCATGCTGAACAGCGCCGACTGCAGCCTGCGCGTGCTGGATGTGAAGAAGACCCCCAAGGGCTACTACGTCCACACCTGCGTGCTGGAGAGCGGCATCGTGAAGGTGGGCGACCACCTGACCGCTCAGGTGGATAAGGAATACCGCATGGCCATTGCCCGCAACCACACCGCCACCCATCTGCTGCAGGCAGCTCTGCGTGAAGTGCTGGGCGACCACGTGCATCAGGCAGGCTCCTATCAGGATGCAGAGATCACTCACTTCGACTTTACCCACTTCAGCGCGGTCACTCCCGAGGAGCTGGCCCGCGTGCAGAAGATCGTGAACGATAAAATCTACGAGTCCATGAACGTCACCGTCCGGGAAATGCCCATTGAGGAAGCCAAGAAGCTGGGTGCAATGGCTCTGTTCGGCGAAAAGTACGGCAAGGTCGTGCGTGTTGTGGACATCGAGGGTTGGTCTACCGAGTTCTGCGGCGGCACCCACGTGAAGAATACCGCCCAGATCGGCGGCTTCAAGATCGTGAGCGAGGCCTCCGTTGCTGCGGGCATCCGCCGCATCGAGGCTGTCACCGGCCGCAACCTGCTGATCCGTGCAAACCTGCAGGAGGCTATGCTGCATACCGTGGCAAACACCCTGAAGGCAAACAACGTGACCGCTCTGCCCGTCCGTGCCGAGGCCGTGATGGCTGAGAACAAGGCTCTGGCCAAGGAGCTGGAAGAGATCAAGGCACAGGTCGCCGCTTCCAAGGTGACCAGCCTGTTTGACAATGCCGAAGAGATCGGCGGCGTGAAGATCGCTTCTGCATACTTCACCGGCACCACCGGCGACACCCTGCGCGGCATGTGCGATACCGTCCGCGACAAGGCTGTGAAGCCCGCTGTGGCGGTTCTGGTTGGCAAGGCTGAGGATAAGATCACCATGGCTGTCACTGTGACCAAACAGGCACAGGAAAAGGGCCTGAAGGCCGGTGCTCTGGTCAAGGAGATCGCTGCCATTGCCGGCGGCAAGGGCGGCGGCAAGCCGGACTTTGCAATGGCCGGCCTGAAGGATGAGACCAAGATCGACGAAGCTCTGGCTGCTGTCGGCACCATCGTCAAGAAGGCTCTGGGCGAATAAGAAAACGGGTTCGCCCTCTCCGTCAGCGCTGACGCGCTGCCAAAGTTTATGGTTTTGCCAAGGGCTCTCTCTTTGGGAGAGCTGGACGCAAAGCGGCCTGAGAGGGCGGGGACGTTTATAAAATATCAGGAAGGAGTTGTTTCCCATGGAAGATTGTCTGTTCTGTATGATCGCGGAGGGGAAAATCCCCTCCAAGAAGCTGTACGAGGACGAGCAGGTGGTGGCGTTTTACGACATCAACCCGCAGGCCAAGGTGCACTTTCTGGTGGTGCCCAAAAAGCACATTGTCTCTGCCGCTGCGCTGACCGAAGAGGACGGCGCACTGCTGGGCCATATCTTTGCAGTGATCGCAAAGCTGGCTGCGGAGCAGGGCCTGAACAACGGCTACCGCGTCATCTCCAATGTTGGCGAGGACGCAGGCCAGACCGTGAAACATCTGCATTTCCATGTTCTGGGCGGCGAAAAGCTGCCTGTCTGATTCCAATAAAAAGGGAGCGTTGAATTATGGCTGAGACCTATACTCTGCACGTTGCAGGCCTGACCCGTGAGCTGACCATCTGCAAGGTGAATGACCACATGGACATTGCTGCTTTTATCATGCTGGGTGATGCCGAGCTGACCGTGGCTGCTGCCGCTGAACTGCTGAAGAAGTGCCCGGATTTTGATATCCTGCTGACCGCCGAGGCCAAGGGCATCCCTCTGGCACACGAGATGAGCCGCCAGAGCGGCAAGCCCTACGTCTGCGCACGCAAAGGCGAAAAGCTGTATATGACCGACCCCGTGGTGGTGGAGGATCAGTCCATCACCACCGCAGGCAAGCAGAAGCTGGTCATCGACCGCAAGGAGCTGGACAAGATGAGCGGCAAGCGCGTTCTGGTGGTGGACGATGTCATTTCCACTGGCGGTTCGCTCAAGGCTCTGGACGCGCTGGCTGAGCAGACCCAGTGCACCATTGTGGGCCAGGCCGCTGTTCTGGCCGAGGGCGATGCAGCTGAGCGCAAGGATATCATCTTCCTTGAGCCGCTGCCTCTGTTCTTCCACTAAGCTGCAATGCGACGCCCGCTCTGCGTTTTCTGCGCTGGAATGCTGGGTGTGGAGTTAGTGTGCGTTTTTTTGCCGCAAACGGAACTTTTTGTGCCGTTTGCGGCATTTTTTGTTGCCGTTTGTCTGGTGCTGTGCATCTTTGATGCTGCCCGCAAAGCAGCGCTCTGCATCCTGCTGGGTACTGCTGTGGGTATGGCATCGGTGCTGCACACGGCAAACCGGCTGGAGCGCATCCGGGTGCAATATGCAGGCCGTCCGCTGGTGCTGACCGCAGAGGTGGAAAGCACGGCGGATTCCTACGATCCCGGTATCGTGGATGCGGTTTTGCATGTAGAGAAAGTGAACGGCAGCGCGGCATCCTTCCGGGTGGAGTGCAGTGCTTTGCCGGAGTGCAAAGCCGGGGAAAGGGTGCAGGGAAGATTTATACTGTCGGCCCCGGCATCCGGAAGCCGGGTCAGCCTGTATGCGGACGGCATCGCTCTGCAGGCGGAAATGGACGAGGACGGGCCGGAGCTTACAGTTCTGGGCGAAAGCGGCAGCTTCCGCGCCCGCACCCACCGCCTGCAGCAAAGGCTCAGTGCGTCGCTGCGCCGCCGTATGGACGGCAAGACCGGCGGTGTGCTGGCTGCCATGACGACCGGCGACCGGAGTTATCTGTCTTCGGCCATGCGCAGCGCCTACCGGGGCGCGGGTCTTGCCCATGTGCTGGTGGTAAGCGGAATGCATGTGTCCATTTTGTGCGGTGATATCCTCAGCACACTCCTGCCCTACGAGTGGGAGCAGAGCTACCGCAGGCGCAGACGCCGGGCGGTATTCCGAAGTCTGCTGGCCTTTTTGCTGATGGGCGTGACCGGCTTCACACCCTCGGTATGCCGCGCCGCAGTGGCGGTCTGGGTCGGTGCACTGGGCGTGTGGCTGTACGGCCCGCCGGATACCCTTACCTCTCTGGCGGTGGCAGGTATCGTTATGACCGCAGGCAACAGCTATGCAGTGTGCGATATCGGCTTTGAACTTTCGTTTGCGGCGGTGGTGGGCACGGTGGCAGGCGGTGTGTGCATCCGCCGCGCCCGGGATGCGTGGTACCGCCGCTTCTGGAAGAAAGCAAAGAACCCGGTAAAACGGCCGTGGTATTTCAAACTGCCGGAACGTCTTTGGGGCCTTGCGGAAAGCATTTGCATCTCGTTTTGTGCTTCGGTGGCCACATTCCCGGTGTTGGTGCTGCGCGGGCTGAGTGTGAGCATTTATGCGGTGGCATCCAGTGTGGCGGTGCTGTGGCTCATCCAGCCCATGATGCTGCTGGGCCTTGGCACGGCCTTTGCCGGCCTGGCACCCGCTCTTGCTCCGCTGTATGGGGTGCTGTCCGCAGCGTCTGCGGCGTTGACCGGCCTGCTCGACCGCTGGGCCGTCTGGATCTCTGCAAAACCGGGCGCGGGCATCTACTTCGATACGGCCTATGCAGCCATCGTGTGTCTGGTGCTGATCCTGTTGTGCTGGCTGGCGTTCCACTGGCGGGTACGGCTGCGGGTGGCAGGGCCATGCATCCTGCTGGCGGCAGCTGTTTCCATCGGGCTGGGCAATGCTCTCAGCCGGGATGTGGTGCACATCGACCTTGTAGGCAGCGCCAACGCGCCGGCAGTGGTCGTCACCCAGAACGATACCGCCGTGGTGCTGTTCCGGGGCGGAGCTTCTGCCCAGAACGCAGTGGAAAACCAGCTTGCCCGGCGGGGCGTGCAGACTGTGGAGCTTGTGGCAGACCTGCGCACAAACCCTAAAACGGCCTGTACACTGGAAGCAGAGCGGACACTTCCGGCAGCAGAAATGGCGGTGAACACAGCACAAAAGCTGCGGTGCACACCGGCTCTGGTGGAAATGCTGCGCACCCGGAATGGCTGTCTTGTGCGGCTGACTGTGGGCAACCGGCAGTTTGCCGTGGTCAATGGAACTGTAGAACTGGCAAAACAGGTCACAGTGCAGTGGCTGATGGCCTCCCCTGCAAAGCCGGATGCTGTGCAGTATAAAAATGTTCTGGCCCTGCGCAGCTATGACTGGATGGACAACAGAAAAGAACTGGCGGCATCCATCAGCCTGCGGCGGCACGGCGGGCTGAAAACGGAGTGATGCTTTGCAATCCGGGCAGAGTGTGGTACAATAGAACAACACCATAAGAGAAGGGAGGTGCCTGCATGGCGACCGAGACAAAACTCCGGCAGTTGGCGGACAAGGGCTGCCCGGTCTACTATTTTTATTCCAGTGAGCGGTATCTGGTGCGGCAGGCGGTCACGGCCATCACCCGCATCCTGACCGCAGACAGCGACGAGGATGCCACGGTTCTGGATGGAGCTGCGCCGGAGATCGAACAGCTCATCATGGCGGCGGGCACCATCTCATTTTTTGGTACCCGGCGTGTGGTGGTGCTGCCGGAGATCGACCCTGCAGCTTACAGTGACAAGGATCTGGAAGAGTTGAACAGCACCCTTTCCAGTCTGGAAAATGCTGTGGTGGTGCTGGGCAGCGTGTTTGAATTGGAGCGCAGCAAGCTCAAAACAGGCAAGCGCGCACAAAAGCTGATCGCGCAGTGCAAGGCGCTTGGCTACACCGAAGAATTGGCTAAGCCCAAGCCCTTTGAACTGAAAATGATGATGATCGACCGCGCAAAGGAGCAGAAAACCACCCTGCCGGACGGCGCAGCGGCGGCGCTGCTGGAGCGCTGCGGCGAGGATCCGTTCCTTTTGGAAAATGAGGTGGACAAACTCTGTGCATTGTCCGGGTATCAGACGGTCACGGCAGCGATGGTGGCGGAAATGGGCACGGTCAGTCTGGAAGCAGACGTGTTCGAGATGATCCGCATGATCACGGCCAAAAACGCCACAGGTGCCTGCAAAAAGCTGCAGACTTTGCTGCGCCTGCAGCAGGAGCCCATTGCCATTACAGCGGCCATGATCGGCAGCTATGTGGATCTGTACCGGGTCAAGCTGGGGGCAGCAAAACGGAAAAATTACAGCACGGTATTCAAGGATTTTGGCTATAAGGGCAGTGATTACCGGCTCAAGCGGTCGGCCGAAACAGCCTCGCATTACACGCTGGGCCAGATTGAAAACTGTATGCAGGTGCTGCTGGAACTGGACCAGAGCCTGAAAAGCCAGCCTACCGATGACCAGATCCTGTTGGAAACAGCGCTGTGCCGGTTGGCAATGGCAGGGAGCGGACGATGAAGGAAAACAAAATGATCCATACAGGCCGGGTGCTCATTGTGGAGGGCAAGTACGATGCGGCCCGGCTCTCCCATCTGACCGATGCCATGATCCTGCTGACGGATGGCTTTGGCATTTACAGCGACAAAAAGCGCCAGCAGCTGTTCAAAGCGCTGGCGCAGAAAAACGGCCTGATCCTGCTCACGGATTCGGACGCAGCAGGCTTCCGCATCCGCACCTACATCACCAATCTGGTGGGAGAAAAGAATGTGGTGCAGGCTTACGTGCCCGCGATCCACGGCAAGGAAAAGCGCAAGGAGCAGCCCGGCAAGGAGGGCCTGCTGGGGGTCGAGGGCGTGGACGATGCCATCGTTCTGCAGGCGCTGCGGGATGCCCTTGGCGCTGAGGCGGGTGCCGCAGCGGCCCGCCCGGAAGGACGGCAGATCACCTATACCGACCTCTACGAGTGGGGGCTTTCCGGCAGGCCGGGCAGCGCCGAGCGCAAGGCAAAGCTTCTGAACGCGCTGGGCCTGCCGCCGCGTCTTTCCAAAAAGGAGCTGGTGGAAGCGCTGAATCGACTGTATACTTTTGAACAATTGGACGAACTGCAGTTGAAAATTCTGGATGGCTGACTGCATGGCGCAGGGGTGAGCACACCGTTCACCTCTGCGCTGTTTTTGTGCCCGGAACATCCCACCGCTGGCGCAGAAGTTCCAGCGCATGAGTTTCCAGACGGGAAACATAGCTGCGGCTGATGTCCAGCAGTTTTGCAGTTTCCAGCTGGGTCAGCGACGGCTGGCCGGAAAGACCATACCGCAGCAGAATGATCTGTCGCTCCCTGGCGGGCAGGCCGTCCAGCAGCTGCCGCATCCGGCGGATATCGTCCTGCGTTTCGCAGGTGTCCTCCATGCAGAAGCTGTCCTGCAGCACATCGGCCAGCGTCAGCGCAGAGTCACCATCTGATTCCAGCGCTTCCTGCAGCGAGACGGTCCCGCCGGTTTTGCGGTTCCGGCGGAACTGCATCCGGATCTCATTTTCAATGCACCGGCTGGCGTAGGTGGAAAAGCGTGCCCGACGGTCAGAGTCGAAAGTATCCACTGCTTTCATCAGGCCGATGGTGCCGATGGAAATAAGGTCGTCCTGATCGCCGGGCAGGGCGTAGTATTTTTTTACGATGTGTGCCACCAGACGCAGATTGTGCCGGATCAGTTTTTCCCGTGCGGCAGGGTCACCGGCACGCAGTGCGGAAAAGGCTTCGGTTTCCTCCCGGGCAGAGAGGGGCCGCGGAAAGCTGCCGCTTTCCAGATGAAGCGCCAGAACCAGAAACTTTGTGGCAAAAAATTGCAGAAGAGATAAAAACATGCCGACCCCTCCCCATAGTATCATAAACGGTTACTGTAATTTATGAAGGAGGGCTTGCCTTTTTTCCGGACTCCGAGGAGAACAACTCTGCTTCGTTGTCCACAAAATGCTGATAGGCGTCCTTGTCTGCAATCAGGTAGACAGGATTCTGCAAAATCGACCTGATGGAAAACCGGGTGAACGAACGCCCGTTTTTGTTTTGATGCCCAGCCGTCCCAGTTCTTCAATCAGGCTGGAAAAGTCGCTGATGTTGCGGCTGATGCGGTCCAGACGGTAGACCACAATGGCCTTGAATTTCCGGTCCTTGGCCGCAGTCATCATCTTTTTGAAATCCGGGCGGTTCAGGTTGCCGCCGGAAAAGCCCTCGTCCTCAAAGACAACGGCATGTTCCGCGGCAGCATCGCCGTAGTGAGTGCGGATATATTCGCGGCAGAGGTCAATCTGATTTCCGATACTTTCGCCCTTGCCGGTATAGCGGGACTTGCGGGAATAGATGGCAATGGTGTCAGCAGTTTTGGCCATGAGATACTCCTTTCCTGTTGTCCGGTGGCCGTAGATGCGGCTATTGTAACGCCAACCGCATAGGGCCTTTGGTTCGGCCTACTTTTTGGAGCTGGGCCTCTCGTGCCAGCAGCTCGAACAGAATATCCCGGCCCTCTTCACCGACCCCGCGTGCGGCCATGTGCTGCGGGCGAAAGGCTTTGTACAGGACGAGAACGGCTGGGTGGAGCTGAACGCCACCGCCGACGGCCTGACGGCAAACGCTATCCCCAAGGGGCAGGAAGTGCTCATCGTGATCGGGGAGGGGCTGGAGAAAGAACGGATTGAGGTGAGATTAAAGGGGTAAGGCGGATCCCCCGTATATCGTTGTATCTTTCCATAAATAGTTTGTCTCCCGCCCAAAGTAGGCGTATAATAGGGGAAAAGAAACGCTAAAGGAGAATCCCCTATGAACGGCACCGCATTGCGCAAACCGACTGCCCGGCGGGTGGTGGGCATGGTGGCGGGCATCGTCATCATCGCCCTTGGCATTGCGCTTTTCAAGCAGTCCCACCTCGGCAACGACTCCATCAGCGCCCTGAACATGCGGCTGGCGGAGCTGCTCGGCATCTCGCTGGGCACCCAGAACCTGTGCACGAACATCCTGTTTTTCCTGCTGGAATTCTGGTTCGGGCGCAAGTACATCGGCCTTGGCACCTTCGTCAACGGCATCTGCATCGGGTACATCGTCACGGCGTTCTATGACCCCATTCACGCCCACTTCGGCGACGCGCCGTCGCTGGCGGTGCAGTTGGCGTGGGTCATCGCGGCGGTGCTGGTCACGGCGCTGGGCGCTTCGCTCTACCAGACCGCCGACCTCGGCATCGCGCCCTACGATTACCTTTCCCTCGGTCTGCGGGACTACACACCCTGCCCGTACTTCGGGTGTCGCATCTTCACCGATGCGCTCAGCGCCCTGCTGTGCTGGCTGCTGGGTGGCCTTGTGGGCCTTGGCACCTTGATCTGTGCGTTCTGCCTTGGGCCCTTCATCCAGTTCTTCGATCGGACGTTCTCCCAGAAGGTGCTGCAATACAAACCGAACAATTGAGAAACCCCGCGGCGTCAAATCATACGCTGCGGGGGTCTTTTTTATTGCTGCCGTTAAGCAGAAAATGAAAATGAAGGAGATTTATCTTTCAAAACCGCCTGTGGACTGCTGCGGCGATGGGAAGCCATAACAAACCCATCAGACAGGCTTTGGAAGAAGTAAATAGGGATGTGAGAAATGCACTGTCACAGGTTGATGCCGATTCCAAGGATCACGAATAGGATCGCCAGACAGATGCAGCTTATGCCCAGTACATGACGGCGTTCAACCGCAACTTCGGCGGTTCGTCCGGCGGCGGTGGTGGCGGCGGAAACCACAACAACAATGGCGGTGGCGGCGGGGACGGCAGCGGATGCGGCTGCCTGATCGCTATTGCAGTGGTTGTGGTGCTGATCCTGATCGTCTTGGATGGCTGAATCAATCCCTGCAGGTGAAACACAGGTTTTCCCTGTGGGGATTTTTCGAATCTGCTTGTAGAAAACGGCGGTCTATGATAGCATGAAATCAAAGAAAAACAGGAGGGCTTACACATGGTTTTACTGATTGTGGATACACAAAAAGGTATCGTGGATGAACGCCTGTACGCGTTTGAAACGTTTGTCAGCAACATCAAGGAGCTGATCCGGACTGCCCGCGAACAGGGAATCGAGGTCGTCTATGTCCAGCATGACGATGGACCCGGCACTGGCTTTTCCATCGGGGACGATGAATTTGAGGTCTATTCCGAATTTGCACCGCTGCCGACTGAAAGACGGTTCGTCAAGACCGTATGCAGTGCGTTCAAAAAAGAAAGCGGGCTGTTGGAATATCTGACGGAAAAGGGCGAAAAAGATGTGATGGTCTGCGGCATCATGACCGACTTCTGCATCAATGCAACGGTGGAGGCGGGCTTTGAGCATGGCCTGCACATGATCGTTCCTGCCTATGCAAATTCCACGCAGGACAACGAGTACATGACAGGGGAGCAGAGCTACCACTATTACAATGAATTCCTCTGGCCGGACCGCTATGCCGATTGTGTGCCCATGGACAAGGCGCTGGAGCTGCTCAAAAAGTGAGGTGTTTACAATGATTCCTGAAAAAGTAAAAAATCAGATTCAAGTGGTGCAGGGTGATATTACCAAACTGGACTGTGACGGCATCGTGAATGCGGCCAATCGGAGTCTGCTGGGTGGCGGCGGTGTGGATGGTGCCATCCACCGGGCAGCAGGGCCGGAATTGTTGGCGGAGTGTCGTACGCTGCACGGCTGCCGCACCGGCGAAGTAAAAATCACCAAGGGCTACCGGTTGAGAGCAAAGTATATCATTCATACGGTAGGCCCGATTTATTCCGGCACAGCAGAGGATGCCGCGCAGCTGGCGGACTGCTACCGCAATTCGCTGAACCTTGCCAAAGAGCATGATGTCCATAGCATTGCGTTCCCGGCAATTTCGACCGGCGTGTATGGCTACCCGCTGGAAGATGCCACGGAGATTGCGGTCAAAACAGTGGCGCAGTGGCTGGAAGCACATGCGGATTACGCAATGCAGGTGATTTTCTGCTGCTTCGATGCCCGGACGGAGCGGGTGTATCAGGCAAGGCTGTAACCGGAAGAGGTGTGAGAGATGGGCTTTTTCAAAAAGCTGTTTACAGGGATCGGGTTTGCGGCAGGTTTTCTGTTCTTCGGATGCTTGTCAGTGATTGTGTATGCGTCCCGCGGGCGGCATAAGCCCCGTCATCGGCGCAGCAGTTTTTGGAATACGCTGGAACGCTATCTGATTTTTTCGTGGATCTGTGAAGGTGTGTGCAGCAGCCGGAAACGAGCGGAAAAGTCCTATTATCAGCGCACAGGCAGCGATTTCTGGCAGACGCAGACACGGGTTCGACCGAAAAGTGTTAAAAATGCTGTTCCTGCGGTGAAAACACCAAGGCCGGAGACAAAAAGCACAAGCACAGGTGCAACGCGGTCGGTAAAACCAAAGAGAACGGAGCGTCCTTCTGCGGCACAGAAAGCATCGGCAGCACAAAGCGGTGCCAAAAGCGTGTCGGTACCGACTGTACTAGGGCAAAACGTTTCGGCGGCTGACGCAGAAAAGCATAGCGAACGGTCAAAGCCTAAGCCAGAACCCAAGCAGGAGCATGCTGCGCAACAGCCAGAAGCCAAAGAATTACATCAAAAGTCCGCACAGCAATTGGAAGCAGAACGGCAGCAAAAACTGGAAACTCTGCGCACTGCGATGCAGAAACAAATTTGCACCATCCATGCAGATGTAGAACTCCCGGCCAACGGTCAGAATGACAGTGGGGCGGCGGAGCAGAAACTGCATGTCCTGTTGTACAAGTCCACGCTGCCAGAAAATGACCTGAATCAAGCGCTGGATGAGCTTCGGACGGAGCGCAGACGGCAAAAGGCAGAGTATCAGGGCGCACCGTTCGCAGATGTGTTTCTGGTGAACCTGATTTTGTCCGATGAGGATAGTGAGCGGGCCTGCATCGTGGATGTGGGGGATACCGGCATGAGCTATGTCATTCCGTGGGGCAGCATCCCGAAAGACCTGCAGGAACCGCTGCACCGCTATGTATCGGAAGCGGAAGGAAAGCTCTACGGCTACTGCAAGGAAGAACTCTGCAACAGTGAAAGCGGCAGGATGGTCGTGGAACTGTATCTTGGTAAACAGGATGGGTATGGCTCCCGAATCCTGTACTGAAAATGGAGTAAAGATTGAAATACAGAGAAATCGCAGACGGCATTTTTGTTGACCGTCCCAACCGCTTTATTGCCCATGTGGGAGTGAATGGAGCAGTGGAAACCGTCCATGTCAAGAACACCGGGCGGTGCAAGGAACTGCTACTGCCCGGCACGGCGGTTCGGCTGGAAGTGTCAGATAACCCGAAACGTAAAACAAAATACGACCTTGTGGCGGTACATAAGCAGGGACTTGGTTGGGTCAACATGGACAGTCAGGCACCCAATAAGGTGGTAGGGGAGTGGCTTGCAAAACAGGGCTACGACTATATCAAGCCGGAATTCACCTATGGCAAGTCCCGCATCGACTTTTACATGGAAAAGGGCGAACAGAAGTACCTGCTGGAAGTCAAAGGCTGCACACTGGAAGTGGACGGTATCGGCTATTTCCCGGATGCACCCACCGAGCGCGGTGTGAAGCACCTGCACGAACTGGCGCAGGCACAGCGGACAGGATATCAGTGCGCAGTGGCTTTCGTGATTCAGATGGAAGGCATCATTGAGGTGCGGCCAAATGTCAGCACACAGCCGGAGTTTGGCACGGCACTGGCCGAAGCAAAGGCCGCAGGTGTGCGGGTGCTGTTTCTGCTCTGCCGTGTGGGGCGTGACAGCTTGGAAATCGTGGAGCAGAGGGAAGGCTGAAAAATTTTTCAGAAAACCTCTTGACCCTGACGCAGCGTCATAGCGTATACTGTGGCTGTCGCAAGGGAGGATAGCAAGATGATGACAGTGAACGAAGTGAGCAAGCGGACCGGAGTGAGCATCCGGACCCTGCAATATTACGATAAAATCGGTCTGCTGCGCGCGGCGGGCCGTACCGAAGCAGGCTATCGGCTGTATGACGATGCCGCGCTGGAACGTTTGCAGCAGATCTTATTGTTCCGGGAACTGGAATTTCCGCTGAAGGACATCCAGAAAATCGTGGAGAATTCTGCTTTTGACCGGCAGAAAGCACTGGAACAGCAGATCACACTTCTGACATTGAAAAAGCAGCATCTTGAAGATCTGATCGGCCTTGCGCAGAAAATTCGATCCACAGGAGGAATGGTTATGGACTTTACCGCATTTGATACGCAGAAGATCAAGAAGTATACCGAGCAGGCCAAAAAGGAATGGGGCGAAACGCCGGAATACAAAGAGTTTGAGGAAAAAACTGCCCATAAGACCGAGAAAGAGGTTAAGGACATGAGCAGTCAATTGATGGACATCGTGGCGGCATTCGGCGGGATGCAGAGCAAAGACCCGGCGGACTCTGAAGTGCAGGCACAGGTGAAGAAGCTGCAGGAGTTTATCACAGAGCACTACTATAACTGTTCCAAGGTGATCCTGAATCAGCTGGGGCAGATGTATGAGGCAGGCGGAGCATTTACGGAAAACATCAATGCTGCCGGCGGTGCCGGTGCCGCAGAATTTGCGCAGAAAGCCATTGAGATTTATTGCAAGTGAGCCCAAAAACGCTTTGCGTGATTCAGTCACAGAAATCATAAATAGGAAATGTTATCATATAGACACAAGAAACACACCGATAACATTCCGATGGAGGATTTCGATATGAAGGCAAAGTTTTACATCTGCAATCACTGCGGCAACCTCGTCACTACCATCCATAACGCAGGCGTTCCGCTGGTCTGCTGCGGGGAGAAAATGAAAGAGCTGGTTCCCAATACGGAGGAAGCCAGCAGCGAGAAGCATCTGCCGGTGGCAGAGCTTTCCGGCAGTTGTCTCACGGTCACAGTGGGCGCGGTAGAGCACCCCATGGCGGATGTTCACTATATCCAGTGGATCTTCGTGGAGACTGAGAACGGCGGGCAGATCCGCTATCTGAATCCGGGGCAGGCTCCCAACGCGGTGTTTGAACTGGGAAGTGAAAAGCCGGTGGCCGTTTACGCATACTGCAATCTGCATGGGCTCTGGATGACGAAACTCTGATACAATCAATGCAAACGGGGAGTGATTTGATGTCGCTCCCTGTTTTTTGATGAGAACTTTATGCGGTTCTTTTGGTTCGGAACTGTGTATAAATGGGATGGATAAAATGAGCAGGCACACTATATGCGTTTGTTGAACGCTGATAGCGTTCAATTTTTTGCGTGGAATCGTGAAAATGAGACCTGTGAAAAACGTAGAAAATTTGATATGGTTGCGCTGCAAACTAAGACATATTGATGTTTTTGAAACGAGTTTATAGTGAAATATATGTAATTCGAGTGCAGATATTCATTCTTGTGAGTTTGTTGTGCGAATTTGTCACGTTCCGCCGCAAAAAAGGACTTGACGGAAAAAATACTCTGTGGTAATTTATGAGCAAATTCGCTTTTGTGAAATAAAGTCGAATTTGAATCCGCGATTTGCGGAAAAAGCAAGGAATTACGCAGGAACAGCTGAGTATAATGCTGAACATTAGTGCGAACCATCTTGCAAAAGTTGAAACGGAAAGCCGCTGCTGCTCGATTGGGTTGCTGCAGGATCTTTCGTCCTGCCTGAATGTCAGAACTGACTATCTGCTGAACGGAGATGCACCGCATAACAACCATCTGAGGGAAAGACTGACGTTTCTTGCACAGGAATTAGAAAAGATTACGGCGGACCTTCCGGTATGGGGATAGGAAAAGCAAAATCCTCTTTTTCAATGCCCAAAAGCGTGGTAGAATAGGTAAAAGATTCAGTATCTGAAAAACGGAGCGCGCAACAATGAAGATTCTGGTCAGCGCCTGCCTGCTGGGCGAAAACTGCAAATACAGCGGCGGAAACAATTACAATCAGGCGGTCTGTGATTTTGCGCGGGGGCATCAGATGGTTCCGGTCTGCCCGGAGGTGCTGGGCGGCCTGCCCACACCGCGGTGCCCGGCGGAAATCGTGCAGGGCGTTGTCACGAACAAAGAGGGCATCAATGTGGACCGGGAGTTCCGAGCGGGCGCAGCCAAGGCCCTTGCCATCGCAAAAGAAAATGGGGTGGAGCTTGCCATCCTGCAATCCCGCAGCCCCAGCTGCGGCGTGAAGGAAATTTACGATGGAACGTTTTCCGGGACAAAGATTCCCGGACAGGGTGTTTTTGCCAAGATGCTGATGGACGAAGGCATCCGTGTTCTGGATGCCGGGGAATTGCCTAAAATTATCTTGAAAAATGAGGACGGAAAATGTCAATCAGACTGATTTGCAGCGATATTGACGGTACGCTGCTGCAATACGGCAGGAAAGGGCTGGAAGGCGAGATCTTTGAACAGATACGGGAGCTGCATCGGCGCGGTATTTTGTTCTGCCCGGCATCCGGCCGGCAGTATACCAGCCTGCGCAAGCTCTTTGCACCGGTGGCAGACTGCTGTGTGTTTCTTTGTGAGAACGGCGGCGTGATCTATAAAGACGAACAGTGCATCGCCAAGAACCCGATGCCGCGCGCGCTGGCCGAAGAAATCGCCAACGACCTGTGGACCCGCAGCGACGGGCAGGGCGAAGTGATGCTTTCCGGCCAGAATACTGCATACCTGATGGAGCGGGGTCTGGGAATGCTCAAGCGTATTCAGTTCATCGGGAACAATTATCAAATCATCCATGACCCTTCCGAGGTGCCGGAGGAGATCACAAAAGTATCGGTGTATCTGCACGAAGGCGTAGAATCTTACACGGAACGGTTTGTCCCACGATGGAAAGAGGCGAACTGCGCTGTGGCAGGGCCGTACTGGATCGACACCACCTTTGCCAACAAGGGCATCGGTGTGCGCAGCATCTGCAAGACTCTGGACATCGCCCTTGCCGATGTGATGGCTTTTGGTGACAATTATAACGATGTGTCGATGCTGGACATTGTGGGTGTGCCCTACATTATGGATGGTGCCGCCGCACCGCTGCGGGAAAAGTACCCGAACCATACACCCCGCCCAGAGGATGTGCTGCGGGAGTTCTTGAAGCAGAACTGAATTTTGCGCGCATGTGTGCAAAATTCAAAATGATACGATATAAGGAAATATTTTGACATGACGAAAGTGCTTTTCATCTGCCATGGGAACATTTGCCGCAGCCCAATGGCCGAATTTGTAATGAAAGACTTGGTGGCCAAAGCCGGGCTTTCCGACCAGTTTGAAATCGCATCCGCCGCCACCAGCACCGAGGAGATCGGCAACCCGGTCTATCCGCCCGCCCGGCGGAAGCTGGCCGAGCACGGCATCTCCTGCGAGGGTAAAACCGCCCGACAGATGACCCGGAGAGATTACGAAACCTACGATTACCTGATCGCCATGGATCACAACAACCTGCGCAATATGGCGCGCTTTGTGGGCGGCGACCCGGAGCATAAAGTGTCTCTGCTGATGGATCATACCCGTCGCCCCGGCGATGTGGCCGACCCGTGGTATACCGGGGATTTTGAGGCTACCTGGCAGGATGTGCTGGAAGGTTGCACGGCTCTGCTGGAAGAACTGCGCTGACAGGAGAATTTTATGACAGAGCGTTATTGTGAGGGTGAACGGTTTGCTGACCTGTCGTTCACCGAGGAGGCTTTTGAGGATTGCGACTTTACCGATTGCGTATTTGCGGATTGCTCTTTTACCAAGTGCGAACTGGATCATACCACGCTGAACGAGTGCAAATTCGTGCGGTGTGAGATCACAGGTCTGCGCAGTACCCATTCCTCGGTGCAGTCGCTGGATTTTGAGGACTGCCGCCTGAATGAAATCGAGTGGGCACCGCTGATGTCCAATGGTGCCTTCCCGGACCCCATTCACACGCTGAAAGAGTGCGGTCTGAAATATAACACCTTCACCGAAATGAACTTTAACCGCTTCGACTTTTCGGATGGCAACGAAATTGTCGGCTCTATGTTTGCCAAATGCGAGATGCAGTTGGCGAATTTCAAGGGTGTAGAACTTCACGAAACGGAGTTCTACCAGTGTGATCTGCGCAAGGCGGATTTCCGGGATGCCGCCGGTTATAAGGTGGACATTTTGGGCAGCCGCCTGAAGGATGCAAAGTTTTCCCTGCCGGAAGCGGTGAATCTGCTGGCAGATTTGAAGATCAAGCTGTCGTAAGAAGGAGAAAAAATGCGTCAACTCATCATTGCACGAAAAGATCTGCAGATGTCGCCTGGCAAGCTGGCGGCGCAGTGCTGCCACGCTTCGCTGGCGTTCCTCACCGACCCCATCGGCATGGGACAGGGCGTGGAACCCATCGAGAAAGACGGAGAAATTACCGGCTATCGGGCAGAAATCATGTTGGATAAGGCAACTTACGAAGAGTGGTTCGATGGCTCTTTTACCAAAACTATCTGCGGGGCAAAGAACCGCAATCAACTGCTGAAAGCAAAAACAATTGCCGAGGAATTGGGACTGGTGGAAAACAAAGACTTCTTCCTTATCCGGGATGCCTGCCACACCGAGCTGGAGCCGGAAGAATTTGATGAAAACGGAGAAGGCATGACCCTGACCTGCATCGGTTTCCGCCCGCTGCCGGATGAAATTGCACACCAGATCAGCCATAAGTTCTATTTGTATTGAGTGCTGGTTCGCGGAATAATAAAAATAGTCCCGGCCATTCTCCTGTGACATACAGGAAAATGGTCGGGATATTTTGCTTTTTATTGAAGATTCATCCATGCCGCCAGCGCGTCCTCGGCGGCGGGGTCTGCGTGGTAGTAGTCGCTGACGTAAATGCCGAATGCGATTCAGACGGCCAGTAAAACAGCCAGCAGGCAGAGGAACACTCTGAGGGGAAACGATTTTTTCTTCTGGTTCTTCATAGAACTCCTTTATTTTATAAGCATTTTCCGCAATCGCTGCAGCCGTTGCAGATCAACTTGCTGCCGCAGGTCTCGCAGTTTGCGCGGAAATGGGGCGTATATAAATCTTCCTGCGGGATGGGGTAGCCCCAGTCGTCCACGAGGTCAAAACGGATGGGACTTCCCTGAAAGTTCATACCGGATTTATAAGCCATTCGGCTTTGCAGCTGCTTGTTTGGCAGGTGGTAGCGCCTGCCGTCCTTGATGAACACGGTGCCGGTCTCGATAAAGCAGAAGGTCACGTTGGCATCCACGCATTCCTGCCGGAGAGACTTGACCCAATCAAAATTGCAGGGGCGGGCACCATCATAATTTTCGCCGCCGCAGATGACCTGCTCGATTTGCCCGGCGGAAAGGTACTGACGGATGCTTACTGGCCCGATGAAGGGCGCGCACATGATGCCCTTGTGCTTGAAGGGCAGGTCAAACAGAATGGGAATGCGCTCATCGGCGCGGCGCTGATTTTCACAGGTGACGTTGAAAAAGATGTTGTCCCAACCGCTGCCCCAGTCCGGCGGCAGGCACTCCCGTACCCGCTGCGGCCGTTTGGTGAGCAGAAAAAACACCACATCGCTGCGCTGGCGCATGATGTCCCACGCCTCAACCCGCCACGGGTCGGCTTCTTCCAAGAAGAAATCCGAGGTCATGCAGACCCGGATCTGCTCACCACTCTGGATTTTGTAGTGTCCGGTGCGGTCTTTCTGGAGCGGATAGGAAAAGCCGCTTTTCGTTTTGTAGATCTCGGCTCCGTTCTGGTCCCGCATCCGGTCGAGAAAATACATGTAGCAGTTCTGGCAGCCCTCGCTGCACTTGACGCAGCCGTGCCATGGATTCCAGATGTCGTGCAGGAAGCTCACCTTCTTTCTGTACCTATTATAATAGCTGCGCGGACAGGAAACAAGAGCACCCCTTGCGCCGCCCCATCGGATGTGATAGGATGAAGAAAACCATGTGAGGGAGGAACCACCATGCCGTTTCTGATGATCCGCAACGACATCACCAAGGTGGCAGCGGATGCCATCGTCAACCCGGCGAACCGGAACCTTTTGCAGGGCAGCGGCACCAGCCGTGCCATCTATCAGGCGGCAGGGGAGCAGGAGCTGACCGCCGCCTGCGAAGCCATCGGCCGTTGCGATTTGGGCAGAGCCGTGTGTACTCCGGCGTTCGGGCTGCCTGCAACGTATATTTTCCATGCAGTCTGCCCAGCGTGGCACGGCGGCGGGTTCGGCGAAGCAGAACAATTAGCCGGTGCCTACCACTCCGCATTGGAATTAGCCGCAGAGTACCACTGCGAAAGCGTGGCTTTCCCGCTGCTGTCCAGCGGGAACTATGGCTACCCCAAGGAACAGGCCTTCCGCATTGCGGTGGACACCATCACGCAGTACGTCATGGAACATGACCTGACCGTGTATCTGGTGCTTTATGACCGGCACTCGCTGGCCGTGAGCCGGAAGCTGTTCGCCTCGGTGGAGGAGTACATTGACGACCACTATGTAGCACAGAACGATGAAAGCTACGGATTTGGCCGTCGGCGCAGGGAATTGTCAGAGCGGCGGAGGCTTCTGGAAGAAGATGCTGCCCTGCCGATGCTAGGTGCAGTTCCGGCACCCGCCGCGGCACCCAGGACAGCCCGCAGTCTGGAAAGCCTGATGGATAATCTCGGTGAAAGCTTCACCACTCGTCTGCTGCGGCTCATTGACGAGCGGGGGCTGAAAGACTCCACCGTGTACAAGCAGTCCAACATCTCCCGGCAGCATTTCTCCAAAATTCAGTGCAACCGGGACTACAACCCCAAAAAGAAGACCGTGCTTGCCTTTGCGGTGGGGCTGCATCTGTCGGAGGATGAGACCATCGACCTGCTCAAAAGCGCAGGCTATGCCTTCTCCGACGGCTCCAAACGGGACTGGATCGTGCGGTATTGCCTGGAACACAAAATCTATAACATCAATCAGGTCAATACGCTGCTGTTTGAATACGATCAGGAACAGCTGGGTGCGTAATTTGTCGCCTGCCCGTTGACCTTTTGCCCTCCGGTTTGTGGTATCCTTTTGCCAACGAAAGCGATCATAGGTAAGGGAGGAAACAGCCATGTTAGGAGCAATCTTGGGTGACATCGTGGGCAGTCCCTATGAATTTGACCACAACAATTACAAGCACAAGGATTTTCCGCTGCTGAGCGAGAAATCGCACTTCACCGATGATACCGTCATGACCGCTGCGGTGGCAGTTGGTCTGATTGACGGAAAGGGTCTGCCGGAGAGAACATTTTGTGCAGTGCAGCATGAAATGCGGCTCTGGGGCCGTAAATATCCCCATGCCGGTTACGGCGGGATGTTCCGCCGGTGGCTGCACGCAGAAAATCCGAAGCCCTATGGTAGTTTCGGTAACGGCTCGGCTATGCGGGTGTCGGCAGCGGGCTGGCTGTTCGATACGCTGGACAAAACGCTGGAAATGGCAAAAGTGACCGCTGAAGTCACCCACAACCACCCGGAGGGCATCAAAGGCGCACAGGCCACGGCGGCAGCAATTTTTCTGGCTCGTACCGGCCACAGCAAGCCGGAGATCAAGCGGTATGTGGAGCAGACCTTCGGTTATGACCTGAACCGTACCTGCGATGAAATTCGGCCGACCTATCATCATGTGGAGACCTGTCAGGAAACTGTGCCGGAAGCCATCATCGCCTTTCTGGAAAGCACCGGCTTTGAGGATGCGCTCCGCAATGCGGTCTCCCTCGGCGGCGACAGCGACACCCTTGCCTGCATCACCGGCGGCATTGCCGAAGCTTTTTACGGGATGCCGCAGGAACTGCGGGACGAGACTTTGAAACGTCTGCCGGAAGATATCCGGGAAGCATATGAACTGTTGTGCTTCATGATTGCCAAGATGATATAAAATGCGATGATACGACTGAATTTTGAAAAGATTGCATAGGATTTTATAAAAGTATTATTCTTTCATGAATTTTAGCGCTCTTCTATTGACACTGCTAATTAACGGTGCTATAACAGTGGCGTGCTCAGGAGGAAGGGCAAAAGGAGAATCGCAAGGCTCCCCGGAAAGCCTTTCCGAGTGGACGCTTCAGATTTTTTGCCCCGACCCGAACGCCGGGATTGGAGGAATGATTTATGCTTATGCCGACTGTTTTCCATGAAAATCTGTTCGATGATTTCTTCGATCCGTTCTGGAATGACGCTGCACTGGAACGTGCTATGAACCGTGAGGCTCGTGGTGCCTTTGGTAAGCGTGGTGCAAACATGATGAAGACCGATGTCAAACAGACGGACAACGGCTACGAAGTAGCTGTTGACCTGCCGGGCTGCAAGAAGGAAGATGTTCAGATGGATCTGAACGACGGCTACCTGACCATTCAGGCAGTGCGCAGCCACAGCAACGACGAAAAGGATAAGAAGGGCCGCTATCTGCGGCGCGAATCCTTCTCCGGCACCTGCGCGCGCAGTTTCTACGTGGGCGATGTGAAGAAGGAAGACATCCACGCAAAGTTCGAGGATGGCGTCCTGCACATCGAGCTGCCTGCTCCTCAGCAGACGAAGGCTTTGCCTGAGAACCCGAACCTGATCGAGATCGAGTAAAACGCCGGTCGTGTGCGCCAAGGCACAACGCACATAAGATGCCCCCGGAGAGCCGCAACAAGCCCTCCGGGGGCATTTTTGTTTCGCTATCTTTTCCGCAAGGGAAAAACATGGTATACTGAAAACAGCAACTCGGAATTTATAGAGGTACTTCACTATGGAATACAAACGCTTTGGCGGTAAGCTCCTTGTCCGCATCGACAAAGATGAGGAGATCGGTGAAACAAATTTGATTTTAGGGGGACAAAGATGAGTGATGCAAAAGGAAAGACCGGCGCAGTCCTGAGGGAGACGGCAGTCCTGACCGGGGCGGTGGCGATCATTGCGGCGGGCGTTTTCTTTTTTCTGGTGCCGAGCCATACATCCGTCAGCAGCATTTCCGGCCTTGGCATCGTGCTGTCCAATTTTGTGCCGCTGCCCTTGTCGGTCATTACGATGATCCTGAACGTCGTGCTTCTCATCATCGGGTTCTTTACCTGCGGCAGAGAATTTGGCGCAAAGACCGTATACACCAGTGTGCTGCTGCCGGTGTTTCTGGGGCTGTTTGAAAAGCTGTTCCCGGAGTTCGGCTCGATGACCGGCAGTCAGGAGCTGGACGTGCTGTGCTATATTCTGGTGGTCAGCATCGGGCTGAGTATTTTGTTCAACCGCAATGCATCCTCCGGCGGGCTGGATATCGTGGCAAAGATCATGAACAAGTACCTGCACATGGAATTGGGAAAAGCCATGTCTCTGTCGGGAATGTGTGTGGCGCTTTCCGCGGCCCTGGTCTACGATAAAAAGACCGTGGTGCTGAGTATCCTCGGTACTTACTTCAACGGCATCGTGCTGGACCATTTCATCTTTGATAACAGCATCAAACGCCGCGTCTGCATCATCACCGAAAAAGAGGAGGCGCTGCGTCAGTTCATCCTCCATGACCTGCACAGCGGTGCGACCATGTACGAGGCCATCGGTGCATACAATCTGGAAAAACACAACGAGATCATTACCATCGTGGACAAGAGCGAATATCAGAAGCTGATGAACTTTATCAACCGGGAAGACCCCAAGGCTTTTGTTACCATTTACAATGTGTCCAGCATGCAGTATCAGCCCAAGATCTGATCGGCGGAGAGCTGCCGCAAAGGGCGGGCCTTTTGCGGCTTGCTCTTTGCCATAGCTGCGTGGTATACTCCGTTCGGAAAGATCAAAGCGCATGGAGGTAAAAAGCATGCTGACCTATACCTATGTTTCAGAGGGAACGTTTGCCCTGATGGAAAAACCAAAGCCGGTGCTGCAGCACGAGCGGGACGCCATTGTAAAGGTGACCCTTGCCAGTATCTGCTCCAGCGATCTGCACATCAAGCACGGCAGCGTGCCCCGGGCGGTGCCCGGCATCACGGTAGGGCACGAGATGGTGGGCATCGTAGAAGAAGTGGGCAGTGCGGTGACCAATGTGAAACCCGGCGACCGGGTGACGGTGAACGTGGAGACCTTCTGCGGAGAGTGCTTTTTCTGCAAAAAAGGCTTTGTGAACAACTGCACCGATCAAAACGGCGGCTGGGCGCTGGGCTGCCGCATCGACGGCGGGCAGGCCGAGTATGTCCGGGTGCCCTTTGCGGATCAGGGACTGAACAAGATCCCGGACGGCGTTACCGATCGGCAGGCGCTGCTGGTGGGCGATGTGCTGGCCACCGGCTTTTGGGCGGCACGCATCTCGGAAATCACCCCCGAGGATACCGTGCTGATCCTCGGTGCAGGGCCGACCGGCATCTGCACGCTGCTGTGCGTCATGCTGCACAGCCCCAAGCGCATCATCGTCTGTGAAAAGGACGCAAGCCGCCTGCAGTTCATCCGTCAGCACTACCCGCAGGTGCTCACGGTGCAGCCGGAGGACTGCGCCGCCTTTGTGCGCGCCAACAGCGACCACGGCGGGGCAGATGTGGTGCTGGAAGTGGCAGGGGCGGACACTACCTTCCGGCTGGCGTGGGAGTGCGCAAGACCCAACGCCATCGTGACCGTGGCGGCGCTGTACGATAAGGCACAGACCCTGCCGCTGCCGGAAATGTACGGCAAAAACCTCACCTTTAAGACCGGCGGCGTGGACGGCTGCGATTGTGAAGAAACGCTGCGTCTCATCGCAGAAGGCAAGATCGATACCGAACCGCTCATCACCCACACCTACCCCCTGTGCCGGATCGCAGAGGGCTACGAGCTGTTTGAAAAGAAACGGGACAGCGTGATCAAGGTGGCAGTGGAGTGCTGACGGTCTGCGCCAAGGCACAACGCACATAAAGTGGCCCCGGAGAGCTGTAACAAGCCCTCCGGGGCCATTTTTGTTTCCCGACATCTTTTCCGCAGCGGCAAGGCGTGGTAGAATAATGGCAGAACCAATCCACAGGTGAGAAAATCGAACTTCAGAGAGAGGAGATGTTTCTATGCAGTCTGATGAGCTGAAACGCCGGATCTCGGCAGGCAGAGGAGATGCTTTGGCTGATCTGGTTTTGAAAAATGCCAGAATTGTCAATGTGTTTACCGATGAGATCGACACCGCTGATATTGCCATCAGCGGAAATTCGATCGTGGGCGTGGGCACGTATCATGGCCGGAAAGAAGTTGATCTGCACGGCAAATATGTCTGCCCGGGCCTGATCGATGGGCATATCCACATCGAAAGCTCCATGCTCTGTGGTCCGGCTTTCGAGCAGGCGGTGCTGCCCCACGGTACCACTGCGGTGGTCACAGACCCACACGAGATCTCGAACGTTGCGGGGCTGGAAGGCTTGGATTTTATGCTGGAAACGACAAAAAATCTGACCCTTTCGGTTTATTTCATGCTGCCCTCCTGTGTTCCGGCTACGGATCTGGATGAATCCGGAGCGGTGCTGAACGCAGAACAGCTCCGGCCTTACTACGGCGATCCCCGCGTGCTGGGGCTTGCGGAACTGATGAACGCCTATGGAACGGTGCGCTGTGACCCGAAGATCCTGCAGAAGATCCGCGACTGCACCGAAGCAGAAAAGATCGTGGATGGCCATGCACCGCTTTTGAGCGCTAAGGACCTGAATGCTTATATTGCGGCAGGCGTTCAGTCCGATCACGAGTGCTCCAACATCGAGGAAGCCATGGAAAAACTCCGGCTCGGACAATACATCATGATCCGGGAAGGAACGGCTGCCAAAAATATGGAGGCCCTGATGCCGCTGTTCCGGGAGCCCTATTGCAGCCGCTGTATGCTGGTGACAGATGATAAGCACCCCGGTGACCTGCTGGACAGCGGACACATCGATTCCAACATCCGTAAAGCGATCCGGTTGGGGGCGGACCCGGCAGTGGCCGTCAAAATGGCAACGCTGGTCCCGGCACAGTATTTTGGGTTCAAGCAGCGCGGTGCCGTAGCACCGGGGTACCGGGCAGATCTGGTTGTGGTTTCTGATCTGGAATCCTTTATGGTCGAACAGGTTTACAAGAATGGCACGCTGGTGGCCGAGCACGGAAAAACGCTGAAACCCGCACCGCTTGACATCGACCGTGTGAGATTTTCCCACGTTATGGATTCCTTTGATCTGGATGAGATCACACTGCAGGACCTGGAACTTCGGGAAAGCGGGGAGCAGGAGCGTGTCATCTGCCTGAACCGGGGCGAGTTGCTTACGGAGGAAAAAATCATCCCGTTCCAACGGCATCCGGGCAAAGCTCCCGGTGTGGACCCGGAACACAACATCGTAAAACTGGCCGTTTTTGAGCGGCATCATCACTCCGGCCATGTGGGTATTGGCTTTTTAGGAAACTTCAGCCTGAAATGCGGAGCCGTTGCATCGAGCATCGCACATGATTCCCATAACCTGATCGTGGCAGGGGACAACGATACCGATATGATGCTGGCCGGCAACACTGTGCGGAAAAACAAAGGCGGACTTGCGTTTGTGGCAGATGGACAGGTCGTGGCAGAACTTGCGCTTCCGGTGGCCGGATTGATGAGCACCGAAAGCGCAGAGAGCGTTGCGGCGAAAATGCAGGCGCTGAACGATGCCCTCAAGGCACATGGTGTAGCGGAAGATATCGGCATCTTTATGACCCTCGCCTTCGTCAGCCTTCCGGTCATTCCAAAACTCAGACTGAATACATACGGCATCATCGATGTAGCGCAGCAGAAAGTCGTTCCGGCTGTTTTTTAATAGGCGATAACAAAAATACTGCCGGAGATCGACCTGAATGGTCCGTCTCCGGCAACAGAACAGTTCGTTCCTACTCTTAGAAACGAGCCGCATCAAGAGAAAAATTGACGGAAATTCTTATTTGATAAATCGGAATTTGGAGGAGCACCATGGCATCAATCTATTACACAGAAGTAGATTTGAGTCCATATGAAGTTCCTAATGAGCAAAGCCTCTGCATTTACATTTCAGGATGTCAGCAAATCTGTCAGAATTGTCACTATCCAGATTTAAGAAAGACAAATTATGGAGAACCACTCATTGATTTCTTTGAAAAACTGTTGGAGCTGTATTTTTATCAGGCAACATGTGTTTGCTTTTTGGGAGAAGGTGAAAACACACTACAAAGTCGCAGAGAGCTAACAATATTTGCAAAACAGGCTTCAAAAATGGGAAAGAAGGTTTGTTTATACTCGGGACGTGATGTTGAGCCGGAAAATTGGATGAATGTGTTTGATTATATCAAGGTTGGTAGCTACCAGCAATTCTTAGGATCATTGGATTCATCCTCGACGAATCAGGCATTTTACCGAAAAAAAGCAGATGGAATATACGAAAATATCACGTACACATTTTGGCTGTAAAAGCCGCATATTTGTTACGAGAAATGGTTCTGTAATTTCGCGTTTATCAAGGTGAACATTTAAGTATTAAAAACGGGAGTGAAACAAATGATGACCATTGCACAGATCATGGAAAAGATGATCGCCTTTTCCGAAGGGAATATCCATGACATCACGCACCTGAGCTGCGTGTGGACCTATGCCAAAACCATTGGTGAGCTGGAGGGGCTGGACGCAGACACGCAGTTTATTCTGGAGGTGGCGGCCATCACCCACGATATCGCCTGCCCGCTCTGCCGCAAAAAGTACGGCAACACCAATGGTAAATATCAGGAGCAGGAGGGTGCCCCGCTGGTGCGGGAGTTCTTGGCGGATACCGGCATGACAGCAGAACAGATCGACCGGGTGGCCTATCTGGTAGGGCACCACCATAGTCCGGCGCAGATCGACGGCATTGACTATCAGATTCTGATTGAGGCAGATTATATCGTCAATGCGTCCGAAAGCGGGTACGACCAGCAGGCAATCCGAACCTTTATGGAACATACGATGAAGACGGCAGCAGGTATCCGGCTGACGAAAACAGTGTTTGGAGTGTAAAAATGATTCAGAAGCATTGCTTTGAATGCGGTACGGCATTGATTGAAAAAGAACTGGAAGAAGAGGGCATTGTGCCTTATTGCCCGAAATGCCAGCAATACCGGTTCCCGATGTACAATGTGGCAGTCAGCATGATTGTTGTGGATGAGGAAACCGGGAAAATTCTGCTCATCCAGCAGTACGGCAAGCCCTCTTATATTCTGGTGGCTGGATATGTGAACCGCGGTGAGGCAGAAGAACACGCCGTGGTGCGGGAAGTCCGGGAAGAAACCGGGTTGGAAGTAGAGCACCTCCGGTTCAACCGTACCAAGTTTTTTGAGCCGTCCAACACGCTGATGTGCAACTTTACGGCTTTCGTCAGAACCGCAAAGACACTGCATATCAACCACGAAGTGGACCGCTGCAAGTGGTTCACCCCACAGGAAGCCAGAGAAAACATCCGTCCCAACAGCCTTGCAGCGGAATTTTTGAATGCGTATCTGGACGAAGTGGGGAATAAGCCGATGGAGATGTGATCCGTGACGGAACCACGGGAATTTTGACGGGGAGTATGGAAAAAAGTTGGTTCGGCCTGTTTCGGTTGACTTTTTTATAAAGAATCGGTATATTGATACTATATAGTATCAATAAGTATCAATTGCGAGGTGGGCAGAATGGATGGGGCACAGTTTGCCAAAATGCTTTCAGATAAGCATTTGTTTGAACTCAATCGGATGGAATACAAGTACTCGACTGTCAGCGTCAAAGAATTTGCCGAATTGCTGCGGCAAAACTTTGCGCAGCCTCTGCCGTTGACTGATTTTTCTGGAAATAAGCTGTTTTACCTGCCGAACCTCGCGCAAATTTCAACAAATGGTATGAAGCAGTTGCTCTCTGTCCCTGTCAGTGGACAAAACTTCGGTTTGTCGGCGATGACCGAGGAAATTTATGCTACTTTTCAAATTGAAAGTATCCGCTCGACCCGCAGCAGTATCCGTTATATCCTCGATGGTTATGCCCCTCGTGATGAACAAGAAGCCCGCATCTATGGTATGAAGCGCGGACTGGAGTTTATCGCGAATCGTCAGAATAGGATCACCGAGGAGAATCTGCATTACCTATATCAGATCAGCACAGCACAGGGGATTATCTCCCGGATGAAGATCGATTACTGCCAAACCACTTTTATCGGCATGGCGAGGTTTTTATTGTGGGCGGTGAAGAACCCAGACCGGGACTTCCGGCAAAGCGGCTTCCCGGTGCCATGAAATGTCTTGTCGATTTTGCGAATGCCAATGACGGCATCAATGAGCTGCATAAGGCTGCCATTCTGCACTTTGCCTTTGCGTACTACCACCCCTATTTTGACGGGAATGGACGCACTGCACGGCTATTCCACCTCTGGTATCTTGTTCAGCAGGGCTATCCTGCGGCACTGTTCACGCCGTTTTCCCGATACATCGCTGAAAACAAGGGCGCATATTACAAAGCCTACGAACGCGTGGAGAGAAATGCTCTGATTTCCGGCTATACGGATGTGACTTCCTTTCTGTTCTACTTCTGCAATGAGGTCTATAACCGCCTGCAGGTGGATGCAGTTCCGCCGAAAACTGATCTTGAGGTATATCAAACTGCTCTTGCGGAAGGAAAAATCACAGAAAAAGAACGGCTGCTCTGGGAATATGTTCTGTCTGCTTATGGTGCAGAGGAGTTTACCACAAAGCAGCTGGAAAAGGATTTCCGAAACGCTGCGTATGCAACCATTCGGACGTTTGTGATGAAATTCCATGAGATGGGGCTGCTTACTGCAAGAAAAGCAGGAAACAGGGTGTTCTATCGTGTCGGTGGGACTTCTGACGGTCGGCCTAATGAATTCAAAAGGAGAACGTTATGAAAACGATTCGTGTTGTGGCCGCTGTGATCTGCGATTCCATGCAGGCAAAACGCAAAATCTACGCTACCGCCCGCGGCTATGGTGACTACAAAGGTCAATGGGAGTTTCCGGGCGGCAAAATCGAGCCGGGCGAAACCCCGCAGCAGGCTCTGAAGCGGGAAATCGAAGAAGAACTGGACACGGAAATCACCGTGGGGGATTTAATTGGGACAATCGAGTACGATTATCCGGCGTTTCATCTTTCCATGGACTGCTTCTGGTGTGAAGTGGTTTCCGGCGATCTTGTTCTGAAAGAAGCGGAAGCTGCACGGTGGCTGACGAAGGAGGAGTTTGATTCCGTTCCGTGGCTCCCGGCGGATCAGACCATTTTGGATGTTATCAGAAGCTCAATGCAGCCAGTGAAACCACTCCATACCAGCGAATATGACAACGAACCTCTGCAGAGATGCTGAGGATTCCCGAAATGAAAGATGAACTGCGCCGTCCCATGATGCTGCTGGTGAAAGCCGCTATTCCGAAAAAATCGTAAAACAGAGGCCTCCGAATCTTTTCCTAATAAGAAAGAGATTCGGAGGCCTTTATTGGTTGATCGATGTGATCAAAATGATCACATCGATTCAGAAAAACGCACTTGCGAACGAATCGCCGTAGAACATCGAACGCTTTATGGGCTATGCCAGCAAGGCTGAAATGCTCCGCATTGATATGGCTTTGCTGGTCAGTCTGGCTCTGAACGTTCTGAGCGGAAACCGCAGCGAATAGCGGACAACCAGTAACCCGTAAAAATGAGGTGATAGCGATGTAACCGGAGGTGAGTGAGCCATGCGAAAGAGTGCCCCCATTGAAGTGGTGGTACATTACCCCAAAACGAAAGAGGGATGGGACGAACTCGGAAAACGGGTCGCAACCGCCCACGCCAACTATGTGATCGAAAAAATCGACCGTCTGAACTGCCCCACATGGCAGAAGCTCGAATTGCTGCAGGCAGTGATCGATACTACCAAAGGAACTTACAAACCCAAAGAACACCAAAAGCCCGGCTGGCAGCCGAGCCGATAAACAAAGCCCCACGCTCAACATATGCTTTTCTGCTCTGACCAGAGACGGTCAGATTCAGAGGCAGTGTTGAGCGTGGGGCTTTTTGTGTTACATAAGTTTTTGGAATTTTGCCGACAAAATAAAATTATTGATTGTTGGCGGCCAATATGGTATCCTATGGCATTGCATAACACGCAAAACAGTTCCACTTTTTTCTGAAAGAGCGTATCGAAATCGTCCTGATTGAACAACAGAAAAAACTTTTTGAAAAGTAAAAGCTCTTGCGTCCCGTGAAAAAAGAAGGTAATATAAATACAGAGCAAGACACAGAACGCAGGGAGGGATGAAAATCATGTTTTACGAGATCATGCACCGGGAAAGCTGTGTGGCACAACTCAGCACGACAGGGAAATGCAGGGTCTGCCTCGAGGATTTCATGCCCTATGATCTGGTTCTGGTGGAATCGGATGATTTTGACGAGCGCATCAATAATGTGACGAACTTTTACTATTGGTGCGCCTCCCGGATGTTGACGTTGGATCGCACCTACGCCAAGGAAATCCTGAACAGTATCGGTGCATCTCAGAGTGTTACGGACAGGGAACGAGCACAGATTGCATTATCCTACCATTGTCTGTCTTTGCTGGATGTGTTCTGGGTGAAAGAAGAAAACGAGAAGATTCGATTCGAGGATATCAACCTTTTTGCACACTCCTTAAGCAATGCGCTTGTGGATATTGCGCTGCGGGGGCACCAAATGACGGTGACCAACGCCCATCTTTTGGCAAATGACCTGTCTACGGGCGGCTTGTACCCCAAAGCATGGGTGCGCAAAGAGGATGGATTCTATCTTTACAAGGATGGCGGCAGGGAAGCGGTGGAACGTGAAGTGCTGGCAAGCAAAATCTGCCGGTGCTTTGACTGCCATCAGGTACTGTATGAGCAGGGGATGTTTGAAAATGAGCCGGTTTCTATCAGCAAAATCATGACATCTCAGCGATACAGTCTTGTGACCTATGCAGCCTATGACGTCTACTGCACGAACCATGATTGGAACACGCTGGATAAGATCTTAGAGTTGGATGCTCCCAGCTACTATATGATGAACATTCTGGATTATCTGGTGGGCAATACCGACCGTCATTGGGAAAATTGGGGTCTGCTGGTAGACAACGAAACCAATCAGCCCATCCGTCTGCATGACCTGATGGACTTTAACCGAGCGTTTCAGCAGTACGACACGCCGGAAGGCGCAAACTGCCTGACCGTGGGAAAACGCCATCTGAGCCAAAAAGATGCTGCAGTGGAAGCGGTGCGGAACATCGGACTGAACCAAGTCCGTCAGGTGGAGCACACCGTATTCTCCGAGCATCCGGCATGGAAAGCAACGTTTGAAGAACGACTGCGTGTTTTACGGAACGCCATGTAAGTCAGAGCGAATATCAGAATAATTGAAACAGAATGATTCCATAACGAAAGCCCGTCTGCGCTGCCACATATCGTGGCTTGCAGACGAGCTTTTTCGTTTGACCGGAGAAAAATTACCATACCTCACATGCGAAGCATAGATGGAAAATCGGAACCAAGGTTTTCCACCAGATGGCAAAAGCACTTCTGACTGATGGTCTTTTGTCCACTCTCCCAGCAGCGGATGCTTGTCCGGCTGACCTTTGCGTGGTCGGCAAGTTGCTGACGGTTCCAGCCTTTTGCCTCCCGGTATCTGCGGAGGAAGGCTCCTCCGCCCCGGTGCAGAAACAGGGTGTAGTCGTCCAGAATATCCTCCACCGGGATGCCGTAAAGGGCGGCGAGCTTGTCCGCAAGTTCGGGCGTGAAGCTGCGGTGAAATGCGCCGCTTTCCAGATCCCGATAGAGCCATTCCTCCATGCCCACCATGGCAGCAACCTCTTTTTGCAGCAGGTCAAGACCATAGCGGCACCAACGCAGACGGTCCCAGGGGTCCGGGATGCCGGCGTAAGAATGGTACATACGGTAGAACGCCTGCGCCTCTACGGTAGTGCGGGGGCCTGCCAAACTTACCTGTAAGATGTATAGAGGGGTTAGAACACAACCCTCACATGACACCCTCTGAAGCAGAAAAAAGAAACCGCTCTCTCGGCTCCAAAAAATCCATTTTGACGTAGATGCGTCATTGCGTGAAAGAGGTGGATTCTCTTTTTCATCCCAAAGTGCGCTGGGGAGAGGATAGCATTTTCGATGCACCGGCTTGCATAAGTGGAGAACCGCGCCTTGCGTGTGGCATCAAAGGTATCTACTGCTTTTACCAGCCCGATGGTGCCGATGGAGACCAGGTCCTCCTGATCACCCGGCAGGGCGTAATATTTTTTGACGATGTGTGCCACCAGCCGGAGATTGTGGCGGATCAACTTTTCCCGGGCGGCGGCATCCCCGGCGCGCAGGGCGCTGAAGGCGGCAGCCTCCTCCCGGGCTGTGAGCGGACGCGGAAAACAGCCGCTTTCCAGATGGAGCGCCAGAAACAGAAATTTTGTGGCGAAAAATTGCAGAAGAGATAAAAACATGCCGACCCCTCCCCAAAGCATCATAAACGGTTTACTGCAATTTATGAAGGAGGGCTTGCCCTTTTTCCGGACTCCGGGACGAAAAGCTCCGCTTCATTGTCCACAAAATACGGATATCGGAAAGCCGGATACAGCAAAGCATTTCTGGAAGCCCATCGGGAGGAAATTACTCTGCACAAGGCGGCGAAAGCTGCCTTTGACGAAGCAGGGCTGCAAAAGCTGCCGAAGGTCAAGGAGTTGGATGCGGAGTTTGCAGAGCAATGCGCCTGTTACCCGTATATTTTTCCTACAATCTTTCCTCGTGCTGCAGCAGGCAGGAGTTTGCACAGGAGGCTCAGGAATTTATACTGTGCCCCGGCAACATAAACGACTGCCGGGTTCTTTTTCTCCACAATACCGGCGAT
>OHEO01000280.1_pt1 | contig 30041 bp, 29 predicted proteins | sample 1567311 | NCBI WGS metagenome assembly OHEO01 (sample SAMEA3879602, study PRJEB24766) | human gut metagenome | biome: human-associated habitat; feature: feces | place: USA | collected 1985/1987
TCGTGAAAGTCAAGGGCTGTTCTTTTGTAGAAGCGGTCGAAACGCTGGTGGGAAAAGCGGCAGTGCTGCCGTCCCTGACGGTGAAGCCCAAGCAGAAACCAGAACCGAAGGTCTTGCTTCTGCCGGATAAAAGTGCTTCCACAGATAAGATCACCGAGTATCTTTTCGGCAGAGGCATTGACTATTCCATCATCTGTTACTGCATTGAGCGTGGCCTGATCTTTGAGAGCCTGCCGTATCACAACCTTGTGTGCGTTGGCTTCGATGAGAAACACACACCCCGCTATGCTTCCTTCCGTGCTACCAACGAACGCCGCATTTTGGGCGACTGCTCCGGCAGTGACAAGCACTATTCTTTTCGGATCGCAGACAGCGACAGCGATACAGTGCATCTCTTTGAGTGCGCCATTGACCTGCTGTCCTACGCTACGTTTGAAAAGATGGCGGGCAGAGATTGGCGCAGAGATTACCTCGTTTCTCTTGCCGGTGTGTAACTTCCACGGGAGCAAATCAAGGACAGCAGCACCCCTGCCGCACTTGCGAAATTCCTCGATGAGAAGCCGCAGATTCAGAAAATCTTCCTGCACTTCGATACCGACAATGCCGGAAGAAAAGCGAGCCTTGCGCTCAAAACCATATTACCGAGCAAGTATGAAGTCATTGACAGCCCTCCGCCCCGCGGCAAGGACTACAATGACTTTCTTTGTTTTCGGCTCGGTATCCACCGCAAAAAACCAAATGAAAGGACGAATGAACGATGACTGAGTTCAGTATTTATCAGATCAACACGAACAGGGACGACAACCGTGTCTGCTTCTTGGGACTGGATACCCTTGAACGATTTCAGCACTCCAAGGCGGTCGATTCCTCCCTCTACGACCGGGTTTACGACGGAAAGCTCGATTGCAAGTCCCTTGAAGCCATCTATGAGAAGTTCAATATCGACCACCCTGACGATTACACTGGGCGCTCTCTTTCCGTTTCGGATGTGGTCGAAATCAAGGAGAGCGACACCTTTAATCCCGGCTTCTACTTCGTGGACAGCATCGGCTTCAAGGCAATTTCCTTTGACAAATCGCTCTGCAAGGAGCCTGTCAGAGATACCGCAGGCAAGCTCTCCGTTCTGCTCGTAGAACCCAATCAGTACCCCAAGATGATTGAGATCGACGACACGCTGGAGGCAATGCAGGCAATCGTTGGCGGTGACATCGAGGAATATATGCCCTTCGAGGATGAGGTCGCCATCATCTGCAATGAGGAGGGCAAGGTGCAGGGACTTCCGCCCAACCGTGCCATTTACGGTGAGCCGGAACAGGTAGAAATGACCTTTGCCGAAATGCGGAGCCGCTTTTGTGGAGCGGAAAAAGAAGGAAAAGAACACCTTTCCGGCTACATCGTTTTCACCTCGGACAGCTTTGATAAGCCCTATGATGAGCGGTCGAGAACCTACGGCGTCAGCTCCGACAATAAGGCATTCAAGGCCGGAATGGGTGGCTATTCCATCTTCGGGTCGTGCCTTGACGGAACTGACCCGTGCGTCAGACTGGACGGTTATATGTTTGGCGAGAACGCTTGGAAAATTGAAAAGTGCTATATGATGGAGCCTTCCCGTGAGATGCTGGACATTATCTGCGGGAAGTTTTTCATTACCTATGCTCCTTTTGAAGCAGAGAGGTTCCAGTCCCTCCCGCTTGACCTTGCGGAGAAATACCGTGAGAAATTCAAATACCCCGAACGCTTTATGAGAGTCAACAATGAGATCGTAGCCGTGCCTTTTAAGCCCGTCAGGGCGGACAAAGAACGCTGATCTCAACGAGAACGGGGTTCCCCGAACGCTCTGTATTATCTTAACGAGCAGACTGTTTTTACTCCTACCGGGCAAAAACAGTAAATCGCTCGTTAGGGGAACCCCTTAATACCCCGTGCAAGAAGCACCACACATTTCAAAAGAAAGGATGAAACCCATTTATGAAAAGAACGATCAAGAAGCAGTTTTGGTTTTCCCGTTACGAAGCGCAGGACTTGCAGAAGAAAGCAAAGAAAACCTGCCTGTCTGAAGCGGCGCTCGTCCGTCTGTTGCTCCGTGGTTATGAACCGAAGGAGAAGCCCGATGACCGTTTCTACGATGCGATGCGAGAGTTCTCCGCCATCGGCAATAACATCCATCAGATCTCCGTTAAGGCAAACGCCCTCGGCTTTATCGACGCTCAGAAGCTGAACGCCGAGCTTGACCGCCTGCATAAGTTTCAGGCGGATGTGGAGCGGCAGTTCCTGCGTCCCGGAGAGAGCAACCTGAAATGGCAGCAAGCAGGCTTTGGCCGGTGACGGTACGCCTTGGCACCGTACTCGACTACGCCGCCAACCCGGAGAAAACCACCAAGTCCAAATCCAAGTACAGCGATGCCGACTATCAGGCACTCCGAGATGTGGTCAACTACGCCAAGGATGGAGAGAAAACCGAACAGGAGCTTTTCTGTCAGGGCATCAACTGCACACCGGTGATTGCCCGTGAGCAGTTTGTCACTGTCAAAGAGCAGTTTGACAAGACGGACGGCATCCAAGCCTACCACGGTTATCTCAGCTTCAAGGAAACAGACATCACGCCGGAGCTTGCCCAACAGGTCGGAATGGAGTTTGCTCAAAAGATGTGGGGCGACCGATTTCAGGTGCTTGTCACCACACACCTGAACACCGACCACCTGCACTGCCACTTTGTTGTCAACTCCGTTTCGTTCAAGGACGGAAAACGAATCCAAAACAAGGAGAAAGCGTGGTGGTACTTTCGCCACATTGCCGATGAGGTTTCCTTGGAACACGGACTGTCCATTGTGCCGAATCCGGAAGCCTATCAGTCTCCACGCATCCTCACCCAAAAGGACAAGGCCGGTATGCCTACCCGCTACAACCTTGCCCGATCCGCCATTGATGAAGCCATATCGATGAGCCACAATCTGCGGCAGCTTGAATATCACCTATCTGAGATGGGCTACACCCTCGGCTCCAATCCACGGCGAAAATACTGGACGATCAAAGGCAAGGGCGACGAACGCCCCATCCGACTGCACCGGTTGGGTGACGAGTACACCAAGGAGCGCATCACGCAGCGGCTCATTGAAAACCGGGATAACATCAGCTTTGAACCGTTCCAGCCCAAGACCTACCAACCAAAGCAATACCGGCTCAGAACACGGAGTGACAGAATTGCAAAGGTCGGCGGCCTGTATGGGCTGTACCTCTATTACTGCTACCGACTCGGCTATCTGCCGAAGTACAAGGCAGGACAACAGAATCACGCAAGAATTCACTACCTTTTCAAAGGGGATCTGCTAAAGATCGATGAACTCACCAAACAGGTCACGCTGCTCGGCAAGCACCACATCGGTACAGACGAGCAGCTTTTTTCATACAAGCACTCGGTCGAGGAGCAAATCAAGACCTTAACTGCCGACAGAACGCACCTCCGAAATGAAATACGAAAAGTGAACATCACAGATGCAGAGCTGTCACAGGCAAAGGCAAGTATCTCACTTCTCAGCGAGAAGCTGAAAGAACTCCGCAAGGAGGTCAAACTCTGTCAGGACATTGCCATCCGTTCCAAGGTTATCGAAGAAAAGGTGGATGCAGTCCGAGCAGAGGAAGAAAAATCAAAACGAAAGGAGAACCGCAACTATGAACAACGGCGGTGATGCGGCTGAGCAGGTCGTCAGGCTCTCGCTTGAAGGCTTTGAAGTTGCCGCAAAACTTACAGGCTCGGCGGCAAAGAATGTCGCCCTGCTTCTCGTGTCCGTGCTGAAGCAGGAACAGCAAACCAAAGGCAAGGCACGACTCACCAATATGATTCGCTCCGGCAAGGAGCTGAAGGTATTCTCTATTCCCCAGAAAGACTTGCCCCAGTTCACCAAGCAAGCCAAGCGGTACGGTGTTCTCTACTGCGTTCTGCGTGACAAGAGCAACAAGGGTGATAATGTTCCCGTGGATATTATCGCCCGTGCAGAGGACACTTCCAAAATCCAGCGCATCGTTGAGCGCTTTGAGATCGGCAAGGTCGATAAGGCGGGCGTTATCACGCAGGCCGAACAGGACAAGGCTGACCGGGAAGCCGTGGCACAGGAAGTGCCGACCAAAACTAAGGGCGAGATCATCGTGGAGGAAGCAATGGGAACGCCGATGCAGAAAGAAGGTCAGTCCCACGAAAACCCTACGGTCGCAAAGACGGAAAAAAGCCCTCCGTCCGAGCGAAGCTCCGAGATCAGCGGTTCGGCTACTGACCGGGGTACAGCAAAGCAGGCAGATAAGAAGCCTTCGGTGAGAGAAAAGCTGGAGCGTTATAAGTCTGCGGCAAAAGCTGATAAGGAAGCAGACCGTGCCGAGCCTGAGCGTTCCAAGGAGAAAGTCAAGGCTCCCGAACCGTCCCGTCAGACGGTTCACCATCAACCGAAAAAGAAAGGTAAAACGAAAGAGAGGTAATCGTTATGACCAGCAACTTCACCCCTAAGAAATCCGGGACTGCGGCTCGACCGCAGCTCTCCCCGGAGGAATACGCCGCCAAGAAAAAGGCGGAGAAGGACGCCGTTTATCAGATGATCGACGACACCGCAACCGAGATCGTCCGTGATCCCGAAAAGTTCAGGGGCTACCTTGATACACAGGCACGAATGGATCGCTACTCTGCCGCCAACGCTCTGCTCATCTATAAGCAACAGCCGCAGGCCACCCAGCTAAAAGACTTTGGCGACTGGCAGGAGGACGGCGTGAAGGTCAACAAGGGTGCTAAGAGTCTGTCCATTCTTGAACCTGTTGAATACACCAAGAATGACGGCTCTACCGGCATCTCCTACAATGTCAAAAAGGTCTTTGATGTGGCGCAGACCAGTGGAAAGAAGCCTGCCGCACCGACGCTTGACCGTGATCCCCGCAGGCTCGTTGCGGTTATGCTGGACACAGCTCCCATTGACGTAGCCACCGTGGAGGAACTGCCTTCTCCCAATATGGGAGCGTTCTATAAGAACGAGGATCAGACCCTGTATATCAAACGGGACATCGGGGACAGCGTAGCCCTCTGCCAGTGCGTGGCGCAGGAGCTGGGACACGCCCAGCTTGCAATGAACTGTGAGGCATACAGCCGCAGGGATATGGGCTTCTCCGCCGTCTGCGTCGGCTATATGCTCTGCCGCAAGTTCGGTGTGGATGTGAAGAACTTCGCCATTGATCGCATTCCCGAAGAACTGGCGGGCAAGTCCCCCAAGGAAATTCGTGCGGAGCTTTCCAAGACCCGTTCTGCGATGAGCGAGATCGGCTCTCGTGTGTCCGAGGAAATCTATCGCCGCCGAGCAGACCGAAGTAAGGATCAGGAAAGATGAGGTGGAAACGATGAGAGAGGAGCACTATCACATCGCCTTGGACGATTATGAACACGGCATAGTGATTCGAGCTTTGAACGACACGAAGACCGACCTGATGAATGAGGGTAAATCCACCGATGCCGTGGACGATCTTATCATCAAGGTCGGCTATGCCCCAAAGAAGAAATTCAAGGTCATTGAGCGAAAGGAATCTGACCGTGAATCGAGATAACGACCGACAGACATCCGTTATCCTCTCCCTGATCGGTATCATCCCTGTTGTGTGGCTGGCACTGCTCATTGCACCGTCCATCAAGGGCGGTTTGCCGGAGATACTGCCCAGCCTTATGAATGTAATGAACGACCCGTTCCATATAGAGCTTTGTGAGGACAGTGTGAAAACTGTCCTCATTTTGCTTCTCTGCTACGGAATGGGAATCGGCATCTACTTCTCTACACGCAGGAACTACCGCAGGCGGGAGGAACACGGCTCGGCAAAGTGGGGCAATGCCAAAGCCGTGGACAAGAAATACCGGCAAAGCCCGCCATCCGAAAACAAGCTGATGACGCAGGATGTCCGTATCGGACTCAATGGTAAGAAACACCGTCGCAACCTGAACACATTGGTCTGCGGCGGTAGCGGTGCCGGTAAGACCCGGTTTTATTGCAAACCGAATCTGATGCAGGCAAACACCAGTTTTGTCATTCTCGATCCGAAGGGTGAGATCGTCCGTGATGTGGGAAACCTGCTGGAACAAAAGGGCTATGAGATCCGAGTCCTTGACCTGATCTCAATGGAGAAAAGCCATTGCTATAACCCGTTCGTCTATCTACATTCCGACAACGATGTGCAGCGGCTTGTTACCAACCTCTTTAAGAGTACCACGCCGAAAGGCTCACAATCCAACGATCCGTTTTGGGACACTTCGGCATCAATGCTTCTGTCTGCGCTTGTCTACTATCTGCACTATGAAGCGCCGGACGATGAGCAGAACTTTGCGATGGTAATGGAGATGCTGCAAGCAGCAGCCATCGACAACGAGGAAGATCCCCGCCCATCCCCACTGGACTGTCTGTTTTCCGACTTGGAGCTGGACAGACCTGACCATATTGCCCTGAAGTATTACAGAAGCTATCACACCGGTTCGGCAAAGACCCTGAAATCCATTCAGATCACGCTTGCCGCACGGCTTGAAAAGTTCAACTTGGAGAGCTTGGCGGCTTTGACCTGTACCGATGAGCTTGACCTTGCTTCTATGGGCGAAAAGAAAGTGGCACTGTTCGCCATTATCCCGGACAACGATTCCAGCTTTAATTTCTTGGTCAGCATCCTTTACACCCAGCTTTTTCAGCAGCTCTTCTTCTCTGCTGACCATATTCACGGCGGCGCATTGCCGATTCCCGTTCACTTCTTGATGGACGAGTTTGCGAATGTTTCATTGCCAGACGACTTTGATAAGATACTGTCCGTTATGCGCTCCCGTGGCGTATTCGTCAGTATCATCTTGCAGAACTTGGCACAGCTCAAGGCGCTGTTTGAAAAGCAGTGGGAAAGCATCGTCGGCAACTGCGATGAATTTCTCTATCTCGGTGGCAACGAGCAGTCCACGCACAAGTATGTGTCAGAACTGCTGGGCAAGGAAACCATTGACACGAACACCTATGGAAAAAGCTCTGGGCGAAGCGGAAACTATTCCACCAACTATCAGATCAGCGGTCGAGAGCTTCTGACCCCGGATGAGGTCAGAATGCTGGATAACCGCTATGCCATCTTGTTCATCCGAGGAGAGCTTCCCGTGATGGACTTGAAATATGACATTCTCAAGCACCCGGAGGTGAACCTGACAGCCGACGGAAAAGGCGGCGTCTACGAGCACGGAAAGGTCACAAGTGATGTCGCTACCATTGAGGTCAGACCCCTCGACGATGATACCGTCCCTGAAACGGAGGTATCAGAAACTACCTATGAGCTGTTGTCCGACGAGGACTTCGACTCGGAAACCACTACTACAACATCGAAATTACGGAGGTAACTACTATGAGCATTTTTAAGAAGAACACCGAGAAGCATTCCAATAAGCTGCCTATGACCGGCAAGGTCAAGAAGGGCTTCCGTCTCCACTGCACCACGATTATGGGTGCAGCGCTTGTCCTCGGCACCTCGGTCACGGCATTCGCTGCCAGTGACCCCATTACCGTTATCAATAACCTGTCCACCTTCATCTTTGGGCTGATTCGTGCCATCGGACTTATCCTGCTGGGCTTTGGTGTGGTGCAGGTTGGTTTGTCCCTGAAGTCCCACGACCCTTCTCAGAGAGCCAACGGCTTTCTGACCCTTGCGGGGGGTGTCATCATCACCTTTGCAAAGGAGATCCTCGACCTGATCGTCGGCTAAGTCAATCCATCGTGGGGTGTTCCTGGCTTTTCAGGAACACCCCCTATTCTTTGAAAGGAGGTGCTTTTCGTGAGCGACAACTGGGTCGTACAAAACCTTGAAAACGCACTGGAAACTTGGAACGAAAAGCTGGCTGAGATTTGGCAGCTCGTCACGACAACGCCTCAGGACTTCAAAGGCGGAGGGATTTGGGGCGTGATCGTCAACATCAACGGCGCAGTGCAGTCTATCGGACTTGCACTCCTCGTTCTCTTTTTCGTGGCCGGTATGGTGAAAACCTGCGGCAGCTTTACGGAAGTCAAGAAGCCGGAACACGCTCTCAAGCTGTTTGTTCGCTTCGCCATTGCCAAGGGCGCTATCACCTACGGGATGGAATTGATGCTCGCTTTGTTCAACATCGTACAGGGTACGATCTCAACGATTATGGGTTCGGCAGGCTTTTCTTCCCCGCAACAGACGGTTTTGCCTGCGGAAATGATAACGACCATCGAGGACTGCGGCTTTTTTGAGAGCATCCCGCTATGGGCGGTGACGCTCATCGGTGGGCTGTTCATTACCGTAATGTCCTTCATCCTGATAATGACCGTGTACGGACGCTTTTTAAAACTGTATATGTACACGGCGCTTGCCCCGATTCCGCTTTCCACCTTTGCCGGTGAACCGAGTCAGAATGTGGGAAAATCCTTCATCAAAAGCTACTGTGCCGTCTGCTTGGAGGGCGCTGTGATCGTATTGTCCTGCATCATCTTCTCCCTATTTGCATCCAGCCCACCTGTAGTGGACCCGAATGCAGCGGCAGTTACGCAGGTGTGGAGCTATGTTGGCGAACTGCTCTTTAATATGCTCGTCCTCGTGGGCAGTGTGAAAATGAGTGACCGCATCATCCGAGAGATGATGGGCCTGTAAGGAGGACGCAGTGAGAAATAACACCAAAATCTACAATCGTTTCAAGGACTACGCCCTTGAGGACTGCGATTGCCGGTACTGCCTGCACTACGGCGGCAGACGAAAGCACAAGGTGAAATGCCTTGCCGATGCGTGTGCCTGCACGGAGGAAATCAAGCAGGCGAAAGGATGTTATCGCAGAGAAAGGAGCTTCAATGGAAGTTAAAATCAACCGGGAAATCCGCAACTACACGGAGTCGATGTTCTTTGGACTGTCTATGCGACAGTTCATTTTTTCGGCCTGTGCCTGCGTGGTGGCAGTGGGACTCTATTTCCTGCTCAAGCCTTATGTCGGCACGGAAACCGTTTCGTGGATGTGCATTTTGGGAGCCGCACCCTTTGCGGCGCTTGGCTTTATCAAATACAACGGGATGACGGCAGAGCAGTTTCTTTGGGCTTGGTTCAAATCCGAGTTTCTGATGCCCAAGAAGCTGACCTTCCGTTCCACCAACACCTACTTGGAAATGATGAGGCCGAATATGGAACACAAACAGAAGGAGGTATGGAAAGCCAATGATTAAGACACTTCGCAACCTGCTCAAGCAGGATAAAGAACGGTTTGTTGTGCCGAGAGGCGTTCAGGATGTGATCCCTATTAAGGTGATTTATGACGACGGCATCTTTCAGGTCGGCAGAGATAAGTTCTCCAAGACCTATAAGTTCAGCGACATCAATTACGCCGTAGCCAGCTGTGCGGACAAGGAAGCAATGTTCCTTGAATATTCCGAGTTGCTCAATTCCCTTGACAGCGGCGCAACCACGAAGATCACCATCAACAACCGCCGTCTGAACCGTGCGGATTTTGAGAAGACCATTCTTCTTCCCCTCAAAGGTGATGCGCTGGACGAGTACCGTGAGGAGTACAATCGGATGCTTTTGGAGAAAGCCACCGGCGCAAACTCCATCATTCAGGAGAAGTATATCACCATCTCTGTCTGCAAGAAGAATGTGGAGGAAGCGAGAAATTACTTTGCCCGTGTTGGCGCAGACCTGATCGCTCATTTTGGGCGACTGGGCAGTAAGTGCGTGGAGCTGGAGCCGGACGAACGGCTTCGCATTTTCCACGACTTTTACCGTGCCGGTGAAGAAACGGAGTTTCGCTTTGACATCAAGGAAACCCGCAGAAAGGGTCACGACTTCAAGGATTTCATCTGTCCGGACTCGATTGAGTTGTTCCCGGACTATTTCAAACTCGGCGAACGCTACGGCAGAGTGCTGTTTTTGAGAGAGTATGCCTCTTATATCAAGGACAGTATGGTGGCCGAAATGACCGATCTGAACCGCAATCTGATGATGTCCATTGATGTTGTTCCCGTACCTACGGACGAAGCTGTACGAGAAGCGGAGAGTCGTCTGCTGGGCGTGGAAACCAACGCAACCAACTGGCAGCGCAGGCAGAACGCCAACAACAACTTTTCGGCGCAGCTTCCTTACGACATTGAACAGCAGCGCAAGGAAATGAAGGAGTTCCTTGATGACCTGACCACCCGTGACCAGCGAATGATGTTTGCTGTCCTGACGATGGTTCATACCGCCGACACGAAGGAACAGCTCGATAATGACACCGAAGCTCTGCTTACCACTGCAAGAAAGCATCTGTGCCAGTTCGGTGTTCTCAAATTCCAGCAGCTTGACGGAATGAACACGGCGATGCCCTTTGGCGTTCGGAACATCAACTCCTTCCGCACCCTGACCACCGAGAGCCTTGCTGTCTTTATCCCCTTCCGGGTGCAGGACATTTGCCATACCAATGGTGTTTACTATGGGCAGAATGTCATTTCCAAGAATATGATCATCGCAGACCGCAGACAGCTTTTGAACGGCAACGAGTTCATTCTCGGTGTTTCGGGTGGTGGCAAATCTTTTACTGCAAAGAATGAAATCATCAATCAAATGCTATCGGGTGATTCGGATATTTTGCTAATAGATCCAGAGCGAGAGTACACTCCTCTTGTGCGGGCGCTGGGCGGTGAGATCATCAACATCTCTGCCACTTCTCCCACCCATATCAACGCTATGGATATGAACCGGGAATACGGTGACGGAGCAAACCCCGTCATTCTGAAATCCGAGTTCATTATGTCCCTGTGCGAGCAACTCATCGGAGGCAACAATCTCGGCGCAGTGCAGAAGTCCATCATTGATCGCTGTACGGCAAGCGTCTACCGCACCTATCAGCAGAACAACTATACCGGCGAAGTGCCGACCTTGCAGGACTTTAGAGCAGAGCTTTTGAAGCAGTCCGAACCTGAAGCGCAGGAGATCGCCCTTGCCATTGAGCTGTTTACCAACGGTTCTCTGAATACCTTTGCTAAGAAAACCAATGTGGACACGGACAATCGCCTGATTTGCTATGACATCCTTGACCTCGGCAAGCAGCTTATGCCCATCGGTATGCTGGTCGTCCTCGACTCTATCCTGAACCGTATTACGGCCAACCGTGCCAAGGGCAAGAACACCTTCATCTTCATCGATGAAATCTACCTTCTGTTCCAGCACGAGTACAGTGCAAACTTCCTGTTCACCCTTTGGAAGCGTGTGCGAAAGTACGGCGCTTATGCCACGGGCATCACGCAGAATGTGGACGACCTGCTTCAGTCCCACACGGCAAGAACGATGCTGGCAAATTCCGAGTTCATTGTTATGCTCAATCAGGCATCCACGGACAGATTGGAGCTTGCGAAACTGCTGAACATCTCGGACACCCAGCTTTCCTATATCACCAATGTGGATGCCGGTCACGGACTGATCAAGGTTGGCTCCAGCCTCGTGCCGTTTGCTAATAAGTTCCCCAAAAACGCGAAGCTCTACAAGCTGATGACCACCAAACCGGGCGAGGGTGCTTAACCCTTGCATTACAGAAAGCAATCCGCAGTTAAATAAATTGCCTAAAAGTTTTGCGGTTTATAATCGCAAAACAAATTGACTTTTTATGAGAATTGCGGTATACTATCTACAAACGGAGGTGGTCACGATGATTTACAGACCTTTGTATGTAGATAAAATTATGGCTTATGTGGATACGCCATTTGTAAAAATCCTCACGGGAGTGCGCCGTTGCGGAAAGTCAACGATCCTGAAAATGATTATGGAACGGCTGAAAACGCAGCGTGGTATTCCGGAGGATCGCATTGTCAGTTGCCGATATGACTCAATGGAATATGAGGATATGACGGCGAAGCAGATGTACGCTGAATTGAAAGAGCGCCTGTCCCCGGAGGGAAAAACCTATCTGTTTCTTGACGAGGTGCAGGAAATCAAGGGCTGGGAAAAGGTCGTCAATTCGCTGGCATCGGACTTCGATGTTGACCTGTATGTGACAGGCTCCAACTCCCGCATGATGTCCTCTGAGATCTCGACCTATCTGACGGGACGGTATGTGTCTTTCCGCATCTTCACCTTGTCCTTTGGCGAATACCTGATGTTCAAACGCCAATATACCGATGTGGTCGATCCCAAAGCCGAGCTTGCCAACTATGTACGCTTGGGCGGTTTTCCTGCAACACACTTGCAGGCATATTCTCAGGACGAGGTCTACACCATCGTGCGGGATATTTACAACTCCACGATTTTCTCGGATATTGTAAAGCGCAATCAGGTGAGGAAGGTTGACCAGTTGGAACGGGTGGTCAAGTACACCTTTAACAATGTGGGCAACACTTTCTCGGCAAAATCCATTTCGGATTATCTGAAAGCGGAACACCGTGCGCTGGACAACGAAACGGTTTACAGTTACTTGGAGAAGCTGGAGAAAGCGTATCTTCTTCACCGTTGCTCTCGCTTTGATTTGCAGGGTAAGGAAATCCTGAAAACGCAGGAGAAATTCTATCTTGCAGATACCGCCCTTCGGTACAGTGTTCTCGGCTACAACGCTGACAGCGTGGCATCCAGTCTTGAGAATGTCGTGTACTTGGAGCTTTGCCGCAGAGGATATACCGTCAATGTCGGTAAATCCGGCAGCGGTGAGATCGACTTTGTGGCAGTACGGCAAAATGAAAAGCTCTATGTGCAGGTGACGCAGGAGCTTCGTTCTCCGAAAACGGAAAAACGGGAATACGACCGTTTGCTGGAGATCCACGACAACTACCCCAAATACGTTCTCACAACGGATGAGTTCTCAGGAGGAAACTATGAGGGCATCAAGACGATGCACATAGCGGACTTCTTGTTAAGCTCTGAATATTAAACGACAGAATCGTGAAATGCTCGCTTGTCAACAGGCGGGCATTTTGCTTTTCGGAAAGGAAATTCAATGAAAAAGAAAATCTGTATGATTCTCATTGCGGTGTTTGTGGCCGTCCTCGGCACAAGCACCTATTTTATTATCGACCACCACAAGAAAGCAAATAAGCAAGCGGAGCTTTATGACGAGCTGGCTGACCTTGTGGATGCTGCGGCGCAGACAAATGCCGCAACGGAAGCGATGAAGCAGATTCCATACTCTGAGGAAAAGATGCTTCTGCCGGAGCTTGCCGAGCTGTACCAGCAGAACGGTGATTTGGTGGGCTGGATCAGCATTGCCGGCACCAACATCAACTATCCCGTGATGCAGTCGGTGTATGAGCCGAATTTCTATCTAAAACACGGCTTTGATAAGAAATACTCCGACTATGGCTGTCCCTATGTGCAGGAGGATTGCGATGTGCAGGAGCCGTCCGACAATCTTGTCATCTATGGACACCATATGTCCAACGGTTCGATATTTGCCCACCTTGAAAAATTCAAGAGCAAAGACTTTTGGAACGAGCATCGGATGATCACCTTCAATACACTGACGGATAAGCAGGAGTATGAGATCGTTGCCGTATTCCGCACGGTGGTCTACACCGACAGTCCAGAAGCATTCAAGTTTTATCGCTTTATAGACGCAGAGAGCGCCAATGAGTTTGACGACTTTATTGCTAAGAGCAAGGAGCTGTCTTTCTATGATACCGGCGTGACCGCCGAATACGGCGATAAGCTCATTACGCTGTCTACCTGTGAGTACAGCCGCAACAACAGCCGTCTTGTGGTCGTGGCGAAGCGCATAACGGAGGACGGTGGTGCGGATGCTGCCAAGACTCACGCCGAAGCAACGGCAGAGGGCGAACGCCCTAATTAAGCGCCTTTGTGCCAATTATGACAACGGCAACTGCCTTGCGCTGGACGACGGAGAACCCTGCGCCTGTGTGCAGAGCATCTCATACTCACTTCTCTGCAAGTATTTCCGCAAAGCTGTTTTGCCGGCAGAGCCTTTGCTGGAAGCGGATATTCTTGGCACACGCTTTGAAAAGTGCGTGTCCTGCGGTGCGCCGATTATCAAGAAGGGCAACCGAAAGAAATATTGCGAGAAGTGCGCTCAAAGAGCTTACAAAGCTCAGCAGGCAGAGTACGCAAGAAGAAAACGGGCAGAGTCGAAAAATAGGCGCTGAAAAAGCCAGCAATATCAAGACTTTTCAGCTCCCGCACTTTGAGGGGTAAGGTGTTTATACCTTTACCCCTCGTTTTTAATTTAGGGGCGTTTGGGTACGCCCCGGAAAGGAGGGTTCAATGGCTGATATTAAAACGAGAGATATCGTGAAAGGCACAATCAAGAAGATCGACAAAGCGGCAATCGCCGCAGACCGTATGCGCTCCGCCTATGTGCAGACGAAGGAAAAGGCAGAACACACAACGCACCCGGATGAGCATAATGCCGAGGAGTACGCCTCCGACCGAGTGGAAGGTGGCGTTGACCGTATCACGCACGAAGCGGCGCACCAGTTTGATAAGCAGGGGCGCAAGGGACTGGAAGAAACGAAACGGAATGTGTCCAAAGCAAAGGACGGTGTTCAGAGGTTCCGGGAAAAGTGGGCGGCTGAGTCAATGAAAAGGCAAACTGTCCGCACCTCCGGGAATAAGACCATCAAGGCGGTCGAGCAAACGGAAAAGACGATCAAACAGTCTGCCGGTAAGAAAACCATCAAGACTGCCGGGAAAGGCACAGCCAAAGCCGCACAGAGGTCGGTCAAGACCACGAAAACGGCAATCAAGACCACACAGCAGGCGGCAAAGACGGCGCAGAAAACCGCACAGGCTACGGTGAAAGCATCGCAAAAAGCTGCACAAGCCGCCAAAGCCGCAGCCAAGGCAACAGTTGCCGGTGTAAAAGCTGCCGTAAAAGCAACGATTGCCGCAGTCAAAGCGATCATAGCGGCGACAAAAGCACTGGTCGCCGCTATCGCCGCAGGCGGCTGGGTTGCCGTTGCGGTCATTGTCGTAATTTGCCTGATTGCTCTGATTTGCGGCTCGGTTTTCGGGATATTCTTTTCCGGCGAGGATTCCGGAACGGGAATGTCGATGCAGACTGCCGTGCAGGAAATCAACGCTGATTACAATGCCAAGATGGAAGCGGAGAAAAGCTCCGTTTCTTATGATGATATGGAGATCAGCGGCGGTCGTGCTGTTTGGAAAGATGTGCTGGCGGTCTATGCGGTCAAGACCAATACCGACAAGGACAATCCGCAGGAGGTTGCCACGATGGACGAAAGCAAGAAGCAAATCCTCTCGGACATCTTTTGGGAGATGAATAGCATTTCTTCCCGGAGCGAGAGCCATTCGGAAACGGAGATCACCGAAACGGATGACGGAAACGGCAACATTGTTCAGACGGAAACGACCCTCACAAAGACGACACTCTATATCACTGTTTCACATAAGACAGTAGAGGAGATGGCTGATCTTTACGGCTTTGACGCAGAGCAACGGGAGTACCTTGTGGAACTGCTCAAGGACGAGAATAACTCCATATGGGCGGCGGTACTGTACGGCATTCGATACAGCGACGATCAGATCGTCACCGTGGCTCTTTCTCAGGTCGGCAATGTTGGCGGTCAGCCTTACTGGTCTTGGTATGGGTTCGGAAGCCGTGTGGAATGGTGCGCTTGTTTTGTAAGCTGGTGTGCCGATCAGTGCGGCTATATCGACACTGGGGTTATACCCAAATATGCAGGCTGCGTGAACGGCGTCCAGTGGTTCAAAGACCGTGGACAGTGGATAGATGGCTCTGCCGAGCCTGTCCCCGGAATGATTATTTTCTTTGATTGGGATAATAAAGGTTCGTCGGGTCCGCAGGACGGACAATCTGACCACACCGGCATTGTCCAAAAGGTCGAGAACGGTATCGTTTATACCGTTGAGGGGAACTCAGGCGATAGTTGCCGAGTAAACCAGTACAGCGTGGGTCACTATGAAATCCTCGGATACGGAGTGCCGAATTATTAAATAGGAGTCTTGTTCTTGCAAGGCCCTCTCATTGCGCAACGAATGTTTGATTTCTAGTTTTGTGGTTATGGCGTTACCGCGTCTTGCACCGACAAAATAAACGATTTTGATTTTGACTGTCTGCACCCTGAAAATCATGCGGATTATACAACTCATCTTAGAAGAATTGTGTTCCATAAATGTGCTGAATACAAATAAAGTGCACAGCTATGTATCTCATGATGGGCGGCATATTCTATCGATTCTTTTGCAATTGAATATACGCTTTTAGCAAAGAATAGAGTTCCGAATAAGGTGGATAAACATCTTTCAAAGAATTATATAGATCGAGTCCCATCTTTGTATAAGTCAAATTTCCTGTGCAGATGTAAGATATCATTAGCTCCTTGTCGTATAAGGACAAACGTCCAACTTTCTTTGCTCCTATCCGAAAAGAAAAAATGGAATTTATCGCACTATATATATCTCCTTCATCACCGTCTTCAGATAAATTTATTAGGCCAATTTCGTGGAGAATATCGAGTTCTGATTCGATGTCTGCCAGAAGTGAATCTGCCCCTAAACCGTCAAGAGATAAAAAGCGCTGGTAGTCTATTGCTTGCTCCTCGGAGAAGTCAACTGCTTCATTTCTGACAAGGTCCAAAAGAGTATCGTCTCTTAGATACAGAGGAATACTGTAAGTTCTCTTATCATCAACTTCAACATCGTATGTTAATTGACATAGGGTTGCAAATAGGCGTGCGCTTTTTTTGTCAAGAAGGGCTAAACGGTCGATCATTACTTTCCGTATGGAACCTCTTTTGCAACATTCCTGAGTTAAAATACAGGCAAAGATAGATTGAATGCCCTCTTCGGAGATATTACTTGCTCGATCCATAAAATACATAATCCAGTCGTCATCAACATCTGTTACTTCCTCGCCTGTTTCTTGAATGCGTTTTTTACAAAGGGAATCGGCTTTGTTAAGCGTTTTGGCGATATTCTTATATTTTTTTCGTAGCATTGGAATTGCGTATAAACGAGCTGCTATTTCTATATCCTCGTCTGATGCGGCTCCCTTTTTAAGAATTGCCGTTTCCAAATATTTTTCAGCCCGCTCATATTTCTGCATATGTGAGTTGAAAATGGCGCTAATGACTCCATTGGTTGACATAAAAGCGTCTGAAGATGAAGAAATGATGCTGGATATGCTTTCTTGTTCCATTTTAGCTTACCTCTTGTTTTTTGACTGGTGTTTATATCTATAAATGCATTCTAGTGTGAACTATGCAACTATTTTTGGATGTTCTATATTGTATGCCCTCAAATATGGCACAGGAGAGACCTTAAATTATATGATTCCATTATACGACAAGGGGTTTAATTCTCCAAGCACTTTATTTGCTTTTTGCAGGGGGGCAAAGATATAATTGTTAAGCACTCGAGGAAAGCGCAGAAAAAATCTATTAGCCTCAAACTGACACTGATGTTTTTTGCTCTCATTGTATCGGGGTGGAAAATATGTGTTTACACTTGGAATCTATTTATATCTTTAAATAATAGCTTGCAAGCCAATAAATTTTTTAGGAGCGAAATTATGTCTTTTACTAATGTGTGGATTAATAGGTCTGGAAAATCATATCCAGTAAAAAAAAGAAGTAGCGGAGTGATCACTGGTACGATAGGAAATATAGTGGCCAACGAAATATTTGGAGCGGAAGATCCATATTCAATGGATATATCTCCTGACGATGGCCCTACTTGTGTCTTTAGAAATTCAAATGGGCAGAGAGTTAAGGGTAGCGGTTATACGTGGCCGTTTATTCCAACTGGTGCGAGAGCCCCTGAGAAGCTATTTACTCCGCTGAGTGATTATCCTTATAGTACAGTGACAATCAATAATAAAAAGTATAAAACCTTTAAAGCTCGTAGGCAGACAAAAATTATTAAACCTAATAATAATGTATGGGGAAGCGTAGCAGCAAATTGTCTAGTAGCTTTAGCTACTAATAGCGATGGAATGACATTCTCTGGTGATAGCAACATGGATTATATTGCCGTCGCGTATGTCCAAAGCTCGAAAGGCAACTGGGTTAAGGTATCGGGAGATAACGGTGAAAACTGGTGTTATGCCCCGATAGGCCTTGATTATGGCTCTGGTGCATCATCTGTCAATTTCATCGGAAGTTTTTAAAATGTATTATTATATTTGAGGATAGCACTTTTATGGCCCGTGCCGCAATGTCCGGCACGGGCTGTTCAGCGTTTATGAATAGCTTGTGAATATTACATATAGCATTTAGAGTGGGTCAATTTATTGTGACTATTTATGTAGACCAGCAATAATCTTGTTAAGGCCTCTGTTCTTAGCTTGGTTAACGGCTTGCCTACTCTTTTTCTGCATATGAGCAATTTCCGAGATAGATAAACCATTCACGAAAAAATCCATAACAACTTGTCTTTCCCAGAGTGTTAATTTATTGTTATGTGGCAAGTATTCTTCAATTGAAATGGGTAACATAGTTGCATTTGATGAATCAACAAAATATAGTTGGCTATCACTCAAATCAGAAAATGCAGTTGTATGTAAAGACTTTTTTGTCGAAAGCTTTATATATTGGTTTTTGACGGAAATTGCTATGTAAGACACTATAATTGCGTCGTCTCTTTTTAATGAGCCGGTACATTTTAACTTAGCAATCAATTCGATGAAGAATAATTGCAGGTCGTTATAAGCATCTTCGTAATCAAGTTTCTTTGCATATTTTATTAATAAACGCTTAAAACGCTCAATTAATTCCAGTACAGCTGCATCATCAGGGTATTGCATAATTAGCTCTTGTAGCATTATCATCCCTCTTTTCTTAGAAGGAAAAGAGAGAGGAACGAATAAAATGTAAACTAATAATGGTTTTGAAGCTGTAAATAGCGTTTAGCTGTCCAAAGTGCATCTGCTCATCGTCCCACAAAAAAGTATGATTATAAAAATCAACAAATTTTGCTGTGATATCTACTCTTTTATGTCAGTAGACGATGAAATTGGGACATGATAGGAAAAACAAACAGAAAAATGAAGAGAAATTAAATTGTGGTGGATCTATATTGACTCAAAACGGCTACTGTGGTAAACTTTCAGTGAAGGCATAAAATTATTACAAGGAGAAGAAAAACTGTCATGGAGAGTTTGGCGGAGAAAATTCAAGACTCAGAGCTGGAAATAATGCATGTTTTATGGAAAGCAGGCAGATCAGTGCCTTTATCTGAAATACGGCATGAATTATCACAAAAATGTGGATGGGAAGATTCGACGATTAAGACCCTTCTGCGACGACTATGCAATAAGGGGGCTGTTGAATTGAAAAGTAGAGGGGTTTACGGTGCAGTAGTCTCAGAAAAAGAATACGACAAGTGGTCGATAAGATGCTATGTATCAAAAGTGTTTTTGGGTAGCGCTAAGAAACTAGTTGCTTCTTTGGTTGAGGATGGACAGTTAACTATGGAAGATGTTGAAGAACTGACATATATGTTCAATGGGGAACAAACAAATGGGTAGCATAGTTTATACGGTGCTTGAACTTTCGATTTTGGGAACTTTGCTAACACTGATATTACTTATGCTAAAACCTATAATGAGAAATGTAGTTAGTCGAGGCTTTCAGTATTATATTTGGCTTGTTGTGCTTATAAGATTTATATTGCCCTTTGGGTATATGCCACAGTGGGCAGAGCGACCAATAGAAGAAATTGGTGAATACAAACAAGTCAACAGTGGTTACAACAGTATCCAAGATGGCGAACAAGAAGTGGAAAAAACTGATAATATAAAATATCCAAATCAAGACCCGGAGATGGAAAATTCGCTAATAGTAAACAATGTGTTCGGACGAGTGTCGGGAGAGAAGGGGGCGCTATTGGGCTTTGGTGAGTCTGCCGCAGTTATTTGGATTGTGGGTACATTTTTCAGTGCGGGATGGTATATTGTTTCGTATATGGTATTTACTAAAAAACTGCGCAAATCACTTAGAGCCCCTCATCCCAAAGACATGTCTGTATTTATAGAGATCAGCAACGGAAAAAATGTTGAGTTTGCTTGTAGTGACTATATCAGGACCCCAATGCTTTTTGGAGTTTTCAAACCAGTGATAGTAATACCGGAATATGGCTATTGCGCTAAAGGAAAAGAGAAAAAACTTAGAAATATTTTGCTTCATGAAGTGACACACTATAAAAGAGCTGATCTCATATATAAATGGTTTGTTATAGCAGTAAAAAGTGTGCACTGGTTTAACCCTACAGTTTATTTCATAAGTAGAGAGATAGATCAATCATGTGAACTTTCATGTGATGAAAGGGTGATATGTAATATGTCGAAATTTGATCGGAGAGACTATGGAAACACATTGCTGGAACTAGCTGCTACTACTGCTAATAATAGAGAAGCAAGTAAGAGCATGGTTACCACATTTTGCGACAAAAAGGAGGCGCTAAGACTAAGACTAATGAACATCAAGAATTACAAAAGAAAATCCGTAGTTGCAGTGATGAGTATGATACTATTTGGGACGCTATTAACAGGATGTGCAGCTGTTTATCCATTTGCAACTATAGATGTCCAACCAAAGCTTAATGAAAATGCGTTTGATGCGGCTAATGTGGGAGCTGTCGAGATGTCAGGAATGTTTCATGAGTCATTTTTGGGGCTTGCTAATGGAAAAATACAAAATGATTGGGAGATCGTAAAGCAACTCTTCAAAGATCATAATTATCATTATTATGATGGAGAGGGCACTTTCTTTGCGGATGATCCGGAAAAAACTGGATGCTACTTAAGCGGTACACTCATAGAGAATAATAAAATTATTAAAATTGATAGGATCGTGTATCACTATGCTGAAGACAATGGGGAAAGAACGGTGATGGCGAAATTAGGAAACGGACTGCCTTGTTATTATGTTGCAGTAAATGATTTTGAAGGAACGCCAGTTCATGATGAAGATGAAATGTTAAATTACATGTACAATTCAAAACCGGATGAGCCTGAAAGTGAGGAGAAGTTCCTTAATGAGGTAATTAACTCATCACTGCTTGCAGATTGTAAGATTGCACAATTGAAAGATTACTATGATGTTCCTTTGGCAAATGTTGAATATTTACCTGAGGGGTTTAAGGCATGTAGGAACCTGTTCGTTAAGGAAGACCAAGGCACAGGAGATAATATATTGCTTCGAGTGTGGTACAATTATGCTACCAAAGACGTCTTATTAGTTTCGCAATTTGAAAGCTATGTGGAGAATGATAGCGAATATGAGTTCACTTTTAGTTCGGATAATATGGCAGGTAGTCCAATTAAAGCAAGCTACTATTGGGCTTCGTATTTTGCCTCTTATGGTAGAGTTAGTAACGGGAAATTTATATATAGTTATATGCTAGTGACTGATGAAACAGAGGAAGAGTTGTGCCGTGAGATATTACAATCTGTGACTGTTAGTCGGGATTGACTTGGATGGTTGCTTAATTGACTCATAGTCATAGCCGTCGGCTAAGCGATCAACTTGAGGAGGTCGTATAGGGGCTTTGTGACAGCAAGCGTCTCCAAGACTGAACACTCTTGGTGCCCGCGTCACTTGCTCTACCGCATGTAAATGGTCAATGCTGCGCGCCTCCTTAAACAGAAAAAATTTTTGCAAGTGTCTCTCTTCTCCTGATACTTCAAGTTAAAGCTCTTTGTGGGATACCGTCACTGACGCAGCCGGTGGTTTCCAAAATTAAAAAGTATCAAACCGTAGAATTGGATTCTACGGTTTGATAAAACATACTGTAATTTAGTAGCGGGAATGGCAACTAATGCCGATCTTTTAGCTTGTATATAATGTCTTGGAACTTCTTTGGGACAGGGATCCCAGCTTGACCAGCGTTTTCGAGAATGCTTATGCCTTCATTAGATATAAAGAACATTATCAGGAGAGTTCTGAATCCATTCCCAACACCTATAATGTAATTGTCTATGATAGTGGCCATAGAGACTAGGATTAATATGTGCGCTTTCTTGCAAATACCGTTGAAGCCTACTTTGCTCGATAGGGATTTATTCCTCACGGACAGGAGAATGCCAGACAAATAGTCAAGAGCAATGAAAACTATTAATGCAACTAATAAGGGGTCATAATTACCGAATAGGGTAGATAGTGTGCCGCTAAGCGAAGAGAAGTACATCTGCCTAAGTTGAGTAAGTTCTTTCATAGTGCACCTCATGAACTTTAACAATAGTGTTTTGATTAATTAATATTGATAGCTAAAAAAAGATGCTCAAGTGATGATTTGTAAACGATAATTCTAGCATCACGAGCAAATTTTCAATAAAAGAAGGCGTGGCAAAAGGTGAATACCCTAAGCGCTATAAAGCCAGTAATGGCGATATGGAGACTATATGATGAGGAAAATAGCAAGTTTATTTGTTTCGTTAGTGATAATATCTACAATGACAGTATTTGTGTTAGCCGATGAACACGTAACGACTGGAGCAGAAATTGAGAGTATTAACAACATGTACTATGATGGTGAATATCTCATCTTCGCGATTAATGGAAGAGCTGTGCTTTGTGAAACGGAGTACCCATACGGACGCTGCATTGAACTGACGGAAAACGTTAAGAAGGTCGTGTGCAATAAGAGAGGAAATGCGCTGATATTAAAAAATAATGGTGAGCTATACGCTGCCGACTGCGGGAGTATAAAAGAATCATTTATGATTGATAGAGATAATTATGCCATGATTATGGACGATGTCTCAGATTGCGATATGGGAACAGCCCATTTTGCGGCAGTTAAAAATGATGGCAGTTTATGGACATGGGGGTCGAATGGTGGCGCGGGAGCTTTGGGAATGGGTGTGCGTGACAGTAAGAATTATGGACCGCAGCAGATTGTGTCGTCTGATGTGTCGCGTGTCTATGTTCACGATAATCTCAGCTTTGCGATAGATTCGTACGGAGAATTATATATATGGGGGTTTGATGCAAATGTGAGTATTGACCGACCTTATAAAATTCGCAGCAATGTATCAGACATATCGTATATGTATGAAGGGGCTTATCAAATCCTAAATGATGAAGGAATACATTATTCATTGAGAATCAATGAAAATAACGGCAGACTCACCTGCTATACACAAGAATTGGGAACAGGTGTCAGTGCTTTGCTTGATTATGGATACATAACAAATGATGGACAGCTTATGCGCTGGTATGGAAATGTGACATCTTCGGATGATGTAAGAGAGTACACACTTAAAAATTTGGCCGGTAATGTTGAAAACGCAAATTTTGCATGGAGAGATTTTGCGGTGTTTCGTTGTGTAGGCGGAGATACATTCATAAGTACATCTGAAAACACAAATAGGCAAATATATCCTATGGAGACTTTGGAAAATGAGTTTATAACATCGGCAATTGAAGTGTTGCTGACGGTAAGTGCAACCTTAGCTCTTTGCATATATAGATTCAGAATGGGGAGAATTGCGCTTAATAAAAAGAGGTACTTCCTAATATTATCGACTGTTTATATAAGCGCGGTTTTGTTCGCGGTGCAATTTGCTCCTTATAAATGCAAAACAATTTTCGGAGAATCATATTATTCAAACGGTGTGTTTTGGAATGCACACATGAAACCGAGCTTAGCACTACTCTATACAGTGATAATTGCAATAGATTATCCAGTGATTGTGTCGATTGTGCTTGAATGTTCTATATTGGGAAAGTTAGTATCAAAATATCGAGTTGCTCTTAATGCTGGCGATTTAAGTGAATTTCAGAAAATCAGTTTGCCAATGTATGAAAAACTAAAACTCAATCCCAAAAGAAGGCTAGTGACATCTGAAGTCGTACTTAGTATGTACTATGCACACGCAATTTATGATGAAGGGTACTCTGATAAGGCGGAGGCTATATTGCAGAGAATACAAACAGATAATCGGGTTTTTGAGTATGACTGTTTTATCAGATTTACATTGTTAAGGATTCTATTAGAGACAGGCAGATATGAAGCAGCTAAAAACTATGTAATTAGAATAGAACAACTTCAAAGTCAACTGAGGCATAGAAGTAGAAACAAGCGAGCGATTGCATACATTGCTATGTCTAATATTTGGCTTGAAGCTGCAAATAGAGATTTTTACAATGCAGTCAGGCATTTTGAGGAAGTAAAAATGGATGATGGCAAGTTATACTATTATCAAAGGCTGAACTCATACATAGAAAGGTTGCTACTTGAAGACAAGCGATAGACATATAGACCAAGGCTATATAACAAATAATACGAATTCAAGTTAAAGGTTAATCAAAGTTTACAATAGGATGGTATGCTGCTCTTTTATTGATGTCATCTCTATTAATGAAAGGAGAATTCAAATGCGTGAAGAAATTAATGCAAAGACTGCTTATGTGATGACGAACGATGAAGAGACCATACCAGGTGATCCCCCTGTCTATTACACACAAGTGTGGCTTAATGAGACCTTTGGGTACCATCCTAAATGGACGGTTTTGGCTGAAGATGGTATTACGGGATGGGGAACGATAAATGGCCTAATAAAAGCATTACAGATCTATCTTGGTGTTGGTGCAGATGGAGACTTTGGCAATGGGACAAGGGATGCCTTCAAATCTAGGTATAGTAGTACAAATGGCGTTTTTTGGCCCGCAATGAATACTACAGATAACATATATGGAATTATTGAGGGAGCACTTTGGTGTAAAGGCTATTATGGTTCTTCTTCGAGAGAAATCGATTGCAAACTAGACGATAGAGGCGCTAGAAGCATTATGCAGCTAAAAGCAGATGCAGGCCTAGATAGTTCTAACATCAGCATAAGTGCCCTTCTTATGAAAGCGCTACTTTCGATGGATCAGTTCGTGCTTTTGTCAAACTACGGTGGTACAAACGCAATTCGAGACATACAGAGATATCTAAACGCAAATTATCAAAGCTATTTGGGTATCATTCCATGTGATGGCTTATATCAAAGGGAAATGAATAAGGCTCTTATAAAGGTTTTACAGATAGTTGAAGGCTTCTCAGGTAGTGATGTTGATGGTGTGTTTGGCAATGGAACAAAGCAAAGACTCCCAAGACTATCAAGCGGAAGTACAGCAACTGATGCAATAAGGCTTTTCCACTTTTGCTTGACATGCAACGGATATCCGATTTCTGGAACCACATGGCTTCCGGAAACAACAAATAAGGTTAGAGCGTTTCAAGCAAAACATGTCATTAGCAGTACGGGAATTGGCGATACGAATACATGGATGGCGCTTCTTTTGAGCAAAGGGAATCCGGATAGATCGGCTCTGGGGTGCGATTGCGCTACTATCCTTAATTCCGAAAAAGCGGCAGCACTCTACAATGCTGGGTATAGATATGTGGGTAGATATGTGTCAGGTGGCGTTGGCAGTGGAGCCACTGCAACATCTAAAGCGCTAACGAGAGCTGAGATGACGGCAATTTTCAATGCCGGATTGAAAATTTTTGCCATTTACCAAGAGGGCGGTGTCTATCTAGAACGATACACTAGAGAAACCGGCATTGCCGATGCAGAAAAAGCAATTGCTGCAGCAACGGAATTGGGCATTCCCTCAAGAGAATACATATATTTTGCAGTTGACTATGATGTTATGGATGGCTATATACCGGATTATATAGTGCCATATTTTGAGTCAATTAACAGCGTTATGAGTGCGCATGACAACAAATATAACATTGGCATATATGGGGCTCGCAATGTTTGCTCTAGAATATGCTCGGAATTCGGCTTGGCATCTAGCTGCTTTATTTCAGATATGTCGACTGGTTATAGTGGAAATATGGGCTATCAACTCCCTCGCAGCTGGGCGTTTGATCAATTCCACGAATTTGTGTTCTCGAGTGGAAATATAAGCTTTCCTCTAGATAAAGATGCTGTGTCTGGCAGGTATTATGGCTTTAATACATTTGAGGAAGCACAGCAGGGGCCGGACAATGCAACAGATGAGGAAATGCTGGATGCAGCGTATGATATGTTGCAGAGAATTAAAACAGTGTTTCCCAACTACCAACTTGGTAGTAGAGTCGATTTCGCATGGTCTGAGGATGTTCTTTCGTTTGAGATAGTACCGGGGGTTAGGCTCAAAGTGTCTTATGCACACTCCAAGTTGTTCAATCTGAGCGGAGATCAGGCCACATATGTTACTTATAAGATTAACAATGGAACGGCAGTTGGAATGGATTTCACAGAGACAGACAGCCTGTATGAATCATTGGATGCTAGTATAAAAACCGAAGTAGGTAATCAGGGGGTTAGCTTGGTGACATCTTTGTCTAGTGCTATAGGCGATAATGGTAGAATTAGCCTTGGAACTAAAGCCAGCAATGCCAATAAGATGTCATTTTATGTGGTGGCAGAGAAGTATTTGCGCCTTTCTGAAATTATCCGTAATTCTGTCTCTATAAAAATTGAGATAGAAATGGAGGATCAAAATAATAGTAGTAATATAAAGGAGAGTATAGAAGAATTCTTGAACGAAAACGGAAAAGAACTTGCGCTAACACTTGCGTGTATAGCTGTGGCTGCTGTATTTTTACTGGCACCTGAGATAGTGGCTCCAGTAGCAATATTTTTTTCGAACTTGTCAGGATGGCTAGCTGCTGTGTAAGCACATATTTAGTTCAACGATATAGCAGTGCATCAAATACTATATCGCCCATAAACAAGTATCAGCCCACTTCGCCCGATACTTGAAGCTAAAGCGTTTTGCGGGATACCCCTACCGGCACAGCTGGTAGTTTACGAATCCAATAAAGATAAGAAGGCTGGCAAAACATTGCCAGCCTTTTTGCTTGAGAATATTTAGCTTTATCTTATTGAATACTCATTTTGCAGTTGTGATTGATGTTGTATATGAACGGGTATCTGAGCCGCTGCTGTTCTTCGCAAAGAAAATGACGACGGCGTAGTACTTTTGCCCGGCCGTGCCGGCGTAGGGGACAGAGGTGCTGTGGAAAGCGGTGTTAGATTTCATCATGTATTCATTGCCCTTGGTGGCGTGTGATATTGTGGCTATACGTGTACCGTTTGACTTGTATATGTAAATTAAGCTGGCACCTATCTTGGTCATCGTGCCGGTTCCGACAACTGTGAATTCAACATTGATCTTACCGTTGCCTGATGCAACAACCGAAGCACCGTAGCCGGTAAACCATGCGCTGGCTCTCGCCTCGGCGGCCATGGCATACACGGGCGCGCTAACTAAAAATACAATCACAAGTATAATCGAAATTGATCTCAGTATTCTTTTGTTCATTGTTTTGTTCTTCTCCTTAGCTTTGGTTAAGTGAGGTTATCATTTTCAAAGCTTCATCGTGAGTCGAAATGCCGGATATTGTACATTCAATGTTCCCCGAAAGCCAGGAGACAAAGTAATCATCCATATTTGACATTATATAATATGTAGTTCCGCCGCTTTCATACTTTTCGGGAGAAAGAGCGTCCTTTTCAAGCTGAAATGAGGTGGAATCACCCGAGTATATCCTGTATATGAATAGGATGTCGTTTGAACCATTGCTTAGCTGACAAAAGATACTATCTGCATCAGCAAGATCGGTATACTGCAGATCAAGAATTATATATCCAGCAGGAATATAACCGGGAATCAAATCATCACTCAGACCATGTTCAATCATTAAGTTTTTCAACTCGGTCAATTCCTCAGGTATTTGCTTGGTGTAGGGCGTGGGCTCGGGCTTGTTCACGTTGGTCTCAAAGCCAAATGTGTCCTTTGTCCAAACTATGATCGCATCCCATATGTCATATCCGAGCGCTTTGGCGGTAAACGATCCAACTAGGATTATACAGATCACTGCGGCAACTGATATGATTGACTTAATACCGTGATTTATGCCCTCGTGTGCACTTTTGATGCTTGCAATTTCAGCGGCTTGTTCGCTGCCGAACCTGTCGTTGAAATCGTCATCAAAATCGTGTAAGGGTTTTCCGTCATTATCTTCGGTGTTGTAGTATTTCTGAAACTCTGCCCAAGCTTTTTGGACATCGGGTAAATTACACTTATCATCTTCTATTTCACGTCGTTCAAGCACCTCCATTACATATAAAACATCATCTAGATTCGAATCGCCGCAATAGGAATCTTTACGCAGATATTCATTCAATTCAGCCGTGCTCATACTGTCAAACCTGGAGTGATCTTGGCCTGTTTGCCTGGTTGATTCAGCCATCAAAAATAACCTCCTTTGATTATATATGTCTCAAGAATACAGTTTGGGGACAAAAAATTATAAAAAATCTTCTGAGATTGATTTTCTGAGCTTCTTTTTTGCACGTTGAACGCGTTTTTTGCAGGCTTCAACAGATATTCCGATTTCATTTGAGGCTTCGATCATGGTTTTGTTTTCGATAATTATATGTTTTATAAGCTCAAAATCTTCTTTCCCCAAGATAGAGGTGCAGTACATCGCTAGCTCAGTATTATCTTCGGATATCTCGGGCGACATTTCTGCTTCGGTCGTTATTATCATCAGAAGGTTGCTGAATTTTGCCTGACTCCTGCGAGTGTTGTAAATTATATATTTCAGCGTGTTTGTAAGCCAGCCTGGACGATTTTGACTTTCTATAAGCTGGGCGGATTTCGCACAGGCGATTCGGAAGGTATCCTGAACAGCTTCTTCGGCTAGATGAAAGTCTCCAAGAGAGTTTTTCGCATATATAAATAGTTTGGGATACATATCAGCGTATAAATCTTCAATGGTTTTGTTAATTCCTGCATCATTGCTCATGTTTATTCTCCCACAAACAAATGAGCTTAATTATTGCCGAATGCGTCTATACACAGGCGGGTCATTTTCTCAATTGTAGCTATGAAATCCGGCGATTGGCCATTCAAAAGCATTTCAATATTCTTTACATGCGTGTCTCCAGTCGGCTCATACAGTAGCCGATCAACCGTTACGCCCAAGCATTCGGCAAGTTTATAAAGTACGGTAACGCTCACGCCCTTGTTGCCACGCTCAAGGTTTGCGTAAAACGATGTGCTTATGCCAGCTGATTCTGCGAGTTCTTCCTGTGTTAGACCACTATCAGTCCTCAATATGCATAGATTGTTCCCGATAATTGTTGCAAGTTCACGCTTGTCCATGTGATATCAACTCCTTGTGGGGATAATTATATTTTCCCCGAGGAATGCATTGAATTGTCTGTGAGGATGTAATTATATTTCCCACAGAAATAATGCGGACACACCGATCATATTTTCGTGATGTTCACAGTTGATTGTTATATTGCCTATATGACACCAACTTTTCGATAGAACAATTGCGCTTATATCAAAAATTGGGGAAATCGAAAAAAATTTTAAGAAACATGTCCCTAAAAGGCGATTTGCGGACATATATATAGCGAAGAGATTATAGAAATTAATTAACCAATTTGGCTGATTGGATGATCGGTGCAATCGTTGCCTTTATATCTGTAAGGATTGCGTGAGTTAGATGAATTATCAAAATAAGTAAACGACGCTGGAAAGATGATGTTCGTGGCGGTGTCTATTAATGCTATTGATTCAATAAGTATATGTGAGAATCCGGACTTGGTAGCGACGCCAATGCGTAGAATTAGTTTCATTAAAGAACTGTCTGCAATAGGGTTACATCCAATTCTTATGCTACGCCCGGTATTCCCAAATGAAGTGATTCCCGTGGCTGAGTGTGAGAAACTTATCGAAGCTACTTCTAATGATGTTTCGTGTGTAGTATCAAGTGGATTAGGTGTAAATGATAGTATACTCAGCCGGTTGGGGATGAAAGAGTCTGATTTTTCGTATAAAGAGAATCAAGAATATCTGCAGGGGGCCATAGAATGTGAGATAAAATTTGTAAATGTAGAAAAAGAACTAGCGGCTCTGCATAAAAAATGCACCTCATTGGGAATCCCTATGTTTGAGCACAGTATGCCAGCAATAAACTATGTAATGAACATGGAAACATAAGCTAACAACTAGCCGCGACATTCCAACATGCTGTGTGTGGATTGTTCAGAAAATTCTATTGCAATTTATGCATGAACTGGCTTAGAAAAAACTTGACAATATATAGAA
>OHEO01000320.1_pt1 | contig 27282 bp, 24 predicted proteins | sample 1567311 | NCBI WGS metagenome assembly OHEO01 (sample SAMEA3879602, study PRJEB24766) | human gut metagenome | biome: human-associated habitat; feature: feces | place: USA | collected 1985/1987
CCGAGGGCGACACCTTCGACAATGAGGGGCTGTCCGCTTAGAATGTACGCAATGGAACATGAAAACGTTAGGACAGATATGGAGGTTTTACAGTATGGCAGGAATAAGAACGGAGAACAAGATTTATGAAGTCGGCATTTACTGCCGCTTATCAAAGGACGATGGCACGGATAACGAGAGTGCGAGCATTGCGACACAAAAATCCATCCTCACGGATTATGTGAAAAGGCAGGGATGGCATTTAGCAAAAACGTATGTTGACGATGGCTACTCTGGAACAAATTTCCAAAGACCAAGTTTCCAGAATATGATTAAGGACATTGAAAACGGGCTGATAAACTGCGTGATTACAAAAGATTTATCCCGTCTGGGGAGGAACTATCTTGATTGTGGGTTATATCTGGAAGTCTTTTTCCCAGAGCATAACGTGAGGTATATAGCGGTCAATGACGGCGTGGACACCTTAAACAAATCCGCTATGGACATCACGCCTTTCCGCAACATCCTAAACGAAATGTATTCTGCCGATGTGTCGGTCAAGATAAAATCGGCGTACCGTGCGAGGTTTCAGCAGGGGAAATTCATGGGAACAACAGCCCCTTATGGCTATGTCAAAGACCCTGCCGACCACAACCATCTGCTGATAGATGACAAAGTTGCCCATGTGGTAAGGGAGATATTCGACCTTGCGTTAGCGGGCAACGGAATCGCCAAAATCCGTAAGCACATCAACAAACAGCATATCCTACGCCCTGCCGCTTATGCGGTCACACAGGGGGCGATAGGCTATGAGCGGCACTTTGAAGATAACGAGGAGAACCGTTATATTTGGAGCGAGAACAGCATAAGGGGAATTTTAAGAAGCCCGATATATGCGGGAAACCTTGCAGGCTACAAGCGGATTGCCGCCAACATGAAAAGCAAGAAACGCCCCTCTAAGCTGCCCGAAGAATGGGAAGTGATACCCGATACCCATGAGGGGATAGTCACGCAGGAAGAATTTGATACCGTACAGCAGCTTATGACGAGCCGCAGGCGGGAGCAGAACGCAGGGGGATTTGAGAATATCTTTTCGGGCGTTATCAAGTGTGCGGACTGCGGCTATGCGATGCGGGCGGCGAGTGCCAACAGGAGGAAACGCCCCGACATCATCGACTGCGTACAATACACCTGCAATAATTATGGCAGATATGGCAATGTTATGTGTACCGCACACAGCATTGAAGCGAGGGACTTATTCAATGCCGTCCTTGCCGACATCAACCGCTTTGCGGATATGGCGGTCAATGATGAAAAGGCGGTAAGGGCGATTGAAAAGCGGCTCACGGAAACAGACCAGAGCAGGGCAAGGGCACTGGAAAAGGAGCAGAGAAAGCTAAACAAACGCCTTGCAGAACTGGACAGGCTGTTTTCCTCACTCTATGAAGATAAGGTGATGGAGCGTATTACGGAGCGGAATTTTGAGATGATGTCGGGGAAGTACCAGAAAGAACAGCTTGAAATCGAAGCAAGATTGAGGGAGGTAACGGAAACGCTCAACGACAGCTATGAGAAGTCGCAGGGTGTCCGTGATTTCCTCTCCCTAATCCGTAATTACCAAGGCTTAAAGGAACTGGACGCAACCATCATAAACGCACTCATAGACAAGATACTTGTTTCGGAACGTGAGAAACTTGCGGACGGGACAGTAAGGCAGGAAATCAAGATTTACTATAAATTCATCGGCTTTGTCGGTGAATTACATATCACACCCACAAAGCGGTGGACGGCGTTAAAGCCTAAAAATTGTACGGTGTGCGGTGTTGAATACGTCCCCAGCTCTGGAATATCAAAGTATTGTCCCGCTTGTGCTAAGAGGATACAGAGGGAGAAATCAAACGAGAGCAAACGCAGGAGTAGGGAGAGGAACCGAAGGGCATGTATTGAACTGTCCGCAAAAAATGACCGACTGACATTGAGCAGCAGGAAGGACGTATTATCAGACAGGGCAACATGTACAAGGAACTGGGGAAGCCTGTTAAGATATTTCGCTATGTAACGGAGGGTACATTTGACAGTTATTCGTGGCAGGTAATTGAAAATAAGCAGAAATTCATCGGACAGATCATGACGAGCAAGTCACCGGTCAGAAGCTGTGAGGACGTGGATGAAGCGGCACTTACCTATGCCGAGGTCAAGGCTCTCTGTACGGGAAATCCCTACATAAAAGAGAAGATGGACTTGGATATCCAGGTATCGAAGTTAAAGCTGCTTAAAGCCAACCATACAAGCCAGAGGTACAGACTGGAGGACAACATCACACAGACCTATCCAAGACAGATAGCGGCTCTTTCTGAAAAGATAGCCGGATATAAGGCGGATATAGCGACATTCAAAACCGAAAAAGCAGAGCTTGTGGCAAGAAGTGTGGCGGTATTTTCCGAAGATGGCAAAGAGAAAGAGCCTTTTGAGATACGGATAGGAAAGCGTGTGTTTACTGACCGAAAGGAAGCAGGAACCGCCCTGATCGAGATGTGCCGGAATGTACATTCCATATCTACGCCGGTTAAGGTCGGAGACTATATGGGATTTTCACTTGCTGTGACCTTTGAACCATTCCAGAAAACATTTGACCTGAATATCAAAGGTGCAATCAGCCATCACATAGATGTCGGAGCAGATGCGGTCGGAAATATGACGAGAATTGCAAATGCCATGTTTGGTATGGAAACAAAACTTGCCAAGGTGGAAGATCAGCTTTCCGCAGTCAAGGAACAGCTTGAGAGTGCAAAGAAAGAAGTGAAGAAGCCATTTGAGAAGGAACAGGAGCTTGCGGAGAAACTTGACCGCCTAAATGAGTTAAATGCACTTCTTAACATGGACGAAAAAGGTGATTCCGAGAAAGAAGAGGACTTAGACAGCAAAGAGATAGTGGATATCGAAGGTGATGGATATGGGGAAGTACCGAGAGACAGTGAGGGCGATACCATATCGACATCGGAGGCACCTGTGCATGATGGCATGGCAAGAGGCAGCTCTGAAGAGGAAAAGGCAGAGAAGAAGCTGTGTGAAGAGGGCGAGTGTAAGCATGAAAAGGGCGAAAAGTCCATTTTTACACGGATTGCCGACAAGAAGCAGCAGGCAGGCGAGCGAACCGGGATACCAGAACATACACAGATAAAAGGCAAAGGCGATGAGCGATAGTTGAAAGGAGGAAATGCAGATGGCAATCGAAGATAAGAAAGACAGGGATACTGTACTACTGACCGGACTTCCGGTCAGTGATGAAATGCAGGATATCCTTGAGAGATGTGCGGATGGTAAGTATGTGGATGTGGAAGAAGTCAAAGCAACACCGGAGATGAAAGCGGCGGAAAGCTGTGTGTCTTATGCGACACCGACCATACAGTTAAAGGACAGGGAAGCAATAGAGAATCATGTGTTTGAGACACTTATGGATTATGGCTCTATCAGTATGGATGAAAAAGGCAAGCCGCTCGTTGACAGTGATGGTAATACACTTTATAATGGTGATGTAGAAAAAGGCAGACGCCTTGACATCGTAATCGGTCTTCCCGCTTCTGGGAAATCATCAGCCATAGTAGATACAATTTCATATGAGCAGCATTCCATGCTGATAGATAACGATGAAGCAAAACGACAGTTTCCCGAATTTAATAAGGGCTGGGGTGCGAACACAGTACATAAGGAATCTCAGGTCGTGGAGCGAGCGGTATTCAAAGAAGCTCTGCGGGAGGGAAGAAACATCGTGCTTCCAAAGGTCGGCAGTGATGCAGACAAACTCATGACGGACTATATCGCTTATGCAAAAGATGCCGGATATAAGGTAAACGTTCACTTTGTTGACCTTGACAGAAATAAGGCACTTGGCAGAATGATGGGTAGATTTATCCATACCGGAAGATATCTGTCACCGGAGCTTATTGATAAGTATGCAAATGAGCGTGATGGAAATAAGATCGCACAGGCGTACGAAGCGTTAAAGTCGATGGATGGGATAGATGGATGTTCCAAATGGGACAACGATGTCGGAAGAGGAGAAAAACCGATACTTTTAGAGGCGGCTAATTTAGATGATGACTTTATAAAGAATGCAAGAATGAAAGGAGACATGGAGAATGAAGAACGTAAACATGGACAATTTACCAGAGGCAGTGAAGATGACTTATGTTTCAGCGGAGACAGTGCTGGAGACCGAGGAGCAGATGCACAGAGCGGAAGCGGAGATAAGAGAGCGGATGGGCGAGATGGAGAACATGACACCGGTAGAGCGGTATCAGTTCCAGAGGAAGATCTACGCCAAGTATCTGGCGTAAGCCATCTGGAGCTTTTTGATGAGAACATACCGGAAGTGTATGAGGGGGAAATGCCGGAGCTTTTTGCAAGACAGATACTTGCCATGACGACAGGGCATGACACAGATGGTAACATCATTGCCGATGCCGGCGAGCATAAGTTCCGACCGGAGTATGCGGTAGAGACATACAATGACAATCCGGATGATTATGCGGAAGTCGCAAAGGGAGTTACATTCACTACGGTATATGGTGATGTGCAGCTTGACAGTGTGTCACAGTACGATGTGGGGCGTTTTAATCTGACGGAGGAACAGTTCACGGGAACGCTTCTTGATGGAAAAGACGGACTGGATAAGGGACAGAAGATCGTATTTGAGAAAGAGGATATCATGGCAGTTCATGTGTACTACTGGGATATTGATGTCCGTGTCGATACATCCCTGATGAATGAAGCGTATGCAGATAGAAAGACGGAAATGGAGAATCCGGAACACGACAGGACTTACCGATGTTATGTGGATGGAGATAAAAGTGCTTTTGATGTCTGTCTTTTTAAGGATGATGATGGAAAGAAACATTTCTATATCGAAGATACCGCAGATTATCCGCTGATAACGGGAGAACTTCCAAAGGAGACGGAGTTTACATCCGGCACAGCGGTTTCGCTTATGAATGACATGGGCGAGTGCTACGACGGAAGCAGAGAATTTATAGTGTATGATGTTCATATGCCCGAGAGGACGGAAGAACTGATGGATAAGAGCAGAAAGGAAGAACTATTCCCGACTGCTCTTTTTGTTTCCGAGATACGGGAACATGGTACATCCATACACCGGTATGACTGCTGCGATGATTTTAATGCAAAGGCATTTGGTGAGAGCATAAAGGACAGAAATGAGGAACATGGTGTAAGAACCATGGTATCTGTTGCGATGAAGAAGCAGCCGGAGAAAGTGCATGAGGTATCGAAGTCACAGCAGGATGTTGTGGAAGCGTTCCGGGCAAAGACAAGAGATCTGTTCCACGAACTTGACGGACAGAATGCGGAGAGTATCGAATCCATGGTTCGAGGTCATGTGGAGGATGCTTTGCAGACGTTTGACATAGATGCCCAGGTGGTGGATGTGGTTCTTGTTGGAAGCAGGTGCCGGGGTATTGAGCATGAGGATTCGGATGTGGATGTGGTCGTGGAATACTACGGAAGTGAGAGGGAAGATTCCCTGTTCAATATCCTGAATGAAGAAGGACTGTCCATAGGCGGCAGAAACATCGACATCAATCCGATCACGAAGGACAGGAGCGGTACATTGGAAACCTATCTGCCAGAGGTAGAGAAGTATCTGGCGGAGAAGGCACAGAGCATGGAGCAGCCATCAAGAGATATGGCGGGTGAAGTGGCAAAGGAACAGGAAGCAAAAGATAAGCGTGAACAGGAGGAAGCAAAGAAAGGGAGACCGGAGAAACACAAGACAGGAAAATTTGCTAACTTCTCCATGCAGAAAAGCGATGAAAGCGAAAAGTATTATCTGTATGCCGACATCAAGTACCCAAGTGGGGATATCGAGCGGCACAAGCCGATTGCAGAGTTTCCGGATAAGAAACAGGCAGAAGAGTTCTGCAAGAGCAGAGGTATCACCTGTGATGATGTGACGGATAATCTGGAGAATGTGATTCGACATAAGAAGCACATGGCAAATGACAAAGGGACACAGCCACCCAGCCGGGAAAATGGCAGGAGACGCAGTGACATAGGAGACGAATAAGAGAGAAAGGACACGGATAGATGGATAAGAAATCAAGTGAGTATAAGCTGATCAGGATGGCAGACACCGGTTTTCTGTTCTGTATCATATTTGAAGTAGTGGGAATCATGACAGTGATGTTTCTCGGAACACTGGGAGCACAGATGGTAATATATTTTATGACAATGCTTTTTGCAGTGTTCATGGCAAGGAAGAGACGAGAGGAATTTACCATACCTTTTGAGAAACCGAAAGCAGGAACACTTTTACAGAGTATAGGAATATCCGTATGCGGTATTCCAATCGCACTTATGTTATCGGCACTTGCTTCGCTGCTGTCATCTGCAGGAGCAGACAGTTCAAAGGATATAGCGAAATATCCGGTGTGGCTTGCCATAATTGCTTTTGCCATCGTGCCGGCAGTCGTGGAAGAGTATGTGTTCCGTGGACTGATACTCGGAGCCTATATGAAGGTCGATGCGAGAGCTGCGGTTGTGATCAGCAGTCTGTTCTTTGCACTGCTTCACTTCTCCCTTGGTTCGATCCTGTACGGGTTCTTCTACGGCTGTTTATTTGCCCTTATAAAGATTGCAACAGGCAATATGATATATTCCATGGCTATGCACCTGACATTCAATGCAATCAATGTAGCGGTGTCTTATGCGGGCATGATTATGATACCGGGATGGTTCCTGATAGGAGCGTTTGTTGTCGGTGTCATTGGCTTTATCGTACTGTGTATATTTTTCTTTAAAAAGAACCCTGTGGAGCTTCAAGTAAGTGGATATAAGGGCAGACAGCTTGTGACAAAGGAAGGATATATAACGATGGCGGTATGCCTGTGTGTGACAGGAATGCTACTTATGATATAGCTGATCGGATAGGATTGATAGAATGATTTGCACCTCATGGCTGCTTCGGTGGCTGTGGGGTGTTTTTTGTGATCAGAGATGCCGCACAATGTCACAAATGTTAAGTCGATATACTTTATATGTAATTATAGAGAAAAAATATATTAATTAAATAAAAATATGTTGAAGTATAGTTGTTTGTACCATAAAATGTAAAATGGGGATATGAATCAATCAGATAGGAAAAGGGGGGATGAGAGGATATTGTATTGCGATTTGTATTTCTTGGAAGAATGAATAAAGAATAAATTTAAGCAATAATATGTACATTTATGGGTTTGGCTAAAAGAATTGACGATTATTGCATTTTTGTTTCTAGGGAGAATTTATTAGTAAAGGGGAATTGTATGAAGAAAACTTGGACAAAGGTATTGGCATATATGTTGGCGGTTACAATGTGTTTCAGTGCGGTTAATGTACCCGTGTATGCACAGGAAAGTACGGTTACAGAGGTTTCAACAGAAGCGGAAACAACGAGTGACGCAATTACAGAAGAAGCAACTGTATTAGGGAATGATGCAGAACCAACAACAGAGGAAGTAGAAAGTACAGAGGAAGTAGAAAGTACAGAGGAAACAGAAAGTACAGAGGAAGTAACAGTAGATGAAGATGATAGTAGCACATGGGATCAGGTGACGACAGAAAATGTATTTGAAGGCGAAAATTATAAAGTGATATTTACCCTGACATCTAATTGGGATGAGGGATATAATGCAAAGGTTAAAATTGAAAATATCGGAGACAGTACAATTCAGAACTGGTACTTAGGGTTTGACTACAATAATTCCATAACCAATATTTGGAATGCAGAAATCTCATCAAACGAAGATACAGAGTATGTGATTAAGAATGTTGGCTGGAATCAGGATATAGCTGTTGGTAATAGTATTGAATTTGGAATATCTGGTGACCATTCATTCAAGGGCTTTCCTGAGAACTATGAGTTAATTGGTACAAGTAAGGAAGTTGCTGAAAATGATTACATAATACAGTATAAACTTGATAGTGATTGGGGCACAGGATTTACGGGTTCGATTTCTATAATGAATAATACAGATACAGCTCTGGAAGATTGGGTATTGGAGTTTGATTTTGACAGAGAAATTACTGAAATTTGGGATGGCGTTATAGAACAACATACAGGCAATCATTATATTATACGCAATGCGGAATATAATAGTATCATTGGTGCGAATGAAAGTGTGTCAATTGGGATTAAGGGCTGCGATGGTAAGTTAAGTGATGAACCAAATAAATTCGTCTTGCAATCGTATGGCAGGGGACAGAATGATCATACGGTTGATTTAGTGTTGGATTCTGATAATGATGGTGCGCCGGATTACATTGAAGAATATTTTGGAACAGACCAGCACAAAAGTGATACGGATGGAGATGGCTTATCTGATTTTATAGAATTATATTCACTTGTATTAGATCCTCTTAGCATAGATACGGATGGGAATGGAATAAGTGATGCAGATGAAGATTTGGATGAAGATGGTTTGTCAAATATCTGTGAATTTACCATTGGAACTAGTATAGTTTTAGCTGATACCGATGAGGATGGTCTGAATGATAAGGAAGAATACAAAGTATATGGAACTAATCCTTTATCTAAAGACACGGATGGGGATGGGGCATCAGATTCAAAAGAGATAGAATTGGGAACCAATCCGCTAGTGTATGAAGATAAGTTTGAGGTTTCCTATAATGCAGGCGGAAAGGATACAGTAAGAGCATCTGTTGATATTACTTTAAATGGTACTCAGGTAGATTCGTTAGCAGTTGAAAAAGTTGATAATGAGTTCCTTTTTCCTGCAAACATGCCTGGATATATCGGAGGCGCATACGATTTTTCTGTTGATGGAAATTTTGATAAAGCAACAATTAAGTTTGAGTTTAGTAAAGACTTACTCGAAGATGTTGATTTTGAACCTGTAATTTACTATTTTAATGAAGAAAAACAGATGTTAGAAGAATTGGATACGATAGTAGAAGGAAATGTTGCTTCTACAGAAGTTACACATTTTTCTAAATACATATTAATAAACAGAAAAGTATATCAAAGTTCCTTTGAGTGGCAGGATGTATGGAATACCACTGGTTTTTCTGGCATAGAAGTTATACTCGTTATTGATGATTCAGGAAGTATGACTTCGAATGATCGATATAATCGACGATTGTCTGTTTCTCGGAATTTAATTGATAATCTTCCGGAAAACAGCAAGGTAGGAATTGTTAAATTTACAAGTTATACAAGTAAATTGACAACAAGCTTAACGCCTGATAAGAAAACAGCAAAATCATATTTGACAACCAGTTATTTTCGCTCGTCAGGCGGAACAAATATGTATACTGCAATTAATAGTGCGTTTTCATTGTTTGAAACTACGGATGATAATATTTTGAAAATGATGGTAGTGTTGAGTGATGGAGATGCATCAGATACCAGTAAGCATTCGGATGTAATTAGGACAGCAAACAATAATGGTGTTAAAATGTATACAGTTGGTTTAGGTCGTTCTAGTTCAAGTTACTTTACACAATATTTAAAGCCGTTAGCAAATAATACTGGAGGCGTATTCTATTTAGCGTCTGATTCCTCAAAATTAGAGGATATTTACAAGGATATTAATAAAAAGATAGATATTGAAACAGATAGTGATAATGACGGCATTGCAGATTACTATGAAGATAATATGGTTATGTTTAATGGTGTAACAATTACACTTGATAAAAATAATCCTGATAGTGATGGCGATGGTGTATTGGATGGAGCAGAAGTTGCAGAATTAAATTATCAGTATAATTCCGATAAGACTCAAGTTATTGTGACAGGAAAATTAATATCTAATCCATTATCTAAAGATAGTGATGGCGATGGGTTAACCGATGAAGAGGAAATCTATTATTATGGAACATCGCCTCTATTATGGGATACAGATAGTGATGGATTAAATGACAAGTTTGAAATTGATGAATGGTATGATCCATTTGAAAAGGATGCTGATGGAGATGGAAGACTTGATTTTCAAGAATATCAGGAGGGATCAAGTCCATTTGTGTATGATAAGGAATGGTATGAGCATACTTGGGATTTTATTTGTGGATTTGTTGCAGGTGATTTTATATCCGATACAGATAGTTTACCTGTGATTATGGGGCAAATCACAAGCAGCTTTATTCCATTTGTTGACATTCGAGATGTTGTAGGAAACTTAGTGCATGGAGATTATGCATTTGCAGGGTTAAGTGCGTTGGGTTTAGTTCCTGTTGCAGGTGATGTATCAAAAACGGCCGGCAAGGTTGGTAAGTTTATTTTGAAAAATGTGGATAATATTCCTAAAGTAGCAGGGCTGCTTGAGTTTTTAAGTAAAAATTTCCCTGATGTTGTAAGAGTATTGGCACAAAATGATGAGTTTGTTAGTGCGGCAAAGAAAATGTCAAATGGTGAGTTATTAAAAATCACCAAAAAAGAAGCACGAAGTATTATCAACGCTTATGAGAATGCTGGTTTATCAGAATATGTAATAAAAGGTGGTTTAGAGGCATTATCTAAGCCAAGTTCAAAAGTATTACGTGAAAATTTAATAAAAGCAGGTGTTAAGGTTCCGGATTATCCAAATGCGGCACATCATATTGTCGCAGGAAGTTCTAAAAAAGCAGCTGAAGCGAGAGCAATTTTGTTAAACTATGGAGTAGATATAAATGATGCAGTTAATGGTGTATTTTTACCGACAGTAAAAAGTGCATCTGAGGCTGCATATCATCCGAGTTTACATACAAAGGCATACTATGAAAAGGTTACGGAATTGTTATCATCTGCACAGTCAAAAGAAGATGTAATAGAAATCTTGAGTGATATTGCAGAACAGTTGCAAAAAGGCACATTCAATTGAGGAGGCGAGTAAGTTGAGAATATGGAAATTAGGACGCGATGTAGATAACTATGAAAGTTTAGCATGGGGAAACGATGAACACGATATAAATTTAAACTATATTCAATCTTTTAATGGTGTTTCTAAAGAGAAAAATTGGATTCCATTACATCTTAAGAGAATGAGTAATGAGGCTGAATTTAGCAATACGCCGGGACTTTCAGCACACATCCCTGTTTTTGATAAAAATGCAGTTGATACGATGAAAGATTATCTAATTGGAAATGCTGAAATTTTACCAATTTTCTGTGAAGATAAAGAATTTTTTATTATAAATGTGACTAGAGTGTTAGATTGCATTGATTATCAGGTATCTGAATATAAAACATTCAGAGATGGTATAAGAATTATGAGATTTACCAAATATGCATTTATTGAGGACAAGATTGAAAATGTACATATCTTTAAAATAAAAGATGAACCATTGAGAAGTCCATTTGTCTCAGATGCATTTAGACGGAAAATCTTAGACAGTAGTTTGGTAGGATTCAAATTTGAATTGGCGTGGGATAGTGATGAAAAGTAATTGTATGTTTAAAATGCAATTCTTGTTAATAAAACCTGTAGAAAATACAACAAGTGTTGTAGAAATTGAGAGAGCATTTGATTAGGCATTGTTTGGTATAACATATGAGATTGAGGATGGGGTCAGTTTATTTTGCTAAAGGGTAATCTGATTCGGTTTGTTTACAGTCTGGAGGGTGTGACGAATGTTACACCCTTTTTGTGTGGGAAAAAGTGATTAAAGATGTTATAATAATATCAAATGTGTTGCAGGATTGATGAAGATGTATCAGACATTGGCAAAGTGGAAAATAATATAAAAAAGGGCTTGAGATATTGGAGGTAGTAATATGGCAGAGGAGACACTGTTTTCCGGCGAATCGAAAAATGTTGAGTACAAGGTAACTGTACCAGAGAAAAGCGAAAAATACATGAAAACCGTTGTAGCTTTTGCCAATGGTAGGGGAGGAAAAATTGTTTTCGGAATAGAGGACAAGACCTTAGACGTTGTGGGAATTGATGAAGATAGTATCTATAAGACAATGGATGCCATTACCAATGCTATTTCAGATTCTTGTGAACCTTCAATCAGACCGGATGTGGCGATGCAGACGGTTAAGGACAAAATGGTGATTGTAGTAGAGGTATTTCCGGGTGCAGAGCGTCCGTACTATATAAAATCACAAGGCGTGTTTGACGGTACTTATGTGCGTGTTGCAGGTACGACCAGGCATGTCGAGGATTACATGTTAAGAGAGTTGATGCTGGAGGGGAAGAACCGTTATTTTGACAGTGAAATATGTCAGGATATGGATATATCAGACAGTGAGATTGAGGAACTCTGCAAGAGCTTAAAGGAGACTGCCATACGAAATACATGGCAGGATAGTGAAAAAGCGAAGATTAAGGATGTCACCAGAAATATACTGATTTCATGGGGCGTTCTGAAGGAGGAATGCGGAAAGGTATATCCGACCAATGCATATGCACTTTTGACCGGACGGATGGTGGGGCAGCCAGTTATTCAGTGTGGTGTGTTCAAGGGAACCAATCGGGCGCATTTTGTTGACCGGAGAGAGTTTGAGGGTTCCGTTCAGGAACAAATGGATGCTGCATACCAGTATGTTCTTGAAAAAATTAACATGGGAATGACAATAAAGGGAATGTACAGACAAGATGTATATGAACTTCCTACAGACAGCATAAGAGAGTTGATTGCAAATGCAGTGGCTCATCGTAGTTATCTTGAGCCAGGGAATATACAAGTGGCATTGTATGATGACAGACTAGAGATTACCTCTCCGGGTATGCTTCTGAATAATGTCACGATCGAAAAAATGATAGAAGGTTACTCAAGACCGAGAAATCCTGCAATCGCAAGAGCCTTTGCGTACATGAAAATTATTGAAAAATGGGGAACCGGAATACCGAGATTATTCGCAGCCTGTGAGGAGTATGGATTGCCGAAACCGGAGCTGATTGATTTTGATGGTGATTTTAGAGTTAATATGTATCGTAAAAGAGATACTAATACAAAAACAGGTGATCAAACATGCCAACCGGTGAACGATGGGGTGAATGATGAGGTGAACAAACTGCTGAATTATTTAAACCTGCATCCTGATTATACGGTTACTCAATTCGCAGAACATTTTGAGGTAAGCAGAAAAACAATAGCAGCGAGATTGAAAAAACTGAAGGATAAAGGCTATATTGAAAGAGTTGGATCTTCGAGAAAAGGTTATTGGAAAGTAAATTGATTTTATCAGATTGACAACTCTGAACAACCCCAATTATTCCATTCGGACAAAAAGGTGAACAATCAAGGTGAATTATAAGGTGAACGATCAGAAAAAATGATTAAGGTGTATGATAGGGTGAATAATAAAAGCAATCATACCTATCTAGCTGTTTGCCTTTTCAATACAAATGAGATATTTTCCGGAGAAGATTGGTTAAAGCAAAATCACAGGGAAGTATATGATTCATATGAATCAGCTATTGATGCATATACGCAAGGACATGCTGGAGCGTGTATTGAATCGTGTCGAACTTGTTTAGTAAGCAATTTTTCGGGAGTACGGATGTCTTTCTATAACTTTTTTACTGCAAATCATGAGGATTAAATATCCTCATGATTTTTCCATAGATAGGTGTCAATTTCTTTCTGATAGCGCTGCAACTCCTTCAGGTCATGCTCGTTTTGTTGCTGCTGCTTCTCAAGGTTTTGCATATCCTGCTCAGTCTGTTCAAGCCGCTTTTGAAGTATTTTGATGTTCCCGCTGGTGATTGCAGTAAGGTCTATATTGCGACTTTCCAGTGCAAATTTGGAATCATGGAAGGCATTTAGCTGGTGGTCATGCTCCTGATAGTATTTTTCCTTATCTTCGGCTTTTTGCTCGTTCGTGGCATATATCTTCAGCTTTTTATACATCACGCAATCATTGATAAGCTGCCGCAGATCCGATATTTCCTTTTGACTCTTAGTGAGCGCAGTATCAAGATAATTATTGTTAGCCCGGAGAGCTTTAATATGTCCTGTAACTTCTATGTAGCTTATACCATATCTGTCTTGAAGCTCTTTTTGTATCTGCTGCATCCGACGGGCATTCTGAACATTTGACCATTTCTGTAAGCCAATCTTTTCGTGGGATATGCCTTGGGAAGTATCACGCATAGTGGAGATTTTCAGCTTGCTCTTATCCAATCTTTTCTCGGCTGGAGACATAGCTTCGTATGTAGCTTTTCGCTTTTCTTTTCGTTCTTTCGCTCTTTCCTTTTGCGTTTTCAGATAGTCCTGTCTTCTCGAAATTCTCTTTTTTATGTTGTTGTCGGTATAGAAGGAACCGAGAGAGTAGCCACGATGAAAACGCTGCTCATCCGTAAAGCGGTATTTCGTAACCGTGCCATATTTCTTTGAGTTCCCGGTTACAATTATAATATTCTGTGCTTTTAGTCGATTGATAAAATCCTCAAATGAAACAGCTTCCATTATGGTTTTATCCATTAACTTACGGAGCTGTGTTTTCTTCGATCCAGATGGATTTGATTTATCTTCAAACCATTCTCGGTAATTTTTCCCTTTACTGCGTTTCTTATCTATAACAGAAAGACCATATTGCAGGCATAGCTCATCATTGTTTTTTTGAATTGTGTGTAGGAGAGTGAGGTTATCATCCAGCCGCATCCCGGTCATGCCACGTTCTGCAGAACACATGACAAAGTGATTATGTATATGTCCTTTATCAACGTGGGTAGCACAGACAAATGAGTATTTTCCGCCAAATGTCTGCTCCATGAACTTCATTCCAAGCTCATGTGCTTGTTCCGGTGTTACCTCGTCCGTAGGTGCGAACGACTGTATAAAATGGTAGGCTAACACGCTACTGCAATTTTGATTTCTTGTTTTGTTGGCCAACGCCATTTTGAAACAGAGCTCGATATTGGATTCTGAGCAGCCATCGTAGGATACAAGAAGTCGCTCATTTGTTTTATCCGGATCTCTCACATAGTTGATCGCTGCGTTTGTATTAACCTTTACTTTTATGATTTTTGTAATCGCCATCTATATTACCTGCCCAGTTTTCTTTCTCTTTGAATTTAATGATTTTGAACTTTTCTTCGGATGCCTTTTTTACGATTTCCTGAATCTCCGTCATTTGACTTTGAAGCATTTTCATCTGGTAGGGTGTGACGGAATATGTTTCGTTTACGACTGCGGCGATCTGGTTGATGTTGTTTCCAACACGAGAGATCTGCGTTGAAAAATCATATAATCCTGACATATCAAACCGGTAACAGTGACCGGAATGTATGTAGGCTCGTAACACTTGTGCTATGGAGGAGTATTTCAGAAAATCTCGTTGTTGGAGCAGCATTTGATATTCCTCTTCGGTGATTCTAAGATGTATTTCTTTTGCCTTTTCGTTCATTCTTATTTATGTCCTTTCACTGATTTTAGGGGTTTGGGGATATTCCCCAAGTTTCTTTTTGCTGTTTTTCGATTTTCCTCACTCGGGAGAAAAATGAAAAATAGCGGTTTTGTGGATATAAAACCAATGCTTGCTGTATTTAGTTATGCCGCTGGCGGCATAACAGGACATAAAAAAATCTGTTGCTACCAGCGGGCGTACTTATCCCGTGGATAACAACAGATATATATGTGGCTATTATAGTATCCCAGTTTACTGATTGCAAGACCTGATAACAGGTACTCCCATATCTGGGAACTGCCCAAATGAGGGAACTCCCATTAAAATATAGTGGTATATTGATACGATAGGGAGATGCCACATGGATTATGGGTCTATTCATTTTCGGATAGAAGAGCTTCTTGAAGAAAAAGGAATTAGCAAGAATCAAATATGTAAGGATCTGGACATAAAACGTTCCAATTTCAATAGATATTGCAAAGATGAAAATTCCAGATATGATCCGAATTTTATCTGTAAGCTATGTTATTACTTGGGTGTAGAACTGAATGAAATTATGGAATACAGGAGACCAGAATAAATATAATAGCACGAGAAACTTCTCATGAGTTCACGGATGATTCGGTGGGTTCATGAGATTTTTTGTTGTGGCATATATCGTAAAGATATGGAGAAATTTTTACGAGGGGGATGCCTATGGGGTACGGTGTTAGTAAGAAGATGTTACCGCTGATTGTGTTGCGGGTACTGATGGAGAATGCAAATGAGAATCATATGCTTTCCATGAAACAGATGATGCATTATGTGAGGGAATATTATGAACCATATAATGAGGAAGGCTTGGCGAAACTTATCAGCGCAAATATCAAACAGCTTAATATGTTTTTTGAGGACACGCATTTTTCGTTGGATGGGGTAAACGAATTACACATTGAGGTAGTATCGGTTAGAAATGAAGAAGAATCGAGAGGGTACATTTACAAATATTATCTGAGTGGGAATCTGTTTTCGGATAATGACGTTCGGCTTCTGAGTGATAGCATTTTGTTTTCTCCGGGAATAGGAGAACAGGAAGCAACGACACTTCTTAGAAAAGTTCGGAAGTTATCGAGCAAGCATTTCGGTGATTGCTTTGAATATGTAAAGTACACGGATATGGTGAAGCGGACAGATAATGATCATCTTTTTTCTACGGTAGAGCTGATTGGCTGTGCATTGAAAAGCAGGAGGATGGTTACATTCCAATACAGAAGGAATGGTGTGCTCCGTGATAAGAAAACAACGGTATCTCCGTTTCATCTTGTGATATCGGCGGGACGCTATTACGTACTTTGTAACAAGATGGAAACAGAGACTATTTCACCTTACCGATTGGATAGGATGGAAAATGTAACCGTGGAGGATAAAATGCCGGCAAGAAAGCTGGAGACTTTGCGTGATGTACAGCAGCCATTTTATCTCCGGCAGTATATGGAAGAACATCCAAGGATGTCTTTTGACAAAACGATATCAGTTACTATGTTGGTATCACCAGAGATAATGGAAGCGGTCAAGACGGAATTTTGTGTGAAAGCTGCCTGGTGGATTCCTGAAAAAACAAAGTATCGTGTCCGTATCATTTCTACAAAAAATGCAATCTGTAACTGGGTCATCAACGTTACGGATCATATCATAATCGAGAGTTCCTCGGACAAATCCATATTTGATGTTTTATGCAATCGTGCCACAAGTATCATGAATGTGTATCGACTGCAAGCAGAAATGTGAAAAACCTGTTGCAACGGGAAATTGTCACGTAGTATTATAATGAGGATATTGGAAAATCTATGTTAAGGAGAGTAAGAAGATGGAAAACGAAAATATGGGAGAGGTAATGACAGAGGAGACACCTGTTATTGAAGAAAAACCAGATATTGAAATTGAACCATATGCAGAGAAATATGTCGAGTTTGATACATTCGCTGAATCAGATTTTAGAGTAGTTAAGGTAAAAAACTGTGAGGCAGTTCCTAAGAGCAAGAAGCTGCTTCGATTTACTCTCGATGACGGTTCGGGAAAAGAAAGGACAATCCTTTCCGGTGTACATGCTTTCTATGAGCCGGAGGAGCTTGTAGGAAAGACATTGCTTGCAATAGTGAATCTTCCGCCTCGCTCCATGATGGGAATTGATTCCTGTGGTATGCTGCTTTCAGCAATCCATAATGTTAAAGGAGAAGAAAAGCTTAATCTGATCATGTTGGATGATTCTATTCCGGCAGGAGCAAAATTATATTAAAGTCTTGATGTCACATGGCAAAATGCTGTGTGGCATTTTTTTATGAATAAGAAACGTGTAGGGCAATCACAGGCGTGTGGTTGCTTTATTTTATGCGTTATCAACATCCTCCTCTAAAAAAGGAATTAAATTCCGTTTTTTAAAAAGCATTTCACCTTTTTTGAAGTAGTTTATTTTGTTTTTGATTTTATACCATATTTAACTTGTAGCTGTAAAGTATTCTATTGGTGTTTTGAAAAGGAGGTTTTTCATGGGTAATTTATTTGATTTTCTTATGTTGATTCTGTCTGTGATCGATATAAGTGTGTTCGGAAATTGGGTGCAGATGCTCGAAAGATATAGGGTATATGTATCAGAAGAGGAATCTTGCTCGATGCCAGACAATGTGCTTGGATTCTATCGACATGGAGTTGGTAGATGGGGAGTACATATGATATGCGTTGATGCAGGGTTGCCCGATAATCTGAAAACTGCTGTTCTTTTGCATGAATACTCACATTTTGTTGAATTTATAAATAATAAATCAAAAAACAAAAGGAAAAGAGACAACATAGCATCGCACAACAGTGAATGGAAATCCATATATTCAGAGCTTCTCTATTCTGCTTATTCTGCAGGATTTTTGAATCCTAAAGGATTGGAAAAAGAGATGATGATATTTAACTTACATCCGTATGACTCGACTATAATGTCCCATATACTTGGTATTAGTACCTTTGGAGAATATGATTTTCTTGATGAAGATGAGGCACTTTACCATGAAATATGGAAACTTGAAATGGAATCACCAGATGATTCATATGAAGATGAGGACATGGATCCTAATTATTAATTTGTAATTGTATTAAAAATAGTATAACGCACAGCTACAGGGGGTGTCTTCCATTTTTATGAAAGATACCCTTTAAATTTCCAGAAAAATGGAAATTTAATTCTTTATTATCATCCATAGGTTGATAAAAGCTGATGTTGGACGTTTTCTTCGTCTTACTTAAATGTAGACCAAAATATATTTTGAAAGAAATTTATGAAAAGGAAAAATTTTTTCTGATTACTTCCCAAATGAGAAAGTAATTGCTGATATGGTGTTGTTATATAAGAGGAGGTGAACTGGCAGAGTGCATAAAATGGGACCGAATTCCACTAAAAGAGAATATCGTCGATACAATCTTTTTAAGTATATGGTCTCTGTCAGCTCAACCTCGTACAAACGTATCCGTGATTTATTTGACGTAACGGACAAAACTATTCGTGATGATCTGGCGTATATACAAGATGTTATGGGTGTGATTATTGAAAGTAAACCAGGGGTTGGTGGATATGTGAGGATATCTCAAGAATGGAGAAAGCGAAAATGCCCTATGACACCAGTGCAGGAGCAAGCGATGTTGACTGTCTATAAAGCCGAAACGAATCCCGAGTTAAAGATGGTATTGCTTGGTATAATGATGGATTACTGTTCCCCGTATATCTATGAAAATGAATTATAGCGATGTGTCGTTCTGGATAAGCATACACTGGATAACAACAGAATAATGTGTGTGTTTACCAGACCGATAGGTCTGATTGCACCTTGATAACTGAATATAAGAACGTACAGGACATGTGGGATATGTGGAGCAACTTGGCAGATACGCCATGACTTATCTGTTCTGAACAGAATGAATGAGATGGAATACTGATTCAGGTATAGAAGCTAAGATAAAGAGCGAGTAATATTTGGCAAAAAGTGCAGCAGTTGCATGGGCGATGATACATATCTTTGATAATGATACTTCTGATATATTCAGTCTTTTATGACGGTGCAAAACCGATGTGGGCAGTAAACTGAACTGTCACCTGTATGTTTTATTTTAATATCTGGCAATAAGAGTCTATCAGTTTATTGGTGGATTGTTATTGGCAGATATTTTTTTGCCATGGAGAAAATTAACAGCGGGAGGTGCATTACATGGGAGCCATAGTAGACAAGAATCAAATGGTACGGTGCGAGTACAAGGATAGTATCTGCTGGGTGCCAAATCATATCTTCGCAAGAGTTGTGCTTGAGACAAAGATACCGGAAAAGTTTGTCCGGTATAAGACAGGAGCAGATCTCTATGATATGAGTGAGAGGCAGTTCAGGGATCTTGCAAAGGAAGCGGATGCTATTTATAAGAAGAATCGCATGGTATTGGTTGATTTGAGAAAAATTGATGATTACCTTGAATATTTCCATGTTACGTAGGGAAACTGCAAAATTGTGTTGACTTATTAGGCGACAAAAAGTATAATAATGGTGAGGTTGTTAAGGAGGTGCAGATTTGAATAATTCTAAGATGGGACGACCAAAGGTTGACGAACCTCGTTCCGAACGAATCAATGTCCGGTTTACGGAAGAAGAGATGAAGAAAATAAAAGTATGTGCTGAGAAAAACGATCTCACCGTGACACAATTAGTGCGAAAGGGTGCGCTGGATATGGCGGAATCCCTGGAGTAATTTTGCAGTGATACTTTCCTATTTAATATGGATATTGAAAGGAAGGGTATTATGGCAAAGAAGGTACGTAAGGATGTCAAGGGCAGAGTTCTCCGGAATGGGGAAACCTATATTAAGGACAGAAAACTGTATTGCTTTAGTTATACAGATGCCTTTGGCAAAAGAGGTTGTTTCTATTCAAAGGATCTGGCAATGCTCAGAGAGAAAGAGGCAAAGTATGAACGTGATAAACTTGATGGAATGGACGTATATGCATTGTCGAAGTCTACACTGAACTATGTATTTGACCGCTATATAGAAACAAAAAAGGAACTGAGAAGCACCACATATACAAATTATGTATATATGTACAATCGTTTTGTTCGAGATGGCTTTGGTAAGAATCTCATAGCAAATATAAAGTATTCTGATGTGTTGAGATTTTATCAGGCACTACTCGAGCATGAACTGAAAATGAACACGTTAGAAACAATTCATACGGTTCTTCATCCAACGTTTCAGATGGCTGTGCGGGATGATGTCATTCGTACCAATCCATCAGATGGGGTAATGACTGAATTGAAGAGGACTACGAAGAAAAACATTGGTGTTCGCCATGCATTGACACTGGAGCAGGAACGCAAGTTCCTTGAATTTGTCAGACAGGATGAGAATGCCTGTGCATGGAAGAATTTGTATGTAACGATGTTTGGTACAGGTTGCAGAATCGGAGAAATCATCGGACTTCGTTGGGAGGATGTTGATTTTGAAAAGAGATTGATCAATATCAATCACAATATTACCTATTATCCTCGGATTGAGAATTCATATAAGAATGAGTTCCGTGTGTCGTTACCCAAGACAGATGCGGGTGTAAGAACGGTTCCGATGATTGATGAGGTATATGAAGCACTTCTTGCAGAAAAAGAATATCAGGATAATGGTGGCATGTTTTGTACATCGGAGATTGAAGGGATGAGCGGCTTTATATTTTGTAACCGCTATGGAAATATTCATAATCCAGCGGCAATTAATCGGGCAATCAAACGTCATGTGGCAGATTGCAATGCAAAGGAGCTGGTTAGTGCAAAGAGAGAAAAGCGTGAACCAATTATACTTCCACGTTTTAGCTGCCATATTGCAAGACATACATTCTGCTCACGACTTTGCGAGAATGATGTGAATGTAAAAGTCATCCAGTCCATTATGGGACATAAGGATATTAAGACAACCTTGGATATCTATGCTGAGGTGTCAGATGCAAGAAAACAGGAGAGTTTGTTAAAATTAAATATCACGGGTATGCTTATATAATTGTCCAAATTATTTTAAGTATGATTTATTGGAAAGTATTATTTAATTTCTGGTACGACAAAGCGGGTTCTAGTACGACAAAAGTACAACAATAAAATGTATCTTGGTACCGTTGTATGCAGAGTGAAATGATAGTACACATCCTTAAATATCGAGAATTTGCATTGTATGCTACTTGGTGCATGAATGTTTTGCTCTTCCCGACAATGAAGTCATTAGATGGTGTAAATAAGAAAAATGATGTAAATAATACAGCTTCTGAAGCACCTGAAAAAAATGTAAAAACTGAGTCTGAAAAGATTGATTTTTCTAAGGTAAAGGTAGAGCCTTTATTTGAGGAATTTGTTGATTTCGATACTTTCAGCAAGTCAGATTTCAGAGCTGTTAAGGTAAAAGAGTGTGTAGCAGTTCCTAAGTCAAAGAAATTATTACAGTTTACTTTAGATGACGGAACAGGCACAGATCGCACTATTTTAAGCGGAATCCACGCTTACTATGAGCCGGAAGAACTTGTTGGCAAGACACTGATCGCCATCACAAATCTTCCACCACGTAAGATGATGGGCATTGAATCCTGCGGTATGTTACTTTCCGCAGTCAATAACCTTAAGGATTCCGAGGATGAAGAACTTCATCTTCTTATGGTTGATAACCACATTCCAGCAGGTGCAAAGCTGTACTAAAAACGAGATGTACCTTATTGGTGGAAATTTGTAAAATTACAGAAATACGCCAATTTTACGCCAAACGACGCAGAGTTTGATGTAAGAAAACAATATAATGATGTGGAATCAGACGATATGACATAGAAGCCCCATTGGATAGAGAAATCTGTCTGATGGGGTTTTATTGTATATGGAGGTGCTAAAAAAGTGAGAAGAAATATTTTTGATATACTTGAAGAACAGCATTTAGACAGAGGTATCAAGGAGATTACAGCCTATTGTGAGCAGAACAATCTGGAACTGGAAAAGATATTTACTGACCAGCAGACAGGAAAGAATTTTAATCGTCCAAGATATCAGGTATTAAAAGAGGATGTATTAAGAGCTGGTGACGAGTTGATTATTACTGAGGTAGATAGACTTGGTAGAAATAAGCAGGAGACATTAAAAGAGTTGCAGTATTACAGGGATAATGGTATTCGTGTGAAAATACTGGAGCTTCCTACTACACTTATGGATTTATCGAAGCTTGATAATGCTATGGCTAGGATGCTGATGGAAACCATCAATAACATGCTGATTGGTATACAGAGCAATGGTATGATAGAACGCTTGAATATTGAAAAAATTGCAAATGCAGTGAAAGAACAGCTGAATCCATTATATAAGGCTCTTGGAGTAGAAAAAATTAAATAATAGTATGTAAGAGCATTGCTCTTTACATAGAAAAAGCCAGAGATTAACTCTGACTAATTCCCTTGCCAAAGAAGGTCTTTGGACTTATTTTTCTCGCAAACTAATAATACCAAAGAAAGCCTTCTTCTGCAATCCTTATAGGTAGAAGTCAGCTCACTTTTCTGCTTCATGCCCATCTTGTGTGGATGGGCGTTCATACATATAATGTAATTATTACGAGAATGGTGGTGAAAAAATGTCAAAGGATCCTAAAAAATTTGATTTTCAAACTAAAGAGCAGCTGATAGAATTATTAAATTTAACAATTGAGTTAGTAGACAAGCATTTTTATAGATATTGTGCATATTATGATGAATTAATTGATATGACTCAAGCCAAATTATGTGATATTCAAGGGAGTGAAATTTCAAAAATTGATGATTCAAACATGCGCAATGAGATTATGAATGCAATCAAAATGGATAATTACAAGCTAAAGCATAGTAGTTATAGGATAGACTATTTAGAGTACAAGTCTATAGAGGATAAGATATCTAATGTTCAATCTCAATTATTAAATCTACTAGGGGATCGTACAAAAAAAGGTGGGGTTTCATATTGGAGATTTAGATATGAATATAAAAAACTTAAAGATGAAAAGAAGGTGGAACTGCCAGAATTAGATGTATTGTCGCAAGATATGAATGAACTTTTAAATGAGATGAATAGTGCAAGAAATTATATGCACCATATGACAGATGCAAAATTTATTGAGTGGATAAATTATCGAAAAAAACAGATGTTAGAGCATCCAGGGGTATTTCAAAAATGGCCAGATTCGGTTATTACATCAGATAGATATGAGAATGTGGATGTAGAGTGGTTGTGGCAGTTAGTTTTATCTCAAATTGATTTTAAAAAAAGCGTTAGAGAGATACTTCAACAGATGAAAAAAGACTATTCATGTATTTATGGAGAAAGCATGCGTATTCAAAAAAAATGGATTGATGAACTAGATGCCACAGCATTTATGGTCTCAATAAATGGTATAAAAAGACATAATGGAGATTTGAAATAATTTATACATAGCAGCGGGAACCCCGCTGCTATTATTATGCCCATTTTTAGAGGAAGGGAGGGATAAGATGTAAGCGCCTAGTTTCAGGGTGGATTTAAAATCATCACAAAATTTGCCATAATTATAGATGATAGATGCCAGCATTTTACTACAGTATCGGCGCTAGATACTATAAATGCGAGCGTTTTACTATAACTATGGAGGTTTCCTGTATGAAAACGCAAAGACGCACAGCAGACGAACAATATCAACTTATCATGGGATGCCGCAGCAGCGGTCTTAGTGATTACCAATGGTGTACAGAACATAACATCAATCCCGGCACCTTTTACAACTGGGTTAAAAGACTGAGAAAAAAAGCTTGTTATGATATCCCCTCTGCCACAGGACGCGGCGATTATAAGCCAGCCCTTAAACCGGATGTTGTAAAACTTGAGGTGATACCGGATCATCAAAACCCGGGCATTCCAACTGTCGAAAGCACAATGCTTCCGCTGGAAGAACCCTGCCCCGCCATCGAGGTCATGCTCGGGACTGTTTCAATAAAAATTTCAAATGATGTTGACCCGAAGCTGCTGTCACAGATCCTTAAAGCTGTGACAGGGACATGTTAGGGGACATCACTGTCGCAGACGAGATTTATGTGATCTGTGGTTATACAGATATGCGCAAGTCCATTGATGGATTATGCGCTGTCGTAAAAGACCAGCTGAATATGAACCCTTCCAGGCCAAATGCAATCTATCTCTTCTGTGGCAGACGTAGTGACCGGATAAAAGTGCTTCTTCATGAACGTGAAGGATTTGTACTTTTATATAAGCGACTTGATGCCAACGTAGGAAAATACCGTTGGCCGCGCAGCCGTAATGAGGTAAAACCCATTACATGGAGGCAGTTTGACTGGCTTATGTCCGGTCTTGAAATCGAGCAGCCAAAGGCGATAAAAAGTACCGGAAATGCTTGATTTTTCAGGATTTTTCGCTTGTTTTATGGTATAATTGAACCATAGAAAAGGAGCGAAAAAACAATGCCTTCAGGAGTAAGAGATATCCAGCTCTTAGAGCTTAAGGATACGATTTCACAACTGAATAATACAATCAGCACTCAGAACGAGCTTATCCGTTCCCTGCAGAAAATGCTGCAGGAACGTGATGCCAAAGACAGCGAAAAGGATCAACTGATCGCTAACCTTCAGGCACAGTTGGACTACCTGAAGACCAGACTTTTTGGCTCCACCAGTGAGATCCGGCATGAACAGCTCCCGGGACAGTTGGATCTGTTCCACCTGCAGACGGAGGATGAACCGGAACCGGTGCCCCTTGAGGTGGAATACATTGAGGTAAAAGCACACAAGAAGGCCCGTAAATCGAAAGCTGCTTATGATGAGGTCTTTGCTGATCTTCCGACAGAGAATGTTTATGTAGATACTCTTACGGAAGAACAGAAAACGTGTGATGTTTGTGGAACAATGATGGTTCCTATCGGACACGAACCCATCCGGACAGAACTGCGTTATACAGAGCCAAAGCTGGAGCGTATTGATTATTATGCGACTACCTATGAGTGTCCACAATGCAAGGAAACGGAAGATCCCCGGTTCATCAAGGACGAAGGAACTCCTGCACTGATCCCGGGGAGTTATGCATCGTCCGGTCTTGCAGCACATGTGATGTATTATAAATATGTCATGTCCATGCCCTTATACCGTCAGGAGAAGGACTTTGAACACCTTGGGGTAAAGATCAGCCGTACGACCATGGCCAGTTGGATCATCTACTGCGCAGAGAATTACTTTTTGCCAATGTATGAATATCTGCACCGGAAACTGTTGAAACGCAGATATCTGATGGCAGATGAGACTCCGATCCAGGTATTAAAGGAAGAAGGCCGCAGACCACAGAGTAAATCTTATGTCTGGCTGGTACGCACTGGTGACAATGGTGGGATTCCTATACTGTAATAAGCTGTTTGAGTATGAACGATCTTATCGAGAAAAAGGATTATCGCCCAAACAGATTTATCATCGCCGCCTGAAGGATCAAAAACCTGTCATAGAGCAATGTCATTAAGTTAAGATGACCAATCAAGATCTTAGCATCAGAAATGATGCTAGGGTCTTTTTATTTTGTAATAAATGCTTGACATATGATTCGAAATGTGCGGCCGCTTTCGCTATTGAATGATAATGAGGTAGCGAAAGCGGCCCTTGTAATTAAGAACATCTTGATTGCAAGGAGGTAACGCATATGAGCAATTATATTAATCAAGTTTCAGATTCTCTAAAGAATCATATTTCGGAATTAGCTAACAATCCATGTTTATTTCTTCGAAACCCCAATGTCGATTTCTCTCGAAAACGGAAAATTGATTTCAAAACTTTTATAGGAATCATGATGAATTCGGGTGGAGCTACTATGAGTAAAGAACTACTTGATTTCTTTGATTTTAACAAAAATACTCCGTCTGTGTCAGCATTTACGCAACAACGTTCAAAAGTACTTCCAGAGGCTTTTGAATATTTGTTTAAATCTTTTACGGATGACAACCTTCCAACTACTAATAATTATCATGGTTATCGTTTAATTGCATGTGATGGAAGTAACTTGACCATTGCAACCAATCAAAAGGATCCAGAAACTTTTTGGGAACGTAATCAGCATGGTTCAATTGTTAATAAACTACATCTAAATGCCTTTTATGATGTTTTGAATCGTATATACACCGATGTTTTAGTGCAAACAGCAGCGGATTACAACGAGTTTAGAGCATGTGCAACAATGATTGACAGATCGAAACTAGAGAATGTTATTCTTGTTGCTGATAGAGGATATGAAAACTATAACATTTTTGCACATGCAATTGAAAAAGGATGGAAATTCGCTATACGTGTCAAAGATAAAAATAGTAATGGAATTGCATCTGGGTTAAATCTTCCTCCAAATGATGAGTTTGATATAGATATCACTCAGATTTTTTGGAGGATAAATACAAAGACTACAAAAAATGCAGGCTATAAGTGGATGCCTGTAAATCAAGTGTTTGATTATCTTCAACGAAAAAGTGATAAAACAAAACAGGTGAACTTTACAATCGCCATTTATATTTGTAGAGAATATCTCCGTAATAAACGCAATCTTAGTCCACCTGATGTGATTAACCTAATAGAAAAGCATGTATTACCAGTAAGACCTGGTCGAAAAGACCCTCGCAAAGTCAAACCCCAGGCATCTGTAAGCTTTCTATATAGAGTGGCTTAATCATAGATAATTATAAGTTTTTTTTGACAGATAAACAATCTGTCTTTTTGTTGTGCTACAAAATAGATAAAAGAAAAAAACACATCATATTTATCAAACAATTGCAAATATGATGTGTTTTATAATTATGTCAAAATTCTTAACTTAATGACATTGCTCGCAAGAGCTCTTTTTGTGTTACATACATTCATATATGAGATAATATTTATACTTGCCATTTTATCATAATGAATA
>OHEO01000386.1_pt1 | contig 24237 bp, 27 predicted proteins | sample 1567311 | NCBI WGS metagenome assembly OHEO01 (sample SAMEA3879602, study PRJEB24766) | human gut metagenome | biome: human-associated habitat; feature: feces | place: USA | collected 1985/1987
AATCCGGAAAATAGAGCAGGGCTAACTCCTGCTTGGTGTAACTTCGTAAATCCATTTTCTTATAATGTTGAATTTTCCCACAGATCTCACAGATTTTCACAGATTTTCGACTCCTTCGGAGTTTTTGCTGTGAGCCTTAGTGAGAGTACCTGTTGCTTGCAACAAGATTATCTGTGTAAATCTGTGAAATCTGTGGGAGACTAAGAATAATGTTGAATGTTATCTATTAAGGTTATGCTTCGTAACTATGATACTTACGGGTTGTAACCATGATACTTAGTGGTCGTAACCAAGATACTTAATCCTCCACGGTATCGTTAGGATCGATGAAGGCATCGTTGTTGATTTCGCTACCTTCCTTCTCTATCACAGCCCAGCCGTTGCCGTTCTTCTTGTGAATCTTCTTGAATCCAAGACGCTTCATCACGTTACCGATGTTCTGGTTGTTCAGGTTCTGGCGAAGGGCAGGGTTCACACCTATCCTCTCCAGTATCTCAGCACTGTAGCGGAACTTGATAAACTGTAGTGGCGTATCTGGCTCCGGCACCCGGTAGTAACGGAGTATCTGCTCCTCGGCATAGTTGGCTACCATGAAGAGGCGGTTGTGATTGCGCATCAGTTCGATGTCGTCCCTCGTCAACCAGTATGTCCACTCCAGGGGCTCGCCCTTAGGATGGCTCATCACCTCCTGGCCCAGTGCTACTGCCTCGGCAAACACGTGGTCGTAGTCTATCGGGTGCTCTATCGGACTCTCGATGCTCTTTACCAGCCAAGGACAGTAGCGGCGGTTCTCCTCGTCGGTGATGAACTGCTGGTTGTTGGTGGTGCCGCAGAGCGATCCACGGTGGGGCATCTCCGAACGGTACTTGTCGTAAGGTCGGCGTATGGAGAATGTCACCTTGGTCATGTTGCTCTTGAAGGCGCTCAGGTTCTTGCCGAATACCATCTCAAACTCGTCGAGACAGAGCAGAGCCTTGCTGCTGAAAGCCTCCATGAAGTCCTTGTCGGTATAGGCGCCCGTCGAGTCGTTGAGGAAGTACTGGCGCAACTGTGGGGGCAACAGCATGTGGAAGAACGTGGTCTTGAAGATGCCGCCCTTGCCCACGAAGATGAGTATCATCTGGTTCACCACCTTCAGCGTTACCCATGCCACCACCATCGCCACCAGCCACTTCTTGAAGAAATAGCGGAAGAGGCTCTGCGTATGTTCGTTGTCGGGCAGGTTCTCCACCTCGATGCGGTCGGCGAGCTGGTCGATGTAGTCGGGATCCTCTCCCTTCTTCCATTTCGGCAGACTGCGCAGGTAATCGTCCAAGGGGTCGAAGGGCTCGCTGAAGTCACTGTTGATGATGTTGTGCAAGGTCTTTTCTGAGAGATGCAGTCCCGACTCGTCCATTTCGCTCCAGATGGAGTTCTCGATATTGTCGTCGATGCGTACCCAGTCAGGATACTTGCCGTCTAAAACGAAGCGGCTCTCCACCTCGTAAAATCCCGTCAGCACGTTTCGGCGGAACAGATAGTGGGTGAGTAGCCACTGCTTGATGCCCCTTACCGATGGCTTGGCGCTGCGCCCCTCGCCATGGCGATAGAAATGCCAGATACCAAACTTGTTCAGATGCTTGTAGCGAGACTTGATGACAGAAGCCGTATCTTCGTAGCTGGTGCCAAACTCACGGTCGGCGTAAGTCAGAACTTCTTCCTGCAGGATGCCATAGTAGATGCAGATGTCGGCAAAGTGCCATACGTACTCGTTGTGATGCTCAGGCTCGAACCGATAGCCCCACAGGTCGAGCAGTTCCTTGATATGGGAAGCTGCCTCCTCGATGGTAGGCGCACCCTTGTCGCTTGACTTCGCCTCCTCTTTCACCTTGCTGCTTCGCTTACCTCCCTTGGCGTTTCGCCTGGCAGAATACTTCGCCTGCAATGCCTTCTTCGTGTAGAGGGGGTTCAGATCCTTCGGTCCCAAGGCAAAAGGCTCGGCATCCCAACGGAAATAGGCATCCGGGTCGTAGGCAAGACCGGCGCATCGGGTAATGTCTACACACTGCTTGTCGGGAGCGATACCCAGGAGCTGGGTGTAGTAAGCCATCGCCTTCTGCAGCACGGTATCGAAGAGTTCGAGTACGCTGATGTCGTCGTCATCTACAGGAAGGTAGGCGCAGAATACTCTGAATCCCCTGCCGCTCACGGTGATATACTCTACCATCGTATGACTGTCGCCTCTCACCAGTCGGATAAGCTGCTCCATATCTTCCTTCTTCACATGGTCGAAGTCGAGTTGGAACATGTAGGTAGGTTTGAGGAAGTCGGCAAGTTGTCTGCCGTAGCCGTCCATGAGTGCCGAAACCGTGATGGCAGGCATCTCAGGCTTGTACTGGTCGGCAAACTGCTTGCTGATGGCGAGGCGCTTGCGGTAAGTCTCAGTCATCATTCGTAGCTCAGGGCTAGAGGTAATCACGCTCTTGAGATACAACCAGTCGGCGAGTGGATGGCTCTCCGAAGATTTGATACAAGGGAAGTACGATGGCATCGTAGCTGTCCCATTCATGCTGTTGTTTGATTCTTTTTCCATTTGATTAAAATTGTTTGTTGTTAATGTACTAATCTGTTGTTTGCAACGTTCACTAACTAAGAGTGTGGGTGAACACTTGGCGATGAAGTCGGTGAAGGGTGAACCCCGATGCCAACCTTTAGCGTTAATAATGTGTTAAATATACCCTATAACCCATTGTAATATAGACTCTTATATTTCTAGCATGCGCTGTATATACAAAGTTCTTTTTACTAGGGTTCACCCCTGAGCCGAAAAGGTGAATGCTTGGGGCAAGTGTTCACCCCGCTGTTCACCATTCGGTAACTTAAGATTGCTTCAGCCCTCGTTCTTGAAAGCTGCTGCGAATTTAAGAAAAAAGGTTGAGACCGCCAAGAATCCTGTACCTACATATATAGGTACAAAAATGCGGTAATTTACGATAGCTTAACAGAAAAGATTAGAATTTTTAAATATATTAAGAAATGAAACGATTTACAAAAACACAAAAGGCACTGGGCGCTTTGACGGATACCATCCTCGGCGACAGTACTAATGTGGTACGCACCTTAAAGGTGGCTGGCCACATGAATGAGGATTCAGTCAAGCATGTCTAAGAGGGTTATGCCAGTCATACCCAGTCCTACTGCCTGCTTCGTTCTTCGCTGAAGAAGTGTCACAGCACCAGAGACAAGGTGATGCTGATAATGGACTATCTTGACAACATGGAAGAGGAGTATCACAAGGTCTATCCCGACGATCCCTGCCCGATGGAAGGTGGCTACAAGGCAAGCTTCGAAAGGTTTGTGATAGAATCCATAGGAGCAGAGTGAGGAATGTTGAATTTCCCCACACTGATCTCACTGATCTCACGGATCTTTTACTCCTTCGGAGTTTTTACTGAGAGGCAAAATGAGTATCCCCGTTGCCTGAAACAAGAGTATCTGTGTAAATCTGTGAGATCTGTGGGAGCCCTTCATGGATTAAACCGAATCTTGGAGGAATGCGATGATTTTAATCTTTTCGGGGCAATAGTGGAAAAGATAAAGAAATGAATTTTTAAATTATGCAAAGAAATTAGGTTTTTTGAAACAAAAGCTATAACTTTGCAGCGTTATAACAAGAATTAAAGGACAATTATGGAACAATTAAAAGACAATCCTATCATTGATACAGGGTTAGAAATGACCTTGTCGTATTCTATTCCTTCTGATGCAATAGTTGGAATTCTTTTCAATATATTGCACCAAAAGGATGAACATGTGGGATTGCAGAAACTACCTGTTTCGAATATCCCTGACGATATTAGAAGAATGGACCCCAATTTGAAAAATAAGCCGACGCACCAAATCTCGTGTAGAGATGGTTTTGTTCAGATAGGGGATGGAGTTTTGTGTATAGGAGGAAAGATACCTTATACATCATGGGCCGAATTCGAAAAATTTATAAAGCAGATAGTAAATTCTTTGTCTCAAAGCTCGTTGATAAATCAGGTTGAACTTGTAAAATTGAGATATCTTAATTTTTATACAGAGAACATTTTCGACAGTATCAACCTAAATATCTCTATGAAGGGAATCAATAACATTTGTAGTGGCTCTACAGTGTTTAGAACAGAAATTCCTTGTAAGGAAAATATAATAGGTGTTCTTCAGATTACAAATGGTGTACATGTGAAGAATGAGTCTTTAGAACTGGATAATGACGGCTCTTTGATAGATATTCAGACTTTGGCAAAAAAAGTTTCTTTGAGCACTTGGTTGGATGTTGTTAAAACGTTGCACGAACAAGTTGAGTCGCTGTTTATAAAACTAACAAGAAAGGAATAAAGTTATGGATAAGAATATTATCACTTTGAAAGCAGTAATCAGTACCAGTCTGTTTTTAGGAGGAATGGTGTTTACTACTCCAACCCTTGGAGCGGAAATTGATGATTATTCTTCTTTACAACAGACCTCTGGTAAACCTGCTGAAGAACAGAATAATATAGTTTTACCATCTATATCTATTGATTGCAATGCTGATACAAAAATTACACCAGTAGAACAGAGTGATGCTGATATTTTGGTTAGTTTTGCCAAATCAATTCTTGATGGAACAAAAAGTTTGGATGCTGATATTTCCAAATTAGTTGATGAAAACTTTTGGGATCTTGTATAATGAACTTGGATGAAGATATAAAAAGATATTTGCCCCAATATCTATCTGATGCAGAACTTGGACTATTAAAGGAAGAGTTGGCCAAATTCACGGAGTATGGTACAAGAGATGCTATTTATACAATAGCTCTTAATGGGGCTAATTACTTCTTGCAGGGTGATGGTATTTGTAAAATGCCATATTTGAACTTTCCTAATACGGATGTACATCTTGTAGATGCTATTCTGATGTCAAACACATGTGATATGTCAACAGAAAACAAGCGTTTAAATAAATGCCGTATATTGTATGCACCGATTATCAGATATGATAAATATGCAGCAATGTTGGAAAAATCATCTATCCCAGCTACACGTATAGTTAATCATTTGGAGGATATCAAAGCTCAGAAGGTTTCCCAAATATTATATTTGCCTAAGGGAGGAAAAATGGATTATGAGGGTATTGTCTTTTTTGATCGTGCTATCAGTCTTCCGTTGACTTCGGAAATTGTTGAATCGAAGTGTGCTGACAAGTTGTTTACGTTGAGCAATTTTGGCCTTTATCTCTTCTTGTTAAAGATGTCTATTCACTTCACTCGTATTCAAGAAAGGATAAATAGAACAACAGGTGAAGATTTGGGAGTGAAAAGCTAGTGGTTTTGTTTATGCAAAAAATATGGATTTAAAGATATTGGAAATACAAAAGGAAAAAGAATACGTTCTTTTCCGTGCAGAGAGAGACCAAAATCTTTGGCCTTATATCTTATTTGATGCCACTTTTGATGAAACTGGTCAGTCTTCGAATATCAATAGGCATTCTTTTATATTTCCCAACTTAAATGTAAAGCGTGGAGATTATATAGTACTCTATACTTGTAAAGGTGAATATGAGACTTTCGTAAATAAAACAGGTTCTCGTACGCACAAATTATATTGGGGATTTGAAAGTAATATCTGGAATAATGGTTGTGACGAGGCCTTATTGGTTAAGGTTGATGATTTTAAGAAAGTGAAGGTATGAATTTCTTATTTTGGAATGTAGAAAAGAAACCTACCTGTTATGATGTGATCATAGATGTGGTCGAAGATAATAATATTGATGTAATTGCAATTGCTGAATTTCCAGTAGGGCCTGATGAAGTAAGAACGTTTTTGAACAAACTTAGAAAGAAGGATTCTAATTTTGAGTTACTGCAAGCTGTAGCTAGAGAAAAAGTTCTGGTATTCTTCAATAAAACTAATGCAATCGTCAAAAATCAATATAATGAGGGGAAAGTTGCAATCAAAATGATTACTACAAATACTTCTAAAGTAAATGCATATGTAGCTTTTTGTCATTTAGAAAGTAAGGTGAATATTAATGATGATGAACAAGCCGAAAGAGTTACAAAATTAAAAGAAACTCTTTGTTCTTTCGAAAATGACATTGATGATAAAGACGGTTTTCTTTTATTATGTGGAGACTTGAATATGAATCCTTTTGAAAAAGGCTTGATTAAAGCAAACGGATTGAATGCTGTTATGGATAGTTCTATTGCAAAGAAAAAGAGCAGGAAAGTACAAGGGCAATCCTATAAATTTTTCTATAATCCTATGTGGGGATTTTTGGGAGATTTAGGTAAGGGTAATGTATCCGGTACCTATTATTTTAATTCATCTAATCATATACAGTATTTCTGGAATGTGTTTGATCAGGTTTTGTTAAGGCCAGAAGCAATACCTTATTTTGAAAAGGAAGCATTGGATATTCTAACTTCGACAACGCATTATAATCTCTTAAAAAAGTCTGGAGCTATTGATGATAAACAGTACTCTGATCATTTGCCAATCATTTTTAAGTTAAACATATAATTAAAATAGATTATGGAACAGAATCTTTGGGGAGACCTTTCTATTGCAAAAAATAATTTAGTTAAGTCTCCTAAAAAAATATTAGAAGAACAGGCTGACATATTTAACACTAGGAATAATTGGATAATTTGTAGTGTTATGACTTCTTTTGAGGATCATGATGTTTCTTGGTTGGATATGAATAATCCGTTTGAAGAAGCAGAACAGAAAGAAAAAGATTTGGTTCTGAAAATGAAACTTACAGTACCATCTTTGAATAATTATTCCATAGTTATTTTATCGGCAAAATATCTAGTTTCTACAATATATCCATGCAAATTAAAGAATCTTATTACAAATGGAGAATGGAAAGAGGTTGATTCGGAAAAATCGTTTAATGAGGAGTTAAAAGCGATTTTAATGTCAGCTGACATTTCTAAACTCTTGACTAATTTGTATTCTCAAATGGATGACTAAAGTGGTAAATAGTCATGGTGATAGCATGGATAGGGGTGTAAAGGAACAAGTAATTATGTACAGCTATGAATAATCGGATTTTTGATTTTTTGAACAGATATGCAGAACTCCCATCTCCCCAGTATGCAGTCTTGCTAAGGGGAAAGAGAGGATGGAAGTAGTTTGAAATCCTTGAGATCCGTGTGCGACTAAGAAATAATATTGAGTGTTGATTTTTGAACACGAATCTCTCGAATCTCACGAATTTACCGACTCCTTCGGAGTTCTTCCATTGAGAGACCAAATGAGAATCCCCGTTGCTTGCAACGAAAAAGAATCCGTGAGATCCGTGAGATCCGTGTGAGCCCTTCAAAAAAATATTCAAGAAATCGTTTGCCTTTTTCGAAAGATGACAAGTGCAGAGCGATACTGCAATGAGGAACAAAAAAGGTGAAAAAGAACAATATGGAATGCCCTTTAGCAATCCTTCACCCAAAGAACAATAAGCAGAATCTTGTAATAAGCGTTTTCGTATGAGATGCTCGAAAAATCTTATAATAAGAACAAAAGTTAAAACAAAAACAATGAATATAATCAAAACAAATATTGAAGGCGTACTCATTATAGAGCCACGCCTCTTCCGTGATGCTCGTGGCTATTTCTTCGAGAGTTTCAGCGAGCGAGAGTTTGAAGAAAAGGTTGCCCCAATCCTGGGACACAGTGTTCACTTCTGCCAAGACAACGAGTCTATGAGCAGCTATGGTGTCATGCGAGGCTTGCACTTCCAGCGCCCACCTTATACCCAAAGCAAATTGGTACGCTGCGTAAAGGGTAGAGTACTTGATGTAGCAGTAGATATCCGCAAGGGTTCACCAACCTATGGCAAGCATGTGGCTGTAGAACTGACAGAAGACAATCATCGCCAGTTCTTCATCCCAAAGGGCTTTGCCCACGGCTTCGCCGTCCTCTCCGAGACCGCCGTCTTCCAGTACAAGTGTGATAACTTCTATCATCCGGAAGCCGATGGAGGTATCTCTATCCTTGATGATAGCCTCGGTATTGATTGGAAAATCCCAACCGAACATGCTAATCTCTCAGAGAAAGATACGAAGCATGTGATGTTGAAGGACTTTGATAGCCCATTCGATATCAACGTGGATTTATATTGATAATACGTTGTTCTTGTTAAGCATAGACTATGCCGTAATGGAGAAGTCAAAGGATATCTTTACGCTGCCAGCCGAGTTTGGATGGAGCGACTTAGGAAGCTGGGGCAGCCTCCGAACTTTACTCCCACAAGATGAGAATGGCAATGCCAAAGTTGGTAAAGATATTCGATTGTATGAATGCAAGAAATAGTATGATGATGAGAAGACGTTACCAACAATAGTTTGGTCTGCATCAGCCTAACGCATGGATAGCTTATCTGCGGTTCGAATCCGCAGGTTAGGCCAAACAATAAAGGAGGATTAGTAGCATAAAAAAAGTAAATTACAAAAAACATGATTTTAAGTGTTGTTTTCTGATGAAAAATAATAGTTTATTATGGAACAGGATAATTTAAAACAGAAAGTAGTAAAGGGAACAGTTTGGGCTTTGTTTGAACGTTTTAGCAATCAAATAATTATGTTTGTTGTTGGAATTGTTCTGGCACGGTTACTGACTCCTACTGATTATGGAACAGTTGCATTATTGTCTTTATTCTTAGCTATAGCCAGTGTATTGGCAGATAGCGGATTTGGACTTGCTTTAATTCAAAAAAAGAATGTTACGGAACTGGATTTTAATTCAGTGTTTTATTGTAGTCTTGCCGTTTCTGGCACGCTTTACATAGCACTGTTTGTAGCTGCTCCTTGGATTGCTCAGTTTTACGGTGTGCCGGTTTTGGTTCCAATTTTAAGAATTCAAGCAATATCGCTCATATTTAATAGTATCAATTCTATACAGAATGCAGAGATAGCTCGAAACCTCAAATTCAATTTGAGCTTTAGAATTAGTTTGATAACAAATATTTCTTCTGCAATAGTTGGTATAGGAATGGCATTCTTAGGCTATGGTGTATGGGCTTTAGTTTGGAGCCAGATTTTATCTGGACTTGTTGGTACTATTGCAAGGTGGTTTATTGTAAGATGGCGTCCTAAATTTATGTTTAGTTTTACAGCATTAAAGCCTCTTTTCTCTTTTGGTTGGAAGATGATTTTTGTTAATTTGTTGGATTCCTTATATAAAAACCTCTATGGTTTGCTCGTTGGTAAGATGTATTCAAAAGAAGATTTGGCTTATGTTAACAAAGGACAGAATCAGCCAAGTATCCTGATGAATTCAGTAGAAGGAACTTTGGCAAGTGTAACATTACCTACTTTTTCGAAGTTTCAAGGAGATAGAGAGAAAATGGTGAATGCTATGCGTAAGATGATAACTTGTTCTTCTTTTGTTGTATTTCCAATGATGACCATCTTTGCTTTTACAGCTTATGGTCAGGTAAAACTCTTATATGGAGATAAATGGTTACCGATTGTTCCGTATATTCAAATTGCCAGTTTTCAAATGGCTTTGTATCCTTTCCATAATATGAATTTACAGGCTATTGCGAGTTGGGGACGTACAGACTTGTCATTAAAAATAGAAATAGTTAAGAAAATAATGAGTTTTATAGTTGTGCTTATAGCTGTCCAATATAGTGTTATGGCTTTGATGATGAGTATAGCTTTCATTGTTGGTCCAATGGCTATTCTTATCAATTCATTCCCAAACCGAAAGCTGTTTGGATATGCTATTGAAGATCAGGTAAAGGATATATTGCCGTCAGTAGGGTTATGTTGTATCATTGGTGTAGCATTGTACCTTATTTCTTTGTTAAATCTTCATTATCTCATTATACTCTTATTGCAATGTGTAGTGGGTGGCTCGTTGTATTTAATTTGTGCATGTGTATTCAAAGTTCGTGGTATCCGAGAATATGCACACATCTTAGGGCCTAAGACCATTTCTAAACTTCCAGGAATGATCCAGCCTTATTATTTGAAATTATATAATTATATAAATAGATAGTATGAATATTCATGATGTAAAGTTAATAGAACTTCCAAAGTTCAATGATCCTCGAGGCAATCTTTCTTTTGCAGAAAATTGTACGCAGATTCCTTTTGAGATCAAACGAACATATTGGCTTTTTGATGTCCCTGGAGGGGAGTCTCGAGGAGGGCATGCTTATAAGACAACGGAGGAATTAGTTATCGCTTTATCAGGATCTTTTGATGTCGTAATTGATGATGGCAAAGAGCGTAAGACTTTTGTACTTAATCGTTCTTACTATGGATTGTATATCCCCAAAGGACTATGGCGTGAAATGATTAATTTTTCAACAAATTCTCTTGCTTTAGAGTTTGCTTCAACTCCTTATGATAAAAATGATTATATTCGCGACTACAACGATTTTTTAAAATTGAAGACAAATGGAGAAATATAGTGTGTTTGATTGTACTATGATAGAATTAGACAAGCATCATAGTGATAGAAAGGGCAATCTTTGTGTTGTTGAAAATGGTAGAACACTGCCATTTGATGTCAAGCGAGTATATTATCTTTATGATGTACCTGGCGGTGCTGAGCGCGGTTCGCATGCTCATCGGGATTTGTCACAATTGATTATAGCCGCTTCTGGCTCTTTTACAGTAACCCTTGATGATGGAAAATGTAAGCGCTCTTTCTTTTTGAATCGCCCTTATCAAGGGCTGTATGTAAAACCTGGTATGTGGCGTATATTGGAAGATTTCTCTTCAGGTGCAGTTTGTATGGTATTGGCTTCTGATATATATAATAAGGAAGACTATATTAGAGATTATAATGATTTTTTAGATTACAGAAATGGAAAATAAAGAAATAAATAAGCCACTAATCATTATTGGAGGCAGTGGTCATGGATGTGTGATAGAAGCTTGTGTTAATGACAATCGACGCAGATTTAATGACTTTGAATGGGAGATTAAAGGCTTTTGTAATGATTATGATACTGAAGTTGATGGTTATCCAGTATTAGGAAAATTATCAGATATTCCAAAATTATTATCTGAAGGCTATTATTTTGCTTGGGGTATCCATTTGGTTGGAAAGCCTCATGTTACCGCTAGATTATTTGAGTCTATTCATATTCCTGACGAAAAATGGGCAACCATTATTCATAAAACAGCATTTGTGGATTCATCAGTCCAGTTAGAGCCAGGAGTATTTATTATGTATAATGCTTATATTGCACCGCGTACTAAAATCGGCAAGTGTACTATGATTAAGTCAAACACGAATATTGGACATGATGTAATAATAGGAGCGGTTTCTCATGTGGCCATGGGATCTATCATTGTTTCATGTTCAGAGTTAGGATATTGCTCTATGGTAGCTGTTGGGGCAACAGCGTTAGCTCACACTCGTATTGGTAATTATGCGATTCTTGGAGCAGGCAGTTTGTTAACAAAGAATATCCCAGATGATGAAATCTTTGTGGGAAGTCCAGCAAAATTTTTAAAGAACATTAGTGAGGAAGTTTAGTCCAATCTTTGATAGAATTAGTAGAAATTTTAAGTAAATAAAAAAATAATGAAGAATATTCCTTTTTTATCATTAAAAGAAGTTACTGCTCTTCATGGGGCAGAAATTAATGAGGCTGTAAGCCGAGTTGTCAATGGAGGTTGGTACCTTCAAGGTGAAGAAAACAAAAAGTTTGAAACTCATTTCGCAGAATTTGTTGGTTCTAAAGATTGTGTAGGTTGTGCCAATGGTTTGGATGCCCTTATATGGATATTCAGGGCATATATAGAAATGGGAGTTATGCAGCCTGGTGATGAGGTGATTGTTCCTGCAAATACATATATTGCAACGATTTTAGCAATTACTGAGAATGGCTTGATTCCTGTTCTTGTAGAGCCTAAACCAAATACGTTGGAGATTGATGATGACTTAATAGAGTCTCACATAACTTCTAAAACAAAGGCTATAGCTATTGTTCATCTATATGGTCGTATAGCATATACCAATAAAATTGGAGAACTGTGCAGAAAATATCAACTTAAATTAGTCGAGGATTGTGCCCAAAGTCATGGATGTAGATTTGAGGATGGTCGTATGACAGGTAACTTAGGTGATGCTGCAGGTTTTTCTTTTTATCCGGGCAAGAATTTGGGTGCTCTTGGTGATGGTGGCGCTGTAGTTACTAATGACGAAGAACTTGCAAAGGCGGTACGTGCTTTAGCTAATTATGGAAGCCAAAGAAAATATGTATTCAAATATGCAGGTCGTAATAGTCGTCTTGATGAAATTCAGGCAGCAGTATTGGATGTTAAGTTGAAATATTTAGTAGAAGATAACGCTCACCGCAAGGAAGTGGCTCATTATTATTATGAGCATATTGATAATCCTCTTGTTTCTTTGCCAGATTTATTGCCAGACGAGCAGAACGCCTATCATCTATTCCCCATAGTTGTTGGTGATGGCTTGCGAGATGCTCTTCATGAGTACTTGGAGGAGAACGGGGTAGGAACAGTCTGTCATTATCCGATAGCTCCTCATCATCAGGAATGCTATAGCAAAGTATCTTGGAATATTCCTCAACTTTATCTGCCTATAACCGAACAATTGGCAAGTGAAGAACTGAGCCTTCCTATAGGTCCAACGATAAAAATGGAAGATGTTAAAGAGGTTGTCAGATTGGTAAATTCATTTCATGTAAAATAATGAAAATACGGCAAGAGCGAAATTCCAGCATAGAATTATTCCGAATATTGGCCACATTCCTTGTACTTATTGTTCATTGGAATGGGTGGTTTGTAGGAGGTATAGATGAAAATGCAAGTTGGGATAATTTTTCTGCTCAGATGGGGGGGCAAATTTTAATACGTGGTTTTTCAGTATGTTGCGTTAATTGTTTCTTGTTATTAAGCGGATACTTTAGCATCAAATTAAAGTGGAAAACAATAGTTAATTTATATGTTACGTTGTTTTGCATATTTATTCCCTTTTATCTTGTTGATAGTATCTGGTTAAATTCATTTTCGACAATAGAACTGTTTAAATGGACTGCATGTTTTACCCGTGCAGGATATTTTATTCAAAATTACGTCTTATTGATGTTCTTTTCCCCAGTTTTAAATGCATTTGTTGAAACGAAAGGTAAAGGTCTGTTAAAATGGGTGTTAGCTTTTTGTTTGATAGAATTTTGGTTTGAATGTATTCAACACGTTGATACCATCGGATTCAAACAAGGCTACTCAATTTTGCACTTTATATTGATGTATATGATTGGCAGGTGTGTTTACCTTTATATTGATGATTTGCATAAGGTAAACAGATATGTATGGATTTGCTGTTATCTATTATGTGTTTTAGTATTGAGCTTCATGTATTTGCTTGGAATAGGAAAAAGTTGGGGTTATTGCAATCCTTTCGTTATTTTAAGTACAATATGTTTGTTTTTACCATTTACATATAGTTCATTCAGCAATAGATATATCAACTCTATAGCGATTAGTACTCTGTCTGTGTATATTATCCAATGTTTTAATCCTGCTTATCGGATTCTGGTGACATTAGACAATAAAATGCTGCATTCATTGCCTTATTTTCATTATTTGTTATTCTCCGTTATTGTATGGATCGGTTTCTTTATGTTATGTATCTGTTATGATAAGATACGGATTATGGTTACCAATCCTATGACTCAATATTTATATAAAAAGCTCAAGATATGATAGATGATAAAAAGCCAACAGTCACAGTTTCTGTAACTACTTATAATTCTGCTAAGTATGTTGCAGAAACTTTAGAGAGTATAAAAAATCAAAGTTATCCCAATCTAATTCTCCAAATATCTGACGATTGTTCTACAGACAATACCATTGATATTTGTAAGAGTTGGATAAATAAGAATAAGGATCGTTTTGTAAAGACTAAGATAATCGTTCCAGAGTCTAATACGGGAGTTACTGGTAATTGCAATAGAGCATGGGATGCTTGCGAAACTCGTTATTTTAAGGGGATTGCTGGTGATGATTTATTACTTCCATATTGCATCGAAAAAAACATGCAATATGTCACCCAACACCCAGAGGCGATATTTGTCTTTAGTAAGATTCAAGTTTTTGGAGCTGATGAAAAAAGAAATCTTATTATTGAAAAAATGTTCGATTATTCTTGTTTTAAAATGACGCCTGAAGAACAATTGAATAGATTATTAAATGGCAACAATTTTATTCCGGCAAGTACAGCTTTTGTTAATATTGACAAAGTTAGAGAAATTAATTTACGTCATGATATTCGTATTCCAAACCTGGAAGATCTGCCAAAATGGGTTAATGCACTTAGGTTGAAGGTTAAATTCCATTTTATGGATACTCAAACTGTAAAGTATCGCATTCATAATAATTCTTTAAGTACTTCGAATATATTGAGTCCGAGATTTCATGAACAGTTAGATCTGTTTTGGCTATATTATACCTTTGATGATTTGTATAAGAAAGATCCAGATGAAGCCATAAAAATGGCAGTTAAACGAAATTCTTATTTTTATAAGCAATGGTATAATCTTGCGACCAGTAAGCGAGTTATGTTGGCATCGCAAATTGTAGAATGGATAAACAAGTTACTGTTTTGGAAGAAGTAAAGAAAACATATAATCCCATTATTAATTATTTGAAGGCATTGGGAATCATTTTAATGGTTTTTGGACATTCTGAATCAGCGATTCCACATGCAATGAGTTTTGTACAAATGTTCCACATGCCTCTTTTCTTTATCGCTTCTGGCTATTGTTTTAAGGAAAAGTATATTTTAGCTCCAAAGTCCTATGTATATAATAAGGTGAGGGGTATATGGTGGCCTTATGTGAAATGGAGTTTGTTATTCTTATTATTGCATAATGTGTTCTTCAGTCTAAATCTTTACAATGGCGAATATGGTTGGAGAGGTTCTGTATCGCATTTATATACTTTATCTGAGTTCATGGGGCTTGTATATACTATCTTGATTAAGATGAAAGGCCATGAGCAACTGCTTGGAGGATATTGGTTTATGAATGCTTTGTTCTTCGGCTCATTGATAGCATGGATAATGATAAGATACGTAAAAAGTCCTATAATTGGAGGATGCGCTCTTCTCATTGTTTGCACTGTACTTAATAAGACATGTCTGCATTTGCCCGTCTTTGGTATATCTTCACAGGCTTTTGCAGCAGCACTTCTTATTCTAATAGGATACTCTCTGTCAAAGTATAAAATCAAACCATTTACTTACTGGCAGATATGTGTGGCATTAGTGTTGACATTATTAGGATCTTTCCTTTGGAATATGCCAATGAATCAAGATTCTTACAGCAACAAGTATTTTGCACTATATATTGTAACAGCTTCGCTTGCTTCATGGAGTTTCTATTCTTTATTTGATAAAATGAAATCTTCGCAGGGTATCTGTGCTAAAGCCTTAGATTTCATAGGAAAGAATACCCTTACGATTCTTACATGGCATTTCCTTGCTTTCAAACTGGTTTCATTATTGATTATAGGTATCTACGATTTGCCAATAGAGCGGCTTGCAGAATTTCCGGTTATCACAGAATATTCGCAACAGGGATGGTGGATTGTTTATTTCATTGTAGCAATGGTAGTGACATGTGGAATTGCAAATTGTAATAAGCTGATTAAAAACAACTGGTTAAAACTATAATTTAAATATGATAAAATATACATTTCTTCTCCCTGCCTTTAAGCCTGACTTTTTAGAGGTAGCATTGAGAAGTATTAAATCACAGACTTTGAAAGATTTCAAGGTGTTGGTATCAGATGATTGTTCGCCACACGATTTGAAGTCAATATATAATAAGGTGTGTGGTGATGATGCCCGATTCTCATATCGACGTAATGAGGTGAATATGGGAAGCAAGAGCCTTGTTTCCCATTGGAATCTTCTGGTGAATATGTGCGATACTGAGTATTTTGTTCTTGCCAGTGATGATGATGTTTATGAACCCGCTTTTTTGGAGGAAGTTGACAAATTGGCACAGAAATATCCTGAGGTTGATTTGATAAGGGCTCGAGTAAAGGCAATAAATGAAAAGGACGAAATGATAGAAAAGGATGCCATTTACGAAGAATATGTAGATGGATTAGACTTCCTTAAACAGAAGCATTTCAATAATGCGCTTCGCTGTATAGCTAATTATGTATTCAGAACATCTGAATTGAAAAAGCATGGTGGATTCGTAGAATTCCCTTTGGCATGGTATAGTGATGATGCCACAGTCATGATGATGTCTGCACATGGAGCTGCTAATACGAAAGATATGCTTTTGAATTTTAGGAGTTCGTCTATCAGTATATCAAGCAGAAAGTTGAATAAGAATGATGCTTATAAGAAAGCTTTGGCAACTATACTGTTTGATACATGGTTTCAAGAGAACATTGAAAACAGACTTATGTCATATGTGCAAAACGATTATACCAAGAGGGTACAAAATTTTGTGAATCATGTTCATGGTTCTTTCATGTATCAGATGTTTAGCTTTTTCTCTTCCAATTGTAAAGCTTCTGACTTTAGAAAGTTGCTTTCTCATTATAAGGGAAATATGAAAAAAAGCCGTCTGTTGTATAATTACATAAGATCAAAGATGAAATGATGATGGTAACAGTTTTAATGCCGATATACAATGCAGAGCGATTTCTGCATGATTCAATAGGCTCTCTATTGGCTCAGACAAGCAACCAATGGAAATTGATTTGTATTGATGATGGATCTACGGATTCTTCAAAAGCGATTGTTGAGGAATATTGCAAGAAAGATCCACGTGTCAAGTTAATCTGCCAGGAGAATGCAGGACCAGCTGTGGCTCGTGCACGAGCGATAGAAATTGCTGATACGGAGTATGTGTCTATTCTTGATAGCGATGATGCGTATGCTCCTGATTATGTGGAAAAGATGCTGGCAAGAGCAGAAGAAACAGATGCAGACAGCATTGTGCCAGATGTGGAGTTTGGTTATGGCAATACCCAAAGGTTGCCCAATATGTTTGAGCAACATAATCTGTCTGCTGATTTAGTTATAGAAGATGGTAAGCAAGCTTTTTCTATGACCATTCCATGGAAACTGCATGGTTGGCAAATGATAAGAACTTCGTTGGCGAAGAAATACTATACGGTGCAACAGGCTTCATACAGCAAATTCAATTCTGATGAGTATATTACACGCTTATTGTATTTAAAGAGCAACAAAGTAGCTTTATGTTCTGCTTGCTATCAATACCGTATTGATCTGAACTCTATTACGAGAAAACCGTCATTAAAAATGATGGATTATTTAGTAACTAATGAAAAGTTGCTTTGGCTTGCAGAATATGAGCATTTGGATAAAGAGGTTATATTGAATATCTATAACGATTACTATGTAACTTGTCGGGATATGAAAAAAAATCGTATTCCACAATTAGACGATAAGGATCAAGCTGTAGCATATAAACTGTTGAATGACAGTTTGCTTAAGTTTAAAAAGAATTTCAATTGGAAATATCTGAAAGGGGCATCGGTTAGAACAAAGATTAAGTTTGGATTATTTTTGATGAGTATCAGATGCTCTTTAGTTGGGGGGGGCACGTTCTTCTTATTATGCAAGTAAAGAAATCCTGCGTCATCTGGCTATACGCAACAAGCAGGTTACCATTATCAGTAATAACTGTTGGGGAGGCTTTATGTATCAGTCTTGTAGGATAAAGTATAATTCTCCTTTTATAGGCTTATATATGTATGCACCAGAATATATAGCTTTACTCCGTAATCTGAAGTATAATTTATCGCAACCCCTTCGTTTCATCAAGCATGACCAGTCAAAATACAAGGATATAGTTCCAACCAAGTATATTTTGGGAGTATTGGGAGATACAGGAATTGAAATTGTATTCATGCATTATCATTTGGAGGAGGAGGCTCTTGAAAAATGGAATCGCCGAATGAAACGTATAAATTGGAACAATATGATAGTTAAGTTCTCTGATACGGATTTCGGGTGCTCTGATAATTTGATAGAAGAATTTGATAAAATGCCATTTGAACATAAGGTATGTTTTACAGCTAAGAAACATCCCAAATGTAATTCTGTAATATATATGCCAGAGTTTAAGGATCAACCATTTGTTCTTTATGAGTGGGCATATAGTTATAAATATCACGATTTTGTGAAAGAGGCTAATAAAATAATTGCTGATTCTAAAAAAGAACACTTTACACTTTGTTAATTAATAACCTATTTGATATATGGTACAGACAAAAAAAGAAATAGTTCGGTAGAGCTGCTAAGAATCTTAGCAATGATAGATATTGTTATGTTCCATTATCTTTCCCGTAATTTCAATTTATATTCTGTTGAAAATTCTCGCATAGCGGAAGATGTTAATTTATGGGAAGAAATGATATTCCAATATATAGGATACCTTGGAGTCCCTTGTTTTATGTTTATATCTGGATATTATGGCATTAAATTCAAATGGAGTAGGTTTGGGGGTATTGTGGAACAATGTTTTTTTTATGGTATAGTTTCTTTCGTCGGACTTTGGTTGATAAATGAAAATCGTCCACCATTTTATGAATTACTGGCTATCAACAATTATTGGTTTATGGTGGCCTATTTAATGGTCATGTTGATCTCTCCGGCATTAAACTCTATGATTGCAAGTCTGGATTCTAAACAACTTCTCCTTGCAATCTATTGTTATCGATAAAATACGTATTCTAATAAGAACCTCAATTTTTAAGGTCATTAATTTGATAAAAAAGTGAAGAAAGTTTCAATTGTTACACCTGTATATAAGGTGGAAAAATATATAGGAGACTGCATACAGTCTGTTATTAATCAAACTTATCCATCCATAGAACTTGTGCTCGTTGATGATTGTGGTGGTGATAAGAGTGTGGATATTATCAATGATTTTATCTCAAGCACTCATAAGGAAGGATTGGAAATCAAACTTATCCATCATGAGCATAATCAAGGCGTTGCTGCTGCTCGTAGTCATGCGATGCAAGCTGCGACAGGTGATTATATATTCTGTTTAGATAGTGATGATATGCTAAAACCTGAATGCATAGAGCACTTGGTGAAGCGTATGGAAGAAACTGATGCTGATTTTGTCGTCTGTGATCATTATTCGGATAAGGAAAATGAAGGCCTTGGGGGACATTTATGTACGACAGTTGATGTTCTTGAAGGCAATGAGGCATGTATTCATGCTTTAGCAGAATGTTGGTTTAATGTTGCTCCCTGGTGTAAGCTATTAAAACGGTCATTTATAGAACAATATCAATTATATTTCTGTGATGGAATTCTTAATGAAGATGCACCATGGACTTTTCAATTGTGCTTGAATGCAAGTAAAATAGCGTTTTTAGCTGAGGAATTATATTATTATAGGTATAATGGACATTCTATCATGTCGGATTCAAAGAAGCGACTTATCAATGAATCCAATATGATTGCCCTTCAAATTTTTCATGATGAAATTGTGAAACGACCTGATTTGTGGGAGAACAAAGATATTTATATACTATTTATGCGACAAATTGTGATTTATTTTACAATGTCTGCTAAACAGTTCGGTTTTAGGTTCTATATGAAGAAAATTAAATTATTAGGTTCTTTTTATTATGAAAGTTCTTGGTTTAAGCGGAGTGATATACCGGTTTCATATAAAATCTGGAATCATGCTTTCTGTATGCCTCGCATACAGACTTGGGTTATGACATATCTTTTAATAAAGGGGCAAAGCTTAAAAAAATGAACAACCGTGATACTTTTCTTGATTTTTGTAAAGGCATAGCTATCTTTTTAGTTGTATTAGGACATGTGTTAGAGAAATCTATGCATCAGATGAATAACCTATATGATTTTATTTATCTTTTTCATATGCCTTTTTTCTTTATGCTCTCTGGTTATTTAGCTTGGCGAGTGAAGCGATTTGACATTTCTTTATTCAAGAAAAAGGCAAGAACATTATTGTTGCCATGCATTGTAGTGGGACTGCTATTTACTATGATTAATGGGGGATATGATGCTTTTCTTTTTAGTGAATTTCATAACGGATATTGGTTTTTGTGGTCCTTATTTTGTATATGGTGTCTTTTCGCTTCAGTAAAATGGTTTATTTCTCTTTGCCGTATTAAGAATATATTGATTGAAATAGGCATTCTATTATTGCCGTTTTTTTTGATCAAAGTGGGGGGGGCAATATTTATTGTCTCCTAATATAAATGGCTATCTTTCTTTAGGCTTTACTAGTGCCTTTTATCGTTTTTTTATTATGGGATATTTAATAGGGAAATATGATAATATAAAGAAGTGGCTCCAGAATAATAAAGTAAACATTGCAGGAATGATAGGCTTTGTATTAATGTTTTTAATATCATATTTTGTGGATTTAAAGCATATCGGTCCTTTTACTATTGTGCAGATATTACTATGTCTAAGCTTTTTATGTTTTTTGCGAATTCTGTATAATAGATTATCCAATAGAATTTGCAAGAGGATTGAAAAATATGGATGCAGGTCGCTTGATATATATGTATTCCATTACTTTGTATTACTGTTGCTTAATCTTACTATAGTTAAGCAATTTGCTGCTCCAATACAATATATAACAGCCATTTTCTCTGCGTGGTGCGTAATAGAGGTAACCTTATTTTTGAGTTATCCTATAGAAAAGAATAAATATTTACGACTTTACTTATTAGGTAAGAAATGAAAGTTGCATTTTATCTGCCCAATAAGGGCTTGAAAAATATAGATTGCCGTGATTTAGAACATGGTAATCCTGGAATTGGCGGTACAGAATATATCATCCAAGCTACCGCTCATTATATTCAGAAGCTGCATCCCCAGCATGTAGAAATTGTTGTGGGAGCTAATGAGATAGATTTGATTTCACCAGATTTACATGTGGTTAAAATTGTCGAGATTAAAGATTTGGTAAATCAGACTAAACCTGATTATTTGCTCTTGAAGTATGAGCCTTCATGGTATGAGGAAGCTCGTAATGCCATATCTGGTACTTCAACGAAGTTGTTAATTTGGGCACATAACTTTATTCCAAGAAAACAGTTGACTACTTTAGCTAAAGATGTTAAGGTTGAACGAATCATCTGCGTGAGCCGAGAGCAGCTGAATATGTATCGGGATCATAAAGCTTTCTTAAAGTCTTCTTATATATATAATGGTATGCCAGTAAAGTATATGAAGACTCTTAAAGCAGGATTACCGCCCATTTCTGAACGTCCACATGAAGTTACCTATATAGGGAGCATTGTTGATTACAAAGGTTTTCATTTGTTGGCAAAGGCATGGCCCGAAGTATTAAAGGCAGTTCCTGATGCAAAACTGAATGTAATAGGATCCGGTAAACTGTATGACCGAAATGCTAAGTTAGGTAGATATGGCATTGCTGAAGAAAATTATGAAAATCAATTCATGCCTTATCTGACGGATGAGAATGGACAAATGTTGTCCTCTGTAAAGTTTTGGGGAGTCCTTGGAGAAGAGAAAAATGATGTGTTGAAACATACTAAGGTTGGTGTTCCAAATCCGTCTGGTGTAAGTGAAACCTTCTGTATTACAGCCTTAGAAATGCAGGCTATGGGTTGTGTGGTCACCACTATTGATTTTGGAGGCTTTAGAAATACGGTCTATAACAAGACTGGAATCCTATATAAGAATACAGATGAGTTGGCCCATTGTATTATAGAACAGCTAAATGCCGAAAAGAATGGTATTGAAGGTTTCTATGATTTCATGGAACGACATTTCGCTTTTGAAAAGGTAGCTGAGGATTGGCTGAATCTTTTTAATACCTTGGGGTATCAAAATACCCCTTTAAGCTATATAAATGAAACACGCAATAGGTTAATGAGTTTACGTGAATGGAATAGAAGATTGAAAGTAGCATTACCTTTTGGTTATTGCTTACCTACAATAGATTTCTATCGTAGTATTTTACGTAGATTTGGCTTAGTAAAAGATTTTTGATAATGCAAAACAAGATGGTATCCATCATTTTACCAGTATTCAATGCTGAAAGATTTCTACCTCAGTGCTTGGATAGTATTTTGAGGCAGACTTATCAGGAATGGGAATTGATAGCGGTAGATGATGGAAGTAAAGATGGAAGTATGGAAATACTGAAGTCTTATGAAAAAAGAGATCACAGAATACATATTATCTCAAAGGAAAATGAAGGCGTTTCGATTGCTCGTAATGTAGCCTTAGAACAAACTCATGGAGATTATATCTATTTCGTTGATTCGGATGATATCGTGATGCCCGAGGGCTTGATGATTTTAGTAAAGGCAATGGAAAGTAGCAAAGCTACATTCGCTAAATCAGATTTCTTGCCTATTGATGAACAAGGAAAACAAGTGTTTATCAATAAGAAACAGGTGATTCGCAGGCGTTATGATGGAAAGGTGATGGATTCAGAGAAATTCTTCAAAAAGATTCTGATGAAAGAGTATTTTCTCTGGACTTGTCTTTTCCGAAAGGATATTATAGTAAAGAATCATATTCTGTTTATACCTCATTGCAGACTTATGGAAGATGCTGCTTTTGTGGCAGATTATCTTCTCTATTCTGATAGAAATGTATATAAGGATGCTTGTGTTTATGGCTATCGTAAATACGAGGGTACTGTTTCTGCGGTCAACAAAGACTATACTGAGGATATGATGTTAATTAAAAAACATTTGTTGGAATTACCAGACTCAGAGCTGCATATAGAATTATCGAAAATGATAGCAAGTAAATTAGATGAGAAAACCTCATCTACCATCAAAAAAATGGTGATAACAATTTGTCATCATATAGAGAGAGTTCGTTTTGCATTTATGTATTACATTTATAAATAGAGAAAAATGGATGAAACTTTAAGTTATAATAAAGAAACAATTAATTGGGGATATTTACTCGGGTATTTTGTTCTGTTCTTGGTTCTTCCACCTGTCATAGGATTACCATTCATACTGTATATGGTATGGATAAAGAATGAACCTAAGTATGGTGATTATTTGTTACTGATGGCATGCATCGCTATTTACATGGGAGCTATTAATGCAACAAAACTCCCGAGTGGTGACCAGGTGAATTATTATGTGGCATATAAGAATGTTCCTGTTATTGGATTTTTGAAGTCACTTATTTATATCTATGGCATCGATTATTACGTTGATTCTGGAAAGGTTAATATTTCTGGAGAGTTTATGAATGGTGTTTATAACTATTTTGGTTATTATCTAACCTTTGGTTATTATCCATTATTTGCGGCTTTATATACATTTGTAGAATATCTTATGATATATTTGGGACTTTACAAGGTGTTTCGTAATATTGATATGCCAAAGTATCCGATTGTTTGCGGAGTCATAACTCTATCTTTTTTCTACCTATTTTTCCAATATACAATGCAAATACAAAAGCAGTTTTTTGCACAAGCTATCATGATGTATGTCCTTGGTTCTTATGCAGAAAAGGGAAAAATGACAATCAGATTATGGTTGATAGCTTTGTGTTCTATATTGACCCATGCCTCTACTGGATTATTTTTACCATTCTTGTTGCTAAAGCCTTTGCGAGGCCGTTTGAATAAAAAGTGGATGGCTTTTATCGCCTTAATGTTGTTTGCATTTATTCTTTATGGACCACGCATGGCAGAAAATGTAGCATCAAATAATTCTGGTGTTGCAGGATATGGTATGAAACGTTTTGCAGAGTCAGAAGGACAGACTGACTTGGCCAGCGAATTAGTTATGTCGCAGGTTCTTGTGATAGCTTTGCCTATGTTTATTATTGTATTTAGACAATTATGGATAAAAAGACATGTGTTAATTGGTGAGGCACAAGCTTTTATCTTAAATATTACTTTGCTGTTGCTTTTGTCGGTGGCATCTATGTATAGCAAACCTTTAGCCCAGATTCGTTATTTTATGATGTTATTGGCATTCATGCCATTTGTATATCCTTTCATTTCTTCGAATGTATCTAAAAGAAATCAATGGCTGATGATTATTTCTTTAGTTATGGTAGTTTGGTTTTATTTTCAATTTAGCAAAATTATCTGGCATTATGCACCAGAATGGCAAATTTTAGTTTGTCCTCCAGGAGGATTGATTGCAAAGGGCTTTTAGTTTAAGAGGAATAATAATGAAAAATTATAATTCAACCTTAATTCCGCAACACTATAGTTTAACATTATTTATAAGTGCCTGAGCAACA
>OHEO01000419.1_pt1 | contig 22608 bp, 20 predicted proteins | sample 1567311 | NCBI WGS metagenome assembly OHEO01 (sample SAMEA3879602, study PRJEB24766) | human gut metagenome | biome: human-associated habitat; feature: feces | place: USA | collected 1985/1987
GTTCATAAGCGGCTCGCCGCCGAAGAAATCGACCTCGATGGCTGCGTTTATGGATATCATGTTATCGTTCTTGCAGATGACCTCGGGGTTGTTTACATAGTCAACGGGCAGGATCTCGATCGCCGGGTTATCATCGACATAGTCGTATATCCTCTTGGAGCCGTAAGCAAAGGTGGTAACGCTCTTGCCGCGGTGGATCTGCTTTTTGGAGTTGTTGACGGCGCCGCACTCGATAAGCTCGACCATGGAGTCGGTGAACATTTCGGTATGTATGCCGAGATCGTGCTTGGATTTGAGCGCCATACCGGTAGCGTCGGGAATTGCGCCGATGCCGAGCTGGATGCATGCACCGTCGGGGATCTGCTCTGCTATGAGGTTGCCGATGGTCTGGCTGACCTCGTCGATGGCGACGGGAGGCAGAACCGGCAGCTCGTGATTATACTCAACGATAGCATCTACCTGAGAAACATGCAGCTGGGTGCCGCACAGGCATCTGGGCTGATTCTCGTTTACTTCGACGAAAACTCTCTTCGCCTTGTCTATCATCGCTTCGGCGTAGGAGCCGTTGAGCGCGAGGCTGAAGTAGCCGTGGCTGTCCATGGGCGAGACCTCGATGCAGAACGCATCGTACTCATACTCAGCGCGGATGTGGCGCGGAATATCGCGGTAGTAGGTCGGCAGAAGATCTGCCCAGCCGCCGTTTATCGCCTTGCGCGCATAGCCGGAGCTGAACCATGAGTAGCCGGTCATTTTGCCGAACATGTCGGGATCGGTGTAAAACTCAAAGGGATATGCGTCAAGAAGGGTCTGAACCTGCACGCCCTTAATATCGCTGCTCTTGACTCTTGCGGCGATAGCGTTCATAATTGCCGGTGCCTGCGAGGGAGCCGTGTCCATACCAAGGATCCAGCCGGACTCGACCTGCTTTGCAAGCTCTTCTGCACTAATCAGTTTTTCAGCATATAATGCTTTATAATCGGTCATTTTTAACACTCCTGAAACAATTTTGTGTCTAAGCTAGTGATATTATATAATAGTGCGTAATTAAATTCAAGTATTCAGGACGTCTGTTGGGCGTATTCACTATAATTTATTTTGTAACGATCACGGAGGGTAAATATGAGGTTTACGAAAATGCACGGAGCCGGCAACGACTTTGTCGTGATAAATACTATTGAAGAGAATATTTCTCTCTCATCCGCTTCCTGCCTTGCGCGCACGCTGTGCAGCCGCAGGACAGGCATCGGCGCAGACGGGCTTATGCTCGTTGCTCCGGCTGAGGGAAACGCTGACTATCGTCTGCTGTTTTACAACTCCGACGGAAGCCTCGGCGAAATGTGCGGCAACGGAGCGCGATGCATAGCTCGATACGGCTATGAGCACGGTCTTGCAGGTGAAAGCCAGCGCATTGAGACCACCGCCGGGCTTGTCACCGGCGAGCGGATAAGCCGGACGCTTTACCGCGTAAGGCTCAACGATCCGTCGGTCATTGATCTGCACCGTGCAGCCGAGGGCTGCGACTGCGCGTACATTGAGCTTGGCGACCCCGGCATACCGCATGCCGTGCTTATTAAAGACGATTGGGACACGATACCCGAGGACAAACTTCGCACACTCGGCAAAAAACTGCGTCACTCCCCCGCTTTCCCGAAGGGCGCAAACGTAAGCTTTGTGAAGCTTATCGGAGTTGACGAGGTTAAAGCCGTGACATACGAGCGCGGAGTTGAGGACTTCACCCTCGCCTGCGGCACCGGCTGCGGCAGCATCGTGACTGCGCTGGCGCTAAAAGGGCTTGTTTCGGGCAAAAACGTTAAGGTCTCAATGCCGGGCGGCGAGCTTTTCGTTACGCTCACGCACGAGAGCGGCACGGCGCACGACGTGTACCTCACAGGGCCGACCTGCGTTGTGTTTGAGGGCGAAACAAAAGAAATTTAATATTTTTTCTTTTCCGTGCAATAAAACGGCTCTGCTGTGCATTGTTATGGTGAAAGGATCTTCGGTATGCTTTTTATGACGGTTTCGACAAGTGAATATTCCGAAGCTAAGGTGCTCGAATCGCTGCTTGCACGCATAGCCAAAGGCGACAAAAGCGCACTGGGTGAGCTTTACGAGCGCACCCACGCCGCGGTTTTCGGCTTTGCGATGAGCATGGCTTCCACCCCTGCCGATGCGGAAGACGTTCTGCACGACACATATCTTGCCGTTTACTCATCCGCCGAAAGCTACACTGCCAAGGGAAAGCCGATGGCATGGATCATGACCATAGCCAAAAACCTTGCGAGAATGCGCATGCGCAAGGCACGGCGGCAGCTTGACATAGCCGACGACGACTGGGGACGCTACCTTGCCGCAAAAAGCGAGGTCAGCTCCGACGAGCGCGTACTGCTTCAAACTGCAATGAAGATACTTTCCGACGACGAGCAGCAGATCGTGATGCTGCACGCAGTTGCCGGCGTCAAGCACCGCGAGATCGCGGCGCTACTTGACATGCCGACTGCGACGGTACTTTCCAAGTACTCACGAGCCATAAAAAAACTAAGAACTGTGATGGAGGCAGATTAAGATGAAAAACGACAAAAGCATCGAAAATAAGCTCCGCTCTGCCGTTTCCCACGCGGTTCCGGACGCTCTGGATGATATCCTCAGCGCGTGTGACCATGAGAAAGGAAATGTAATTTACATGGAAAAGAAAAGGACTTCTCCCCTGCGCGGCTTCGCCGCGATAGCTGCGGTGCTTGTATTGGTAATTGCAGGCATATTCGCCATAAAAAATCTCGGCGGCAGCTCGGCCGACACTCTGGCAGCTGTCGTATCGCTCGATGTTAACCCCAGCATCGAGCTGAACGTTGACAAGGACGAGAACGTGCTCTCTGCCAAGGGGCTCAACGCCGATGGAAAAACCGTGCTCGGCGATATGCAGCTTAAAGGCAGCAAGCTCGATGTTGCCGTAAACGCGATAATCGGCTCAATGCTGCAAAACGGATATCTTGACGATATGGCAAACTCGATCCTGCTGTCGGTTTCAGGCGTTGACGGCTACAATGCCGAAACTCTGCGCTCGAAGCTGGCTTCCGATGTAAACAAGCAGCTTAAAGACTGTGCCGTGCTCAGCCAGGACGTTTCCGGCGCCGACAGCGAAACCGTGAAGCTTGCGGAAAAATACGGCATCACCGTCGGCAAGGCAGCTCTCATCCGCCAGATCGTAAGCGCAGACGCGCGCCACAGCTTTGAAGAGCTTGCTCCCCTTTCGATAAACGAGCTTAACCTCCTCGCCGACGGCAAGTCGCTCGGCAGCATCGACTCAACAGGAAAAGCAAGCTCCAAGGCATACATCGGCCGCGACGCGGCTCTCGAGGCAGCGCTCAAGCACGCAAGCCTGAGCAAAAACGACGTTCGCAATGTCGATATCGAGCTTGATTACGAATATGGCAGCATGGTATACGAGGTCGAGTTTGAGCTTGGAACGACAGAGTACGAATACGACGTAAACGCTGCCACCGGCGAGATCGTATGGTACGAGAAAGACTCCGGCAGTAAGCTTGAGCAGGGCGGCTCGGCCATCGACGGCAAGGACTCCGTCGGCAAAGACAAGGCCGTGCAGACAGCTCTCAAGCACGCAGGTCTCACTTCTTCTCAGGTAACGCAGCTTGAAGCAAAGCTCGACCGCGACGGCGGAAAGCTCGTTTACGAGATAGAGTTTAAATCCGGCGGCTACGAGTACGAATATGAGATAAATGCCTCAAACGGCTCGATCATAAAAAGCGAAAAGGATTTAGACGACTAAACGAAAAACCTCCGGTCAGTGACCGGAGGTTTTTTGCGTTATACATACTGCTTGCGTGGGATCCTGTCGTAATTCCAGAGGAGTATCGGCTCCACGCAGTAGGCAAGGAATTTCATATCAAGGTTAAAGAAGTATATTGCAAACGTCACGGCGAAAAGGCCTGCTCCGCCGCCGAGCATTTTAAGGGGCAGCATTTTAAGTTTTGACATATCGTTTCTCCTCCTTACCATGCGTGCTCATCCGGCAGGATCTCTATCGTCGGATCTATCGGCTCTTCACGCATAACTGTGCGCATATACTGATTGAACTGGTCGCGGATGGCCTGACGGGGGAAAACACGCGGATCGGCAAGATCGTGGCATACCCAGACGAGGTGGATACCGCGCTCTCTCGCCTGCTCCTCGAACTGGCCGTGCATTCCGGTCAGCGCCTTGCAGGACATGTGCTCCCACATCATGACCATGTCGGCGTTCATCTTCTCGCAGTACTCCCAAAGCTCATCGACGAGGACCTTGTAGCCGCCGTGGGTGTGGTTGCGCATGATCATGTTCATGGTCAGCCACGCCATGTCGTAGTAAGCCTGCTCGCGGTTTTCCGGCGTGTCCTCCTCGGCTATCTCCTCGCTTATGACCATCGACAGCATATCCGTCAGAGGCACAACGCCCCAGCACTGGATCATCCAGTACAGCATGTCGATGATGTACTGCGGCTGAACGCCCCAGACTATGCATCTGTGACGATATTCGGAAGCCATCATTGCCTTTCTCTTATAGCCCTGCTGAACGAGCTTCATGATCTTCCTGTCTATCTCGACGAAGGCCGGGTAACGGCCGCAGTTGCCCATGTAGTTTGTGTCGTTATACAGCGAGAACACAGCGCCGACAAACTGCGGATATGGCGTGCTGTTGACCTCCAGCCAGTTTACACGGTTGCGCGTCGTATCGTTAACGCGCTTTGCGCACTCGAAATACGCGTTCCAGTCCCACTTCTCGCCGGTCTGCTCCTCGATAAATTTTATGGCTGCCTTGACATCGTTGGCAGCATACTTCTGAACGTCCTCCTGCTTGTGGCGCATGGGCGCAACAAGCTGGAAGGTCGGTATGCCGTACTCTCGCTCAAGGCGCTTGGCAATAAGGCCGTTTCCCATAAGCGAGCCGTCGCAGGTAGTATTCACCTGCACGGCGCACTTGCCGAGCACGGGGAAGTCGTCGTCTATCGAAACTCCAAGCTCCGCCTCCGGCATAGGGCACACGTCGCCGGGGATGCCGAACTCCTGTGCGACATCGAGATAATGCAGGCCCGAGTTCTGATTAAGAAGGTTTGCCGAGAACATCGTGGGTACCTCGCGCAGGATGCAGTTGAGCGTCGGGAAGCCCATCATTACCGCCGTCATTGCGTTTTCGTCCCAAAGGACGCTCTTTTCCGAGTATTTTACGTCGTTGCCCGTTCTGCGGTCGCCCCTTATGCAGTTATCAATGCAGGTTGCAACGTCCTTTACGACGAAATCCATCGCAATGTGGGTGATGCGCAGAGCCTCGTCGCGCAGACCGATGGTGAATTTATCGAGCATGTGCGGCACGGCGAGATAGTTTCCGAACCATCTGTAGCGGAACATCGCCTTGACGTTACGCGGCTTTATAATTACCTTTGCCAGTATAGAGAGAAGGTAGAGCCATCTTGTGTAGTCGTACAGCGTATCCTTTAATCCGCGCCACTCGCGGCGGCGGCGAACCTTACCATGATCGTACAGAACACCTAACTGTTTTTCGCCCTTGCGTTCTTTATCGTTTACTACTATAGCCATTACTTTGCACCTCCCTGAAGCTTTTTGATTTCAATGCTTTCCACGAACGCCTGAACACGGGTGCGCATCTGGCCGACGGACGAGCTGATGTTATACGGTCTGTCTACGGACAGAACGGGATAATTGTATTCCTCGCGCAGCATTGTAGATCCGAGAAGCCGCTCGTATGCCCAGGGGTCACAGAACTTTATCTGCTGATATATGATACCTTCGGCATTGTACTCCCTTGCTATGTCGTTTACATATGCCTTACGGCCATAGACCTTTTCCATGTTGAACATACGTGGACAATGACCGTTATAGACATAGTGGCGGCAGACCTGAGTGAGCGCATCCTCCTCGTCATTCAGTTCTATCTCCATTCTGCCGGGCAGCGAGCCGAAGCAGAACCTGTCGGCGCAGACATAAGCGCCGGTCTCTTCAATAAGCTTTATAAAGCCGCTGTCATCGACCTCGGAGCCGACTACCGCTATCCTCGCGCGGTATTCCCTATCCTCCGGCTCGCGCGTTTTGATCTCCTCAAGCGTCTCCTCAAGCTTGTCGATTATCAGATACTGCGGCATAACATATGTAGCAAGGGTCAAAACATGGAACTCGTAGCCTGTTATCCTCGGGCGTGCTTCCTTTCGGAAGTTTCCTATCTCGGTTATAACGCGGCAGACGCGGTTATGCTCCTCAACGGCCTTGCGTATAGCAGCATCCGAGACATCGATGCCGTAATTTTCGCTCAGCGGCTTGAGTATGTGGTTTTTGCACTGCAAAACCAGCAGCTCGACGCCATTTTCATCGGCCTTGAGCGGTATCTCCATAAACTCGTGGAAGAATTTATCGTTCCCCTCGCCCATGGTTTTTAAAAGCTCCATATTCTCAACGCAGCGGTTTATCATCGTGCAGCCGTCCGGCGCAATGACGCAGTCGGCAAAGTTGAAGCCGCCCTCAATAGCGCGCTCCAAAAGCGCCCTTGACGTTTCGCACAGAAAGCTCGTCATATAATACGTTGCGATGTCCATTGAGCCGGTATTCGGAGCGTGCAGGCGAATGCCGAAGGCATTGCCAAGGTTCATAAGCGGTTCCGGCGTGTTCTCGCAGACAAAGGCAACGCATACCCTCCCTTCTCGCTTTGCCTGACCGATGAGCGCATTGTTTGCCTCCTGCAGCAGATTTTCAAACCAGTTCAGATGCTTCAGGTCTCTCATTGTTAAACTCCCCCATTTCATATTAAATTCCGATTGCGATCCTTTCGGATGCTACATGTTAACATTTTATCATTTTTATCATTTATATTCAATATATTTATTCATTTTCTCCGATATGTCTATTAATATAGATATTTTTTGTATATTATAACTACATTTTTACACTGATTGTATGTTTTCGCTTATACTGCCTGTTGAGTTATATACTGTTGCATGACTTTTGTTTAGTTTGTAATGTTTAGGGGGTAAGTGTGAAAATGCTCCCCGATATCTATACGATATCGGGGAGCATATTATTGATCATGCTTGCGATGCAGCATCTACAAACACCTTGATTTGTTCGGCTTCTCCTGCATTATTTATCTCTGCCGAGAACACATACCAGTGCACGATGCCAAAAGAATGAGCATTAATGCCGCGATCACTGCGTTTATTATTCTTTTCATTTATTATCTACTTTTTCTCCACACTAACAACGTCATTCTTCAAAACGAATGTGCCGAAAGCATAAATATCGGCTCGCCGACATACACTTGCCTTGTTTAGGTTAATTTTAGCAAAACATATTGCATTTGTCAATTATATTTGTCATTTTGGGATGAATGTATGAATCAATTTTGATACTTGTTTGGATTTTTAACAAAAAAACTCCCCACGAAGGATCGTGGGGAGCTGAGATAAAAAAGAGATTATTTCATTGATCTGAAGATAAAGGTTGCGATCTGTGCGCGGTTGCAAACGCCGTTTGGAACAAACTGAGTGGCGGTGTAGCCCTTGGTGATGCCTTCGTCGAGTGCCCAAAGGACAGCGATGGAGTAGTATGCGCCGGACTGAACGTCCTCAAATGTGTTTGTGCCGCTTGCATCTGGGGATTTCTCGCTGCGCCAGAGGAAGGTCACGATCTGGGCGCGGCTGCAAACGTCATAGGGGCTGAACGTGGTCTCGGTCGTGCCCTTGACAATGCCGTTTTCAACTGCCCAGAGGACTGCCTTCTCGTAGTAGCTGCCGGCAGCTACATCGGTGAAGGAGGTAGTGGTGGCCTTGGGCTCGGGAGAGCCTGCCGCACGCCACAGCATGGTGACTGCCTGTGCGCGGTTGCAGGAAGCGTAAGGCTCGAAGGTGGTTGCGGTGGTGCCCTTGACTATGTTCTTCTCTGCAAGATCCATTACGCTGTCGTAATAGTAGGTTCCCTCTTTGACGTCGCTGAACGGATTTTCGAAGCCCTTGGCCTCGATCTTCCAGGTGGACTTGATCTCGGGGTCGATGGTGCCCTTTGCGGTGATGTAATCTGCAAGAAGGTTACGGGCCTGGCCCTTGTCCTCGCCCTGGATCATATCGTACTGGGTGGAGTAGATAACGCGGCTTTCGTCGTTGGGCTTAAAGTCGCAGCCGTGCTCGTTGATGTAGCTGACGTAGTTGCCGCCGCCGTTGAAGCGATAGTTGTTGATAACGATGGTGAAGGTATCGGTATCCTGAACCTCTTTGCCGTTGTAGGTCATGGAGGCTATGCGGCTGCCGGAGGGAGCGCTGGGGTCAATGACATAGCTGAAGCCGTCGCCGTAGATGACATCGTAATAGGTAAGGCCGCCTGTGATGCCGTAGGTGCCGTCCTCGTTGGTAACGACCTTGGAGGCGGAGCACTCAAGCCAGGTGCGTACTTCCTTGCCGCTCATGGTGATCTGGTAGAACCAGTTCTCGTAGCGGTAAAGGCGGAACATATCGCCAAGCTTGATATCGCCTGCCGGGATGAGGTTTGCGGCATTGCCGGAGGTAAGAGGAGCGGTGATGGAGAGCTGAGCCGGGGTATCGTCGCTCTTGTCATCGGGGGTGTTTTCGCCGGTGCGGTCGTATGCTCCCCAGATCTGGACCTGGTTTACAAGGTCAACGAATGCCGAAGGAGCGGTGCCGAGGCCGGAGGCGGTGAAGTCGCCGCTTGCCTTGCCGATGGGCTTGAGCATGTAGTCGTTCCAGGTTGCTGTCTCATACGGCTGAAGTGCTGCGGTAATGTCTGCATCCGGCTCGTAGAGTGCCTCCGTAACGCGGCCTTCACGTTTGGTCATAGGCTCGTTTGAAGCCTCAACGGTGTACTCTTTGGTAGCCTTATTGTAGGTGAACAGTGCGCGGCCGACAACGGCTGCCTTGGTGCTCGGGGAGATAACGGGGATCTCCTTGCCATCGGTGTTTGCGATCTTGGTAACACCATTGCGGTGCTCATGACCGGAGAAAACGAGGTCGATGGAGTTGGTGGTGGAAACAAGCTCACGGATGAAGTCGGAGTTCTCGGGATCGCCGTCGATGCCGCTGTGGCTGACGAGGACGATGAGGTCTGCCTGAGCCTTCATCTCGGCTTCGTAGTGCTTATAGGTCTCGACAACGCCGGCAAAGTAGATGCCCTTCCAGTTTTCAGGAACATCCCAGTTTGCGATGTTGGGGTTGCCTATGCCCATGACTGCGACCTTAACGCCGTCATACTCCTTGATGACGTAAGGAGCATAGCCGTTCCAGGTTTTCCAATCGCGGCTTGTGTCGTTATTGGTGCTTGCATCGAGATAGTTTGCCATGGAAACGCCGACCTGAGATTCGGTCTCCGTGGAAGCGGAGGTCAGGTAGTCAAGCTGGCGCTGAAGAATATCCATGCCGTAGTTAAACTCATGATTGCCCACGACCCACATGTCGTAGTCCATCATACGCATGACCTTCATGGCAGGATCCTGTGCATCCTTCTGATAGAACGCATAGTAATATGTCAGCGGTGTGCCCTGAATAGTGTCGCCCGAGTCGCTCAGGAATACGTTTTTGTACTCTGCGCGCTGCTGCTTGACATATGTGGCAACCCTTGTCATGGCCTGATAATGGGTTCCGGATTTGTCTGCGTCCTGCGTGTAGTCAGTTGCAAACTGCTGTCCATGCACGTCGGATGTGTCGAGGAAGAGTATCTGAACCTCGTTGGAGTCGGCAAATGCAGCCGGCACCATGGTCATTACCATGCACAGTACGAGCATGAATGCCAGAAAGCGTGACAGTCTTTTCTTCATTCAAGTATCTCCTTTGTTTATTTTTTACACCGAATCAATTTCGATGCTTTCAACAAAACTATACCCCTTCTTCCGTACTAAGTCCAGCGTTCATTTCATTTTTGGCATTAGCACTAATTACGGCGGAAAAATGCTTAAAAATTCTGCAATATTTACATTTCCTTAATGCAGGTTTTACATTTCGCGCCATAATCTGAGATTTGTTGTGCTCACGAGAACTTCACAAAGCCCGTGAGAGTTCCGAGGGGATAGCCGAGCGTCCAGTCGCTGTCGCCGCACTTGGGGCAGACGGTGCCGCGCTCGTGCAGCTCGTCGATGTAAGCCTCGGCGCGCTGGATATACATATTGGTCTTTGCAACGTGCTTGCATTTCGGGCAATAGACGAGGTAATTTGCAAAGCTGTCGTATATGCCCTTTTTCCTGTTTTCCTTCTCCTCGTAGGACAGCGCTCTCGGGAGGATATTGTGATTTGTATAGCTCATTGTTTTGCCTCCTCAAATCAGGTGCTCGCGCTTCACGCTGTCATAATGCTTATCGAGAAACGGCACGATGACGCTTCGCATATCGAGATTAAAGTAATACACCGCAAAGAGCGCGGCAAGCGTAAGGCTGCCCATGCCCATAATTTTAGCCAAAACTTTCATGCTGCTTCTCCTTTCTTACCAGCCCATCTCATCATCGAAATCGACGAGGGTCGGGTCAATGGGCTCTTCGTGCATAACGCTCTGCATATACTGATTGACAGTCTTGCGCGCTTCGTTTGTGGGAACTATGCGGCAGTCCATAAGAGAATGCGGCATCCAGATAATGTTGAATCTGTCGCGGTGCTTATGGAACTCCTCCTCAAGAAGTCCCTGCGCGCCGGCCATGCCCTTGCAGCCAATATCGTCGTACATGATGATGGTATCGCAGTTGAACTTCTCCGCTGTCTCCCACATCTGCATGAGGTGGCGGTTGCCGCCGACGGTGTGGGTGCGCATCGGGGTTCTTGCATGCCAGTCGGCAATGTCGCTCATCATGGTCTCGCGATCGGTGGTATCAACGATATTGTGGCCGGTAAGCGAGTCCATATTGATGACCGTCATGATGCCCCAGCAGTTATACAGCCACTGCACGCCGTGGGCATAGTAGGTCGAGCCGCATGACCATGCAAGAGCACGGTGACGCGCAAGCGGGAATGGGTGGATGTTCTTGCGCACGCACTTTTCAAAGACCTTGTTTATCTTTTTGTTTGCCTTCTTGAAATATTTCGTTCCGCCCTGCTGATAGAAATAAATGCGGAACAGGCCCTGAACGACGGAGTTGAGCGCGCCGTTATCGCTCTTGGCGTAGATATCCCAGCGGTTGAGCGAGCCGCGGTTGAATTCGTTGGTGTCCTCGATATGCTCGATAAACGTATCCCAGTTAAACGGAACACCAAACTGCTGCTCGAGAAATTCGATGGCTGAGTAAACCTCGTGAACTCCAAGCTCCTTGGTAGTGGGATCATCGTACATAAGAGGCGTTGTGAACGGATGAACCGCTTTTTTGCCGTCGTTTGACAGCGCGCGCCACATAGCTGTATTATCCATCATGTTCGCGTCGCAGGGGTTATTCGTCGTCAGCCAGCAGTTGCCGATATCGGGGTACTCGTTTTCGACGGCGACACCGACCTCAACAAGAGGCAGGGTGCACATATCGCCCGGAATGCCGCAGGCAACGGCCTGATCGACATAGTAGCAGCCGAGCTGCTTGCGCATGAGCGGCAGCATGAACGCCGCGTGCTGCTGCATGTTTATCGCATAATATCCGGGGAAGCCGAAGATTATGTGCTTGGGCAAAGTGTAGTCAAACGCAACTGTAACGTCCGACCACTTGGTCTCGCCGAGCCTACGGTCGGCTCGCAGGCTCTTCCACAGGGTGTCGGTCGAGTCGGAGATCATGCAGTCGAGCGCATACAGGTCTGCTCTGAGCGCCTCGCCTCGGTCGCCCTCGATCCACTTATCTACCATCATGGGAGCTGCAAGATATGCCGACAGCCAGCGGTATTTCCAAAACGCCTTTGCTATGCGTATAGGGTCGTGCATGACGAATATCGCCATCTTGACCCAGGTACACAGCCATTTGTAGAACGCAAACGCCGTGTCCTTGACTCCGCGCCACTCGCGGCGGGCATAGAAGTTCGTGCCTTCGATGTATCTCTGACCTATGTAATGGCAGGGCTCGTCACCTTTGAGGAAATGCTCAAGGGTACCGTACTGCTCTTTGATGCTGATTTTTCTTTTCCACATAGCTGTTCCCCTCCTCGATTATGCGTTAGCCTGGAGCTTTTTGATCTCAAGCGATTCGACGAACGCCTGAAATCTCGTGCGCAGCTGGCCTGTTGCGGCGTTTGCGTAGTCACGCTCTATCTGGCAGGTGGGTATTGCCGACGGAACGTTAAGTCCCTCGGCCAGCCACTTTGCGGCGATGGCGCGCTCATAGCCCCAGTATTCGCAGAACTTCATGTTCTGAAGGATTATGCCGTCGGCCTTGTATTCCTTCGCAATGTCGTACAGATACTGCTTGCGCGCAATGATATTTTCCGTGCCCATTGAGCGTGGGCACTCGTTTATCTTCATGTAATGCTCTGCAAGCGCGTCAACAGCTATCTCCTCCCTGCCGGGCAGCGAGCCGAAGCAGTAGCGGTCGGCAACGACACGCGCGCCGCACATCTCGACAAGCTTTGTGAACTCCGGATCGTCGATCTCGCTACCGACGAGCATGACCTTTGCCCTGTAATCGGGCTTTTCGTCAGGCTCACGGGTCTTAAGCTCCTCGGCCGTCTCGCGCAGCTTATCAACGATAAGATATTTCGGGCACACGAGCGTGACGAGCTGAATAACGTGGAACTCATAGCCTGTGATCGTCGGGTTATCGAGCTTGCGATAGCTTCCTATCTCGGTTATGAGGCGGCAGATCTCATTATGGCGCTCTATAGCGTCCATGAGCTTTTCCTCGGAGTAGTCAATGCCGTAGGTCTCTTTCATGGGAGTGAGTATTTTCTTTTCGATCTGGCGGCGGAAATATCCTGCATACCAGTCGCCCTTCTTTATCGGCATGTCGATGCAGACGGTGAAGAACTTTTCGTTCGGAATGAGCTTGCAGTAATCAAAATACTGCTCCATGCGGTTCATCGTGGTGCAGCATTCCTGACCTATGAGAGCGGAAATGAAATTGTATCCGCCTTCAAACGCACGCTCAAGTATGCTCTTGGAATAAGGGCAGGAGCGATTCGTCATATAATAGGTCGCAAGGTCCGGATTAGTACATCCCGGAGCGCGCAGTCTTACGCCGAAGCAGCCCTCAATATCGAGCAGCGGCTCTGGTATGTAAGAACAGTTGTAGGCAAGTGCAAGCTTGCCCTCGGAACACGCCTGCTTTACAAGCGCGTTGTTCGCCTCCTGAAGGAGACTTTCAAAATAGATCAGATGCTTCAGGTCTCTCATTATGTTCCCCCGTTTCATATGACTGCGACAAATATGCACACGCAGCCTAGATGTTATTATTTTATCACTCATAACGTCAAACTTCAATTTATTTGTACATTTTCGCCATATCGTATAATATCGATGCTATTTTTTGTGCAGTTTAACAACAGTATATGTAAATGCACTATTTTTTTACATCGTTGTGAATTATGCCCCGGAGAAAAAATACAGGAGCCTGCACCTGTGCAGACTCCTGTATTTTTTGATTACTCAGTTACCCTCGCAGTTCGGCAACGGTGTCGGACACGATGCGGATAATTTTCTCTGCCTCGTCGGGAGTGTTATATCTCCCAAGACTCAGTCTTAGCGAGCCGTGAGCCAGCTTATAAGGCAGCCCCAGTGCGAGAAGAACATGGCTCGGATTCACGGAGCCGGACGCGCATGCAGAACCGCTCGAAGCTGCAAGGCCTTTCAGATCCAGTTCGAATATGAGCGATTGCCCGTCAATTCCGTCGAATGACATGTTGAGAGTGCCCGGCAGGCGCGGCGCGGTGACGCCATTGACCTGTGATCCCGGTATTTTTAAAAGCCCCGACTGTATCTCGTCGCGCATTGCGCAAAGGCGATCGGCTTTTTCGTTTCTTTCGCTCATTGCCTCGGCAAATGCCGCTGCCGCGCCGACAATACCGGCGACGTTCTCCGTTCCGGCCCGGTGGCCGCGCTCCTGCTCGCCGCCGTCAATATACGTTTTGGGTGCGCACCCACGGCGTGCATACATTATTCCGACTCCCTTCGGGCCGTGGAACTTGTGCGCCGACATTGACAAAAGGTCGATGTTCATCTGCTTTACGTCTATAGGCAATATTCCTGCCGCCTGCACGGCATCGCAGTGGAACAGTACTCCTTCCGAGCGGCATATGCTTCCTATCTCTTCAACCGGCTGTATGGTACCCAGCTCGTTATTTGCAAACATCACCGATACCAGCGCCGTATCCGGGCGTATTGCCGCCGCCACATCCTCGGCGCGGACAAGGCCGTTTTTATCGGCTCTTACATATGTCACCTCAAAGCCCTCTCGCTCGAGAGCTTTGGCGCTGTTGAGAACCGCATGGTGCTCTATATTGTCCGTGACTATATGCTTTTTCCCGCTCCCGGCAAGTCGGTGAGCAGTGCCCTTTATCGCCCAGTTATCGCTTTCGGTACCGCCTGAGGTGAAATATATCTCCGCAGGATATGCATTTATTCCTTTTGCGAAAACGCCGCGCGCGTTTTCAACCGCCTTATGCGCACTGCGTCCGAGCTTATACAGGGTCGAGGCATTGCCGTATTCCGCGAGCATATAAGGCTTCATTGCTTCAAACGCCGTGTCAGACAAGCGAGTAGTCGCCGCGTTGTCGGCATAGATAACACCCATTTTCAGTTCTCCGCTCCGTCCTCAACGAGGACCTTCATCGTACCGCCGCAGACCATGCCGTCGGACTCTGCCACCTCGCCGGTGAGGTCAATGTCAACGACCATGTAGCGTCCTGTTCCGATTATGTCAACCGCGTCGCGGATAACCGCGCCCTCGCTGCATCCGCCGCCGATGCTTCCCGTCACCTCGCCGCGCGGACTTACGGCCATTTTCGCTCCGGCCTCACGCGGAGTTGAGCCTTTCGTCTCGATAACCGTAACTATCGCCTTGGGATCGCGGTTTTCGGCAAGGTATTTTATTACCGAAAGCTCAACATCGGAATCATTGCAGCAGCGCACTCCGTCCTTACTGTGCTCTGGCAGGCGCTTGTAGGCAACCAGCTCTGCAAGGATGGATATTGCGATCTCGCCCGGAGTTACCGCGCCGATGTCAAGGCCGATGGGTGTGCATATTCTGTCCATATACTCCTTCGGGGAACCTTCGGCAAGGAGCATCTCCAGAAGTCCCTTAACGCGGCGGCGCGAACCGATGAGTCCAAGGTAGGCAGGCTGCGTGCCCTTGAATATCTCGCGCAGGCAGTCGGCGTCGTGAGTATGGCCGCGCGTTATGATAACGATATAGTCGTAGGAGGTAATTTTGAGCTGCCTTATGCAGTTTTCAAAGCTGTCGCACAGCACCTGTGCAGCATCGGGGAAGCGTCCCTCATTTGCAAACGAAGGCCTGTCATCGCACACATACACCTCAAAACCGCTTTTTGCCGCAAACTCACACACCGGCAGCGCAATGTGGCCGGCTCCGAGCACGATAAGGCGCTCGGGAGGCGAGAACGGCTCGCCGGCGACACTGTGTCCGTCGTCGCTTTCTTCAAACGTGACGTCGGCAAAGCAGCGGCCGCGCATATCCGTATGCGGCTCATACGGCGCAAGCGTTTTCTTAAGGCTTTCCGCCATTATGCCCTCGGAGCCAGTAAACTCCGTTTTCAGCGTAAGTGCCTCATTGTTTTCGACTCTTTTCAGAATTTCTGCATAGATGTTATTCATTACAGCTCCTCCTCAGTATAGTAATAGTATATTTGCCGGGGCGATGCCGAGCTCCGCCGGGAAGCTCTGCGGTCGCTTATCCTTGCTGAGTCTCCACCATACGCCCTGCACATCCGCGGCTGCGGTGCGCGGTCTGAACTCTATTATCCACTCAAACGGCTCCTCCATCTCCTCGATGTACTCAACGGCAAATCGATTTGTCGGCGCAGTGGGATTAAAATAGTGCGCGCGTATGCCTATTGCTTTGATACCATCCCCCACGCTCTGCGCGGTCGTCAGCGTCACGCCCCATTCGGGGATGTACACCTCGTGCTCGCCGCGCTTTTCGGCGGAGACTATGTTCTTGCAGCCTGTCAGTATGGCCGCCGGAACACTTCCGGGGTCTGCAAACAGTGCCTTGGTCTTATTCTTTGTAAGGAGCTTTCCGCCGTCCATAACAGCGATCTCGCGGCTCATGTTATATGCCTCGTCGCGGCTGTGCGTCACCATGATGACCTCGCGCCCGAAGCGCGCAAGCACATCGCGCATTTCTATCATGAGCTTATCGCGCAAATGCGCATCAAGCGCAGAAAACGGTTCGTCAAGCAGCAGTAGCTTCGGGTCGCTGACCATTATTCTCGCAAGCGCCGTGCGCTGCGCCTGGCCGCCGGAAAGCTGCGCAGGGCGGTGGTTTTCAAGTCCCTCGAGCCGGAACATGCTCACATATTTATTAAGCCTTGCTTCCTTTTCGGCCTTGTCCTTTATATGCCGCATGCCGCACAGTATGTTCTGCCGCACGGTCATATTGGGAAAAAGCGCATAGTTCTGGAACATATATCCGACCCTGCGCTTCTGCGGCGGAAGATTAATGCCCTTTTTGCTGTCGAACAAAACGGTCCCGTCAAGCTCGATGCGCCCTTCATCCGGCTTTTCTATGCCGGCTATGCATTTGAGCGTCATGCTCTTGCCGCAGCCGGACGGGCCGAGGAGGCACGTCACGCCGTTTTCCGCTTCAAATTTCGTCTCAAGCTCGAATGAGCCGAGTTTTTTCTTTATATCTACTGTCAGGCTCATCTCTTCACTATCCTTTTCTGCCGGCTTTCAAGCAGGTTCACCGAGAGTAGCACGACCGTGCTTATGGCAAGGTTTATCATGACCCAGAACAGTGCGCCGGCGTCGTCGTTAGTGCGCCAGAGCTGATACACCGTTGTGGATATAGTCGCGGTTTTGCCGGGGGTAAAGCCAATGAGCATGCTCGTTGCGCCGTACTCGCCCAGCGCTCGCGCAAAGGCAAGGACTGTGCCTGCCAGTATGCCCTGGCGGCAGGCCGGCATGCGGATGCGCCAGAATATATATGTGTTGCTGAGGCCGAGCGTCTGCCCCGACTGCGCAAGCGAGGGATCAAAGCTCTCGAACGCGCCGCGCGCCGTGCGGTACATCAGCGGAAACGCAACGACAGCCGCAGCGAGTATGCCGCCGTACCACGTCATTACGAATTTCATCCCGAACTGCATGAGGAATATGCCGACAGGCCGCTTCGTTCCGAAAACGAGCAGCAGAAGATAGCCGCACACCGTCGGAGGAAGCACCATGGGCAATGTGAGGATAACGTCCAGGATGCCCTTTATGGTGCGCGGCAGCTTTGCGGCATAATATGCAAAGAAAATGCCCGTGAAAAATACTATTACACAGCTTATTCCCGCAATTCTCAGCGAGTTTATAAGCGGATACCAATCAATGTTCATACCTTTTATATACCTCGAATTGGCAGCACATTAAATGCGCTGCCAATTCTGTTTGCAACTTATGCTACGCCGGAGAAGCCGACATTTTCAAATACCTTCATTGCGGCGTCGCTCTGGAGGTACTCAAGGAATGCCTTTGCTGCATCTGCATGCTTTGCGTTCTTCATGACGGCAGCAGGATAGATTACCTGGCCGCACATATCCTTGGTCGCGCTGTCAACAACGGTGAGGCCGGCGGAGAATGCGTCGGTGCAGTAGACTATGCCGCAGTCAACGCTGCCCTCAGAAACCTGAGTGGTGACTTCCTTGACGTTGGTGCCGTAGGTGATGGTGCCTGCGTTTGCAAGAGCGGTCTCGTCAAGCTTGTAGTAGGAAAGGATCTTCTGAGTGTACTGGCCTACGGGAACATCGCTGTTGCCCATTGCCATAAGTACGCTGCCGTCGGCAAGCTTTGCGGCGAGGTCGTCAAAGCCCTCGATGCCCTTGGGATTGCCCTCGGGAACAACGAGAACGACCTTGTTCTCAAGAAGGTTTATGCGGCTGTCCGATGCGACAAAGTCGAGGCCTTCGGTGTTGACTTCCTTATCGGCGGTGATATCAAGCTGGTTCATCTGCTTCTGGCCTGCGGAAATGAACAGGTCGCAGTCTGCGCCTTCCTGGATCTGAGTCTTGAGGGTGCCGGACGAGTCGAAGTTGAAGGTCAGGGTAACGTTGTGATCCTTCTCGTAGGTCTCTTTGATCTGGTTGAGGGTTTCGGTCATGGATGCCGCCGCAAATACAACTACCTCTTCGCGCGCTTCCGGCTCTTCGCTTGCCTTCGGCTCATTGTTTGAGCTGCAGGCGGCAAGGGCAAAAACCATTGCCAATGCCAGTAACAGGGACAGTAGCTTCTTTGCTTTCATTTTGTTTCTCCTATTTCAGGAAAATATTTATATAATCGCGACTTAACGCGGCTATATACAGTAAATCGCTATTCTCTTTACTTTCTTGCGCAGTCGTGGACCTCGTTCCTCAGCAGTCCCATTGCGTGAGGGATAGTGTCCATGAATACGTCCATGTTCTCCATGCAGGCTTTCGGGCTGCCGGGGAGATTGATAATGAGCGTTTTTCCGCGGATGACCGACGCTGCGCGCGAGATCATCGCATGCGGAGTTATTTTCAGCGACGCTGCGCGCATCGCCTCGGCTATGCCGGGAACGTTTCTGTCGGCAACTGTGAGCGTTGCCTCAGGCGTTGTGTCTCTCGGCGAGCAGCCGGTCCCGCCGGTCGTGAGTATGAGGTCTAACTGGCGCTGATCGCACAGGCGCATAAGCTCCTGCTTCAAAACGCGCACGTCATCAGGGATGATCAGCTCTTCGACGACCTCATAGCCGGAGTCGGTAAGGCGCTTTGCTATCGCCGGGCCGCTTTCGTCCTTGCGCTGACCGGCAGCTCCCTTATCGCTGAGCGTTATCACTGCCGCCTGCCAGGGGAAATGCCCCTCGCGCTTTTCGATGACCATCTCGTCGCCGACTGTGATCGTGCCCGGCTCTATTACCCGGGCAAAGACACCCTCGCGAGGCATGATGCAGTCGCCCATCTTCTTATATATCTCGCAGTGACTGTGGCACTGCTTGCCTATCTGCGTCATCTCAAGCAGCACGTCGCCGCATCTGAGCAGAGTTCCGACGGGCAGCGAGCGAAAATCAAAGCCCTCGACCACGAGGTTTTCGCCAAAGGCGCCGGGAATAACGTTTGCTCCCTTTTCGTTGAAGGCAGCGATTTTATCGGCGCTCAGCAGACTTATCTGTCTGTGCCATTTACCGGCGTGTGCATCGCCGTCAATGCCCCATTCGGTTGTAAAGTGTGCGCTTTTTACGTCGCTTTTTTGCAGTCCCTTGCGTTCGCTTGTACACACCGCGATTACTTTTCCCATGTTTATCCTCCTATTTGGCTCATTATGTGCTGTTCGGTTATCTGCGCGCCGTCATCAAAGCAGTGCGCTCTCGGCTTTAGGTAAACTGCGCTTTCAAGCGCCGACTTAAGCTCTGCATCAGTGCATTCAAAACGTATGAGCGCGCGAAGATCCGTCGTATCCGAGTAGCACAGACAAGGCTTCAGCATACCTGTGCTCGTAAGCCTCACTCTGTTGCACTCCGAGCAAAATTTGTGGCTCACTGCATCTATGAAGCCGATTCTGCCCTTTAACAAGCCGCTTTTATAATAATGTGCAGGTCCGTTGCCGCGCTTTTCGTCTGTTTCGGCAAGATCCGGCCACCTTTCGCGCAAAACAGTGAGGATATCGTCTGTTGATACGCGCTTCATGGTCGTGCCGAATCCAATTGGCATAAGCTCGATAAAGCGCACATCAACGGGCAGCCTTCCGGCTATTTCCGCAAGCTCGGCGGCATCGGTTTCCGTCTGTTCGAGCAGCACGGCATTTACCTTTGTTTTTATTCCTCTTGCACAGCATTCTTCCAGGACGCTCAGCAGCTTTTCTGTTCCGTTTCCGCTATACCCGGTTATTTCGTTATAGCGGGCGGAATTAAGAGTATCGGCGCTTATATTTATTCCGTCAATGCCGGCAGCGGCAAGCGCCGGGAGCTTATCGGCAAGCAGCAGACCGTTTGTTGTAAGCGTGACCTGATCAACGCCATGTGTGTTTTTAAGGTGGGCAATAAACTCGGTACATTCCTCACGGACTAGCGGTTCGCCTCCGGTTATTTTAAATTTTGTTATCCCTATCTCGATCGCCGCTCGGCATATGCGCAGTATCTCTTCATACCGCAGCACATCACAGTGGCTGACAGACTCCACTGCTACTGGCATGCAGTACCTGCACCGCAGATTACAGCGGTCGGTTACGGAAATGCGCATATAATCTATCGTGCGCCCGTATTGGTCGAGCATGCTTTATACTCCTTTTCCGAAGCCGCAGTTGGGGAAATGGCAGACCGGGCAGTTAAGGCACAAGCCGCCGTTGCCCAGTCCCGACAGCCACTTTGCCGTCACGGGCGTATCCGTTACGAGATACGGCAGAACGAGGTCAAATATCGTTCTTTTGGCGTACATTACGCAGCCTGGCAGACCGCAGATCGGCCGACCGTCCGGGTAATAAGATACAAGAAACATTGCCCCTGGGAGCACCGGCGCACCGTAAGAGACGATCTTGGCTCCAGTATTTTTGATCGCCAGCGGCGTTTTATCGTCGGGATCCACGCTCATGCCTCCGGAGCAGAACACCATTTCGCAGCCGTCGTCGAGCATTTTCTTTATGGCAGCAGTTATCTTCTCGTGATCGTCGTTTAAAACGACGTGCTCAGCCATCTCGCAGCCGAACTCGGCAAGCTTTGCCTCAACGACAGGCGTGAACGTATCCTGTATGCGGCCGTAGAACACCTCGTTGCCGGTGGTGACAAGGCCGTATTTTCTCGGCCTTACCGGCACAAGCCGAATGATTGGCTCGCTGCCGGCCAGCTTTTTTGCCTGCTCCATGCGCTCTTTGGCTATGACAAGAGGTATTACTCTTGTACCGCACAGCTTGTCACCCTTTTTGACCATGAAGCCCGACGGCCGTGTTGCGATCATCATATCGCCGAGTGCATTTATGGCGCGCAGGCGCTCAAGATCAATGAGCAGGAGTCCGTCGGAGTCGGCTATAAGCTCTATCTTGCCCTCTTTGGGTTCGGTGGCGTGCATATTCCCGCTCTGGCATATGCTGCGCAGGATATCTGCCGCCTCATCCTCGTGGAGCATATTTTCGTCCTTTTCCCAGACGTAAATATTATCCTTGCCGACGCTCAGGAGCACGGGGACATCCTCCGGAGTTATGATATGACCCTTGCGGAACACTGCGTCCTTGGTAACGCCTTTGATGATCTGAGTAATGTCGTGGCACAAAACCTGTCCCACTGCGTCTTCGGTTTTTATCAGTTTCACAGCTGTCCCTCCAAATGATATCTTTCAACTATGCCTCTTACCGCCGCATAGCGTTGACTCCATTTTTTAAGCGCTTCCTCATCCCGGCATTTTGCCCTCGAGCGCTCAAAGCGCTCGTCGATCGATACGCGCTGCGCGCCGGAATAAAGCTTGTCGCTCAGGTACAGCAGCTCCGTCTCTGTAGAGACGCGGCGCGGAAGATCGTGATGCCCGGCAACTATGCTTGCAAGGGCAGGATATGCGTCCATCGTGAGTATGTGAGCCGCGTTTTCCGGGTGGTCTCTACCGTCGGTGCGGCACATATCGTGCAGCAGGCATGCCGCGCGCAGAAGCTCGCGGTTGCAGCTTATACCGCCCTGCTCGACTATGCGTTCGGCTCCGTGCGCTACCGCGCGGCAGTGCGCGATGACCTCTTCGGGAGTTTTGCAGCGGCGATAGTATTCTTCGATCTCATCGTCGCCGGGCGTGAGCACCGCGCGCGTGCCGGCGATGGCTCGGTTTATCGTATTTCCGTCGCATATGAGCGAGACTATGCTCGCACAAGGCACGGGGATCGAGAACATATCCTCGTCGTGACCGCCGTAATGGTGCAGCCAGCCGCGTATCACTCCGCTGTGGGATACTATTGCTATATTGCCGTCGTTTGACTCCATGATGCTTTTAAGCGCATCGTCAAAGCGCTCGGACGCGTGAAGGAAGCTCTCGCCTCCCGGCGGCGCGACGCTGCTCATGTTCTCGCCCCTGGCTTCGTACAGCTCCGGCCAGCGCTCGCGTATCTCGGCAAAGCTCAGGCCTTCCCAGCGCCCTACCGACACCTCGCGCAGCGCCTCGTCGGTGATGATCTCGATCTTTCCGCCGGACATCAGCTCTGCGGTCTTTACGCATCTTCCGCTCGGGCTTGCTGCGATCAGACCTATTCCCCTCTCCTGCGCCCAGCTCCTCAATTGACGAGCCTGCTTTTCGCCGCGCACACTCAGGGGATATTCTGCGCTGCTGTAGCAGCGTTTTTCGTTTCCCGGCACCTGTACCTCACCGTGCCGAATAAGGTATACATATCTCATAGCTTTTCTTATATTGGCTTGCGCAAAACAGCGCTGCCGTGCATATCGCACACAGGCATCGGAACGATGCGGTTTTCAGAGCAGAAGTCATCTACCGCTCTGCGCACTCCGCGAAACTGCGTGCTGTTATAGTCGTGTATCATGATCGCGCCTCCGGCGGACAATCTGTCCCAGAAAAGGGGC
>OHEO01000444.1_pt1 | contig 21806 bp, 19 predicted proteins | sample 1567311 | NCBI WGS metagenome assembly OHEO01 (sample SAMEA3879602, study PRJEB24766) | human gut metagenome | biome: human-associated habitat; feature: feces | place: USA | collected 1985/1987
ATTATTTGTTCTGTTTCAGGCACTATTCTACGTACTTTTAGGCGAAAATGTCCTTTTTAAATGTTATCCTGTACTGATACATATTCCTTTAATTCTTATTATCAGATATATATGTCACCAGAATATATACATATCATTTATTGCCGTTATGTCCGCTTATCTGATGTGTACACCCAGAAAATGGTTTGGAACCCTTGCAAAATATATATTCCCTGAAATCCCTGTAATTTCAGATGTTGTAACAATTGTAATCACTATTCCGCTTCTGATTGTGGTAATTAAATACATTTCGCCTTACATAATAAAGCTCAAAGAAGAATCAAAAAACATTATTTCCATGTTTTTCCTTCTCCCTCTTACATATTATATACTTGAATATGCTCTAACCGTATATACTAACCTTCTATATACCGGCAAAGCCGTAATAATTGAATTCATGGACAGTTTTATTGTTGTATTATATTTTTTCTTGTCAATAGTGACACTCAGTATGTCCAACAAAAAAAATACAGCAGAGCGTGAAAACATCATACTTTCCGCAGCTGCAGCTCAGGCTGAAAAAGAAATATCTCAGCTTACAGATTATCAGAAACAGGCTGCGATATACAGACATGACTTAAGACACCATATGAATTTCATACAAAGCTGCCTTGCTGGTAACAATACGCAGCAAGCTCTTGAATATATAAATGAAATTAATAATAATCTGGATAACACAAGAATAACAAGATACTGCAGCAACGAAGCAATTAACCTAATATTATCTTCATATATAAATAAAGCCCATGACGCAGACATTTCCACACAGATATCAGTAACTGCCACTAATTTTTCAAGTTACAGAATTACTGATTTGTGCAGTCTCCTTGCAAATGCTTTAGAAAATGCAATAAATTCCTGTATAAAGCAGTGTGATAACGCTGTCTCAAAAGACAATAAGCGTCTTATAACAATTAAGTTGTTTGAAAAAAATAACAAAATATGCATCAACATAGCCAATACATACTTTAAGGAGCCCCGATTCCACAACCAGATTCCTGTTACTGATGAACCTGACCATGGCATTGGTGTCCGCAGCATAATTTCAGTAATAGAAAAATATAACGGCATATATGCATTTTTTACTAAAGACGGTACATTCTATTTTCAGGCTTGTATATAAAAATGGGGACTGCACATACAGTCCCCATCTTTTATATTATTGTATTAATTATAATGTTACACCCTGCTTAAAGATTGCAAGATCATGGAATCCTGCTATCTCGGCCTTAACCTTCTTACCAGAAGCAACATCTAATACGAGCTGGAAGAGCTCCTTAGCTGCATCTTCAAGTGGAAGATCATCTGTAACAATTCTTCCTGCATTAAAGTCAATCCAGTTACCCTTATTTCCTGCAAGTCTTGAGTTAGTTGCAATCTTAACTGTAGGAACCGGTGATGCAAATGGTGTTCCACGTCCAGTTGTGAAAAGAACCATCTGTGCACCTGAAGCTGCACAAGCTGTAGCAGCAACAAGGTCATTACCAGGTGCGCTGAGAAGATTAAGTCCCTTAGTATTAACTGGCTCTGCATATGCAAGAACACCCTTTACTAATGAGCTTCCTGACTTCTGTGTACATCCTAAAGACTTGTCTTCAAGAGTTGTAATACCGCCATCCTTGTTTCCTGGAGAAGGATTCTCGTAAATCTCCTGGCCATTCTTAATGAAGTATTCCTTAAAGTCATTAATAAGGTGAACTGTCTTCTCGAAGAGTTCCTTGTTAGCACATCTGTTCATAAGAATTGTCTCTGCACCAAACATCTCAGGAACTTCTGTAAGAATAGTTGTACCACCCTTAGATACAAGCATATCTGAGAAAAGACCAACTGTTGGGTTAGCTGTAATACCTGATAATCCATCAGAACCGCCACACTTCATACCAATGATAAGTTCCTTGGCATTAACCTTTTCACGCTTAAATGTTGCAGCATAAGCCATAAGCTCATTCATAAGCTTCTCAGCTTCTTCCTGCTCATTCTCAACATCCTGAACCTGAAGGAACTTAACTCTGTCTGGATTAACCTCTCCAATATAGTCCTTAAGAACTTCTATACGGCTGTTCTCACATCCAAGACCAAGAACAAGTACTGCACCTGCATTAGGATGATTAATTAAATCAGCAAGAATCTTTCTTGTATTCTCCTGATCCTCTGTTGTCTGTGAACATCCATATGGATGAGTAAATGCAACTACTTCATCTACTCCTTCTGGCTTGTTAGCTCTTGCTGTTGTTTCAATTGCTCTTGCAATTGAGTTAACACATCCAACTGTAGGAACAATCCATACTTCGTTACGGACACCAACCTTTCCGTTCTCTCTCATATATCCATCGAAATAAGCTGGCTCTGTAGGCTCAACATCCTTATGTCCCTCTGGTTCATATGTATATTCAAGTAATTCACCGAGACCAGTCTTTAAGTTATGAGTATGAACCCATGCTCCAACTGGAATATCAGCCTGTGCAAATCCGATTCTGAAACCATATTTGATAACCGGATCACCATTCTTGATAGCCTTAATTACAAACTTGTGTCCCTGTGGAATATCTTCTACAGTTGTCACATCAATTCCTGCAACATTAAGAGTTGTGCCTTTAGCAATAGGCTTTAATGCTACAGCAACATTATCATCTTTATTAATCTTGATAAAATCCTGCATATATCCTCCAATTCAATTTGATTATTATATTAAATAAGAGCGGATGAATATAAAAACATCCGCTCTATAATCATTCAAAGAGCTATTAATTAGTCAGCTAAATCATTAACTACTGCTCTCATACCTCTTTCTCTGATATCTGTGATGTACTCAGTAATAACTTCTTCAAGGTTAAGAACCTTAGAAAGATCCTCGCCACCAAAGAACTTAGTATTGCTTAAGTAAGCATGTGTGAATTCCTTAGCAGACTTTCCTGAATTATCTCTGAAGAAATCAAGAACAGCCTTGTCATCTGTGATGTTGTACTCTTCACCGTTTCTGTTACCCTTTAATACAATACCGCCGTTGAACTCAGCTTCTGTCTGTGATGTATAGAAGCTCATAAGTGCAGCGATAGAGAATGTAAGGTACTTAGGAAGCTTGTTAAACTTGTTAACATATCCTAAGAATGAAGGTAAACATCTAGCTTCCCACTTAGATACTGAGTTAAGTGAAATGCTTAATAATCTATGATCTACGAATGGGTTAAGGAATCTGTCAATAACAGCCTTAGCAAACTCTTCACAATCTTCCTTAGAAAGTGAAAGTGTAGGAATAACTTCATTGTAAAGTGTCTCTTCCATGTACTTTCTGATTACAGGATCCTTCATAGAATTCTCTACATTGTCATTACCAGCAAGGAATGAAGCTAATACAAATGATGTATGAGATCCGTTAAGGATTCTTACCTTTCTTTCCTTGTATGGATGATGATCCTTAGTAAATACTACATTAAGTCCAGCTTCCTTGAATGGAAGTTCCTTCTCAAGCTGCTCAAGTGGAAGATTAGAATCACTCTCTACAACCCAGAGACCGAATACTTCAGCTCTGTCGATAAGCTGATCCTCATATCCCCATTCCTCGCAAAGCTTAGCTGCGTCTTCTCTTGGATATCCTGGAACAATTCTATCTACGAGTGTTGGGCAGAATGAGCAGTAATTGTTAACCCAATCCTTGAATCCATCTTCAAGTCCCCAAAGCTCGATAAACTTCATGATGCACTTCTTTAATTCAATACCATTATCAGCGATAAGCTCACATGGAAGTAAGATAAGTCCCTTATCTGCTGCTCCGTTGAACTTCTGATATCTCTTGTAAAGGAGCTGTGTAAGCTTTCCTGGGTATGTCTTAGGAGGACGTGCATTAGGATCGTTATCTGTCTCGTCAAATACGATACCAGCCTCTGTTGTATTAGAAACGATGAATCTAAGAGTCTCGCTTGTACCATACTCAATGTACTTGTCATAATCCTCAATAGCTGCAACTGCATCTACTACTGATGTAATCTGACGTGTGATTTCCTTAGGCTTTCCATCAACAAAACCTCTTAACTGAAGTGTGTACTGGCATTCCTGATCATGGAATCTCTCAAGTGTACCGAACTCGATAGGCTTAACGATAACAACACCACCGTTGAAATCTGTCTTCTCATTAGTTACATCGAAGATATAATCAACGAATGCTCTAAGGAAGTTACCCTCACCGAACTGCATAACCTTAACAGGTCTGTCAACTGCATGTGTAATACTCTTGTTTAATCTCTGCATCTTAAATCTCCTTTTTTCATTGGGAATAATCCGTTTTACGATAACGGTCCCTAATTATTAACCAGTAAATGGTATGTAAATAAGTGCATGTAAGCGCTTTCATAAATAAAATATACTTAAAAATGCTCTAAGTCAATACATTTTTCTGCTTTTTAAAAAATTCTTACATTACACTTGTTTTTATAATAATACCATTGTATAATTCATTTATCAATATGTAAGCGCTTACATTTATTCATTTTTTATCAATTTTTGTTAGGCGATACATTTACATTCGTCAAGAGATGAGGTCGCACATGAATATTAATATATATGATGTTTCTAAAAAAGCTGGTGTATCCATAGCAACAGTTTCAAGGGTTCTTAACGGCAACACCAGGGTTTCTGAAAAGACAAGAGACAAAGTTATTAATGCAATGAAAGAATTAGACTACACTCCTAATGTATTTGCAAGAGGATTAGGTCTTAATACTATGAAGACAATTGGCATTATGTGCATAGATTCATCTGATATATACCTTGCCAACGCTGTTTACTATCTTGAACAGGAGCTTCGCAAATACAACTACGACTCTATTCTTTGCTGCACTGGTAAAGATTATAATAATAAGAAGAATTATCTCGAGCTTCTTTTGAGTAAAAGAGTTGACGGAATTATTCTTGCCGGTTCACAGTTTGTAGAAAATACCAGTGAACATAACAACGACTACATTATTAATGCAGCTAAAGATGTTCCTATAGTTCTGGTCAACGGCTATCTGGACGCTGCCAACATTTATTCAGTAATGTGCAATGATGAAGAAGCTGTATACAATGCGACAAAACTCTTGATAAATAATTCACATCGTAATATAGTTTACTTATATACGAGTACTTCATACAGTGGCATGAATAAGTACCACGGCTATCTTAAAGCAATTAATGAAGCTGGTATTACTCTCCCGGATGAATTCCATCATCTGTGTGGCAAGAACATATCTCATGCCAGGGATTATCTTACATATCTATATGATAAAGGAATGAAGTTTGATGCCGTTATGACATCTGATGACTCTATCGCTGCCGGTGCTGTCAAGTTTGCACATACTCACGGAATCAGAATTCCTGAGGATTTAGAGGTTATTGGATACAATAACTCTGTTCTTTCATTATGTACAGAACCTGAACTTACCTCTATTGACAGTAAGGTTGAGGAACTATCCTCATGCGCGGTAAGCGTGCTAATGAAGGTTTTATCCGGTGAAGATGCTGACAATCACAGTATCATCGCCGCTGATATAATAAAACGCAACACAACAATATTTTAATTCACAGGAGGATTATGAATCATGAAACAGTTCATGGACAAAGACTTTTTACTTTCAACTCCAACAGCTCAGCATTTATTCCACGATTATGCAGCTAAGATGCCAATACTTGACTATCACTGCCATATCAATCCTAAGGAAATCGCTGAAGACAGAAAGTTTGAGAACATCACACAGGTATGGCTTGGTGGCGATCATTACAAGTGGCGTCAGATGAGAACTAACGGTGTTGATGAGAAGTACATCACAGGTGATGCTTCTGACCGCGAGAAGTTCCAGAAATGGGCTGAGACTCTTGAGATGGCTATCGGTAACCCACTTTATCACTGGAGCCACCTTGAACTTCAGAGATACTTCGGATACAACGGTATTCTCAACGGCGATACAGCTGAGGAAGTATGGAATCTCTGTAATGCAAAGCTACAGGAAGATTCTATGTCAGTTCGTAACCTTATCAAGCAGTCAAATGTTACATTAGTTTGTACAACAGATGATCCTGTTGACTCACTTGAGTGGCATCAGGTTCTTAAGGATGATAAGACATTTGACGTACAGGTACTTCCTGCATGGAGACCTGACAAGGCTATGAACATTGAAAAGCCAGAATATCTTGATTACCTTGAGACATTATCTAATGTAAGCGGAATTAAAGTTAATTCATTCGCTTCATTAATAGATGCTCTTAGAAACCGTATGGATTTCTTTGCTTCTATGGGATGCTCAGTATCAGATCACGCTCTTGAGTATGTAATGTACAAGCCATACACAGAAGAAGAAATCGAAGCAATCTTTGCTAAGAGATTTTCTGGTTCTGCTATCACTACAGAAGAGATGAACAAGTTCAAGACAGCATTCATGGTATCTGTAGGTAAAGAATACAACAAGCGTAACTGGGTAATGCAGTTACATTATGGTACAATCCGTGATAATAACAGATTCCGTTATGACCAGTTAGGTCCAGATACTGGATTTGACTGTATCAACACATATGACTGCTCTGCTGAGATGGCTCAGTTCCTTAACGCTCTTAACAGCACAGATGAACTTCCTAAGACTATCATCTACTCACTTAATCCATCAGTTAATGCTGCTATCGGTACTGTTATTGGATGTTTCCAGGATTCTAAGGCTGTTGGCAAGATTCAGCAGGGTTCAGCTTGGTGGTTCAATGATCATAAGGTTGGTATGACTAACCAGATGACAAGCCTTGCTAACTTAAGTCTTCTTGGTAACTTCATCGGAATGCTTACAGATTCAAGAAGCTTCCTCTCATACACAAGACATGAGTACTTCAGAAGAATCATGTGCGAGCTTATCGGTGGATGGGTAGAGAATGGTGAATACCCAGCAGATGAGAAAGCATTGAAGAAGATTGTTGAAGGTATCTCATACAACAACGCTGTAAGATACTTTGGATTTGATCTTTAATTAATACCTAAAAAGACAAAAGCCGCTGCCACAATATTTGTGGTAACGGCTTTTTTACTACTTATTCTGTTCTGCTAATAACTTCTTTAACCTTCCAACTTCTGCTTGTAACTCATTATTCTTTATTGAAAGTTCATCATTCTTCCCTGAAAGCTCATCATTCTGTTCCTTCTATGCTTCTCTCTGTAATAAACATTTTCTTCATTTTATTCTCCTTATTTATCCTTATTATATGTATCTATAGAAAAAGCCCGCTGGTTAATCTCTTAACCAACGGGCTGTTACTGTTCTTTCATTATTATATTGTTCTTATCTTTTATTCCTTGTCTTTTCCATTACATCAAGAGTATGCATCTTACCATATGCATCTCTCTTATGCTTTGGAACTTCTCCTGCTTCAGAATTAAATATACCGACATTCTGACCTTTGTTATGCTTTGCTGCACATGCCGGACAATATCTTCCGTATCTTATCTCTGCTCCACAGTCCTCACATTTGATATAACTGTCTGAACCGTCAGGAATCTCTATTCTTCCCTCTCGCAGATATCTGTTAATTGTTGATACAGGAACCCCTGTTCCATCTGATATATTAGCTGCATTAGAAGGGCCATGGTCTTCTATATATTTTCTCACCTTGCCAAAAGATGTCAGTTCCTCTGCTCCACAGTTGTCACACTTAAACACTTCTCCAAATGCATAACGCATAAGTTCCCCACACTTTGGACATATCTTGGCACGGTCATATTTAATCAGCGTATCAATCTGGCGCTTTTCCTTTTTCTGCTTTTCTCTTTCCTCAATCTGCCTTAAAGTAGGTTTCATAATCATACCTTCTTTCTTTCAAGTGTATCTCTGAATATATCTCTTCGTTCAGTTTTACCAACTTTATTAATATCTCTTTCTTTATATGTTCCGTCATTCTTAATCTGCTTTTTCTTATAATTCTTATCATCCGGTTCGTCTTCCTGTGTTGTCCTGTCTGCCCTGCCCGGTTCTTTAAGAGCCTTCTCCAGCATCTCCTTATTCTGAAATGCAGAATTGCCACGGTTCATTGATAACATCTGTCTCTGCTTCTGACTTATATACTGTTCAAGGTTAGCATTACGCACGCCTAACCTGCATCCGTATACTATCTTGTTCTCACCGATAACAACCTTCCTCACAATAATTCCCATAAGGCTGTAATTCTGATTAAAGTCAGCAAACACAAGTCTTACCGGCATATTAATGACATTGTCCATATCCTCCGTGCCAACAAAAGAGAATCCACTCTCACTCACATCTTTAACAATAACATCAACTGCCTTACGGTTAGTTCCTAACTGTGCAACACCGGAGATACCTATAAACAGCCTGAAAGCCCCTCGTCTGTTAACTTCAAAGCCTTCTCCATTAGCTGTAATCTTATAAAATGTTCCATTATCTTCTCTTATTGAATTAACCGCAACGCCCTTCCATAACATTGGTGGCTTACTGTCCCTTATCATATATACACTTACCATAATACCGCCACCTGAAGAATTAAAGCTTAATATCTTACCATTAATTCTTATTGGCTCAACCAATACGCCCTGATTAACTTTTCTGATAACCTTAGATGGAAACTCATATTTCTGTCCATTCATGCTTAATTCAATTATCAGGTTATTATCCTCGGTCATCTCCTGTAAAAGCATAGTTTTTCTCCATTACACGCAATTAATGATATAATGATAACACATTTACAGCAATAAAAAAAGACTCTCATACCAAACTCGCATGAGAATCTTCTTTCATAATTAATTATTCTTCATCTTCTTCTGGTTCATTCCAGTTATGATATACATTCTGAACATCATCATCTTCATCTAAGAGTCCTAAGATTCTGTTCATCTTCTTAATGTCATCCTCTGATGTAAGGTCTACAGTTGTCTGTGGAATCATAGTAACCTCTGCTGAAGCAAATGTTACTCCGGCATCAGCTAATGCCTGATTAACAGCATCAAACTCCTCTGGTGAAGTAAGGATTTCATAGCAATCATCTTCTTCATTGAAGTCATCTGCTCCAGCATCAAGAGCTAACATCATAAGCTCATCAGCATCTCCGGTATATTCTTCCTTGTCTACAATCATCTGTCCCTTGTTGTCAAACATGAATGATACACATCCCGGAGTACCAACATTACCGCCACCCTTAGTGAAAGCACTACGGATATTAGAAGCAGCTCTGTTTCTGTTATCAGTAAGAGCCTCTACGATAATAGCTGTTCCGTTAGGACCATATCCTTCATATGTAACTGATTCGTAGTTAGACATATCATTACTTGCAGCCTTCTTAATAGCTCTGTCAATTGTATCATTAGGCATATTAGCTGCTTTACACTTAGCAACAACCTGTCTTAACTTACTGTTATTATTAACATCCGGACCGCCTTCTTTAACAGCTATCATAAGCTCCTTACCAAGTCTTGTAAAGATTTTACCCTTAGCTGCATCATTGGCTGCCTTCTTATGCGCGATATTCGCAAATTTTGAATGTCCTGACATAAAAATACCTCATTTCCAATTATTACTGTAAATGTTCTTTAATCTTCTCAATCATCTCTGCATATTCAGCATCTGTAAGATACTTCTTATCTGGGTTCATAAGGAATACGCCACCCCATTCGAACTCGTCCTTATACTTAGGGCAGAGATGAAAATGAAGGTGATGACCTGTATCACCATATGCACCATAGTTAACCTTATCTGGGTGGAAAGCAGCCATGATAGCTCTTGCTACTCTTGCAACATCCTCAAAGTAAGCAGCTCTCTCTTCTGCAGTTAACTCGTTCATATCACCAACATGCTTCTTATGTGCTACGATACATCTTCCAGGATGACTCTGCTCCTTGAACAGATATACCTTTGATGTCTCAAGCTCACATATCTTAATACCAAACTTAGCTACGAGGTCACCCTCTACACAATATGCACAATTCTGATCTACCATAATCGTATCCTCTTTTCTATAACCAAATATAACTCATGCTTCTATATTGCCGGGTTTGAACAGATACAATCTGTTCAAACCCGTATTTAATTAATATGCTCTCATATTAATTAAATTGCATCCTTGATAGAGAAGCTGATTCTTCCCATCTTATCCTTACCCATGCACTTACACTTGACAACGTCACCAAGAGTAAGAACATCTTCTACCATATTAATTCTTTCCTTAGAAATCTTAGAAATGTGAACCATTCCTTCCTTGCCAGGAGCAAACTCTACGAATGCACCGAATTCCTTAATGCTTACAACCTTACCTTCATATATCTTGCCTTCTTCGAAGTCTTCTACAATAGTCTTGATATACTTCATAGCCTTATCCATTCCTGCCTGCTCAACACCACATACAGAAACGAATCCATCATCAGTAATATCAATCTTGACACCGCACTCATCAATGATTGCGTTGATTGTCTTACCACGCTGTCCAACTACTTCGCCAATCTTAGCAGGGTCAATAGATGTCTGGATAATCTTAGGTGCATACTCACCAACAGTCTTTCTAGGCTCAGCAATAGCAGGCTTCATACATGTATCCATGATGAAAAGTCTTGCTTCTCTTGTTCTTCTTATAGCCTCTTCAACGATTGGTCTTGTAAGACCGTGAATCTTAATATCCATCTGGATAGCAGTAATACCTTCTGTTGTACCTGTTACCTTGAAATCCATATCTCCAAAGAAATCTTCAAGTCCCTGGATATCAGTAAGTACAATATAATCATCATCTGTCTCGCCTGTAACAAGACCACATGAAATACCGGCTACCATTCTCTTAATAGGAACACCTGCTGCCATAAGTGACATACAAGATGCACATGTTGAAGCCATTGATGTAGAACCATTAGATTCAAATGTCTCAGAAACGGCACGGATTGCATATGGGAACTCTTCCTCTGATGGAAGAACAGGAACAAGTGCCTTCTCAGCTAATGCTCCATGTCCGATTTCACGACGTCCTGGTCCTCTTGATGGCTTAGTCTCACCTACAGAGTATGAAGGGAAATTATAGTGATGTATGTATCTCTTAGTAGTTACATTCTCATCAAGACCATCAACCTTCTGTGCCTCTGATAAAGGTGCAAGAGTAACAACATCACAGATCTGTGTCTGTCCTCTTGTAAACATTGCAGAACCATGAACTCTAGGAATAATATCAACCTCAGCTGCAAGTGGTCTGATCTGGTTAATAGCTCTTCCGTCCGGTCTCTTGTGATCCTTTAAGATCATCTTACGAACAGTCTTCTTCTGGTACTGATAAACAGCTTCACCAAGAACTGCAAGCCATTCCTCATTATCTGCAAATGCTTCCTTCATCTTCTCAGTTACAGCATCAATATTCTTCTCTCTTGTCTGCTTGTCATCTGTGAATACAGCAACTTCCATCTCTTCTGGAGATACAACCTGCTTCATAGCCTCAAACATCTCTGCAGGAACAGCACAGCTTACATAAGAATGCTTTTCCTTGCCAACCTCAGCAACAATCTTATCAATAAATGCAATGATTGTCTGGTTGATATCATGAGCCTTATATATAGCCTCAATCATCTTGTCTTCTGGAATCTCATTAGCTCCGGCTTCAATCATGATAACCTTCTGCTTAGTTGAAGCAACTGTAAGCTGAAGATCTCCATCCTGCCACTGTGCCTGAGATGGGTTAACGATGAATTCTCCATCAATCATACCAATCTGTGTTGTAGCACATGGACCGTCAAATGGAATATCTGAAATAGATGTAGCAATAGCAGAACCAATCATAGCAAGTAATTCTGGTCTGCAATTCTCATCAACTGACATAACCATGTTATTAAGAGTAACATCGTTACGATAGTCCTTAGGGAATAATGGTCTCATAGGTCTGTCGATAACTCTTGATGTAAGGATAGCATTCTCAGATGCCTTACCTTCTCTCTTGTTAAATCCACCAGGAATCTTTCCTGCTGCATACATCTTCTCTTCATATTCAACGCTTAATGGGAAGAAATCAATTCCTTCTCTTGGTTCTTTAGATGCTGTTGCTGTTGAAAGAACAACAGTATCACCATAATGCATTAATGCAGCACCGTTAGCCTGTGCACACACTCTGCCGATATCAACTCTTAAAGTTCTTCCGGCGAGTTCCATTTCATACTGTTTAAACATATGAACTCCTTCCATGAATAATATATTTAACAGAAGGTCCGAAACAACTGAAAAATACACCATAGACTACCGCCATGATATACATTTCAGTGGTCTCGGGGTATCCCTTCTGCCATTAACAATGCAATAGGGCGGAGTTATACACTCCGCCCTGATTAATTACTTTCTTAAGCCTAAACGCTCAATAAGATTTCTGTAAGATTCAATATCTGTATCCTTAAGATATGCAAGTAAAGCTCTTCTCTTACCAACCATCTTAAGAAGACCTCTTCTTGAGTGGTGATCCTTCTGGTTAACCTTAAGATGTTCTGTTAACTCAGCGATTCTTTCTGTTAAGATAGCTACCTGAACTTCTGGAGAACCTGTGTCTCCTGACTTTCTTCCATAAGTAGCAATGATTTCTGCTTTCTTTTCCTTAGATATCATGTCTAAATCCTCCTAAATATTAATCTCCTGCCACTAAGCTTCAGGTCGGAGTGTCCTACAGCTGGGTGACGGCTCATACTTGGTTATTGTAACACAGGCATTAAACCTTTGCAAGTATTAATTATCCAATAAGAAACATATTTCTTGCAAAATCCGAATCTGCCGCAATCTGTCTCTTCAATCCTTCTACATCTTCAAACTTCATCTCTGGTCTTATAAAATGTATGAATTCAACATCAACCTTCTTGCCATACACATCCTGGTCAAAATCAAAAAGAAATGTCTCAACACTTATCTCCGGTGCATCACTTACTGTAGGCTTAGTTCCTAAGTTAGTAACCCCGTAGAATTTTTCACCATCAATAGTCGTCTGAGTAGCATATACTCCATTAGGTGGCAGGAGCTTATACTCCGTCGGATATATGTTAATAGTAGGGAAATCAAGCTTCCGTCCAAGCTGGTTTCCTATCGAAACCACACCTGTAACATTAAACGGTCTGTTAAGAAGAACATTTACCGTTTCCATATGGCCAACCTTTAATTCTTCTCTTATATATGTACTGCTGATTTCCTTATCCTGATATTTTTCCTTTTCAACAATAATAGTTGTAAATCCTAGTTCTTCTCCTGCTTCCACAAGCATTGCTGCATCACCTGCCCTGTCTTTTCCAAAACGGTAATCAGTACCTACAACAACATACTTTGCATGCAGTTTATCAATAAGAATCCTGCATATAAAATCTTCAGGCTCCATATTCATGAATTCTTCCGTAAACGGATATTCAATCTCAACATCTATACCAAAATTCTCACACAGTCTGCGTCTTTCACTGCTTGTAGATATAAAATGCTGATACTTCTGTGGACATATTGAAAGTGGCAGGCTGTCAAATGTAAACAAAACCGCAAGCAGATTCTCCTCATCTGCTTTCTGCCTTACAATCTCAATAAGCTTCTGATGTCCTGTATGAATTCCATCGAATTTTCCTAATGTAACTGCACTTTCCTTATTTAATTGAAAATCATCTGTTCCATGAATATATTCCAAAGATGATCACGCCCCTTTACTTGTTGTCTTCGTAAAATATCTTAACCGGATAAAGCACTTCATCTCGAAATTCATATACACCGATAAAGCATTTATCAGAATCATATACTCTGTATTTCTCATTATCATTGATTGCAACATCTGCAGGTATCTGTTCTCTTGACAGCTTATTGCCATTGTGAAGATACCGGCTGTATTCTTCTGCAAATTTTATCTCCTGATAATCACTGAATATCTTATCTATGCCAGTTATCCTGTCTTCTATTTCACCCTTTAACACAAGAGCCGATATCTGGTTAAGTGTAAGTGTATCATCAAGCATGAATTCACCTACCCGCGTTCTTGTAAGCTTCATCATACATGCTCCACACCCAAGCTTCTTACCTATATCATCACATAATGACCTGATATAAGTCCCCTTCGAGCAGTCAACAGTAATAGTAACTGTTTTCTGTTTATCCGAAAGATTGATATCATTCACCCTTAATGTATTAATATGGACAGTTCTTGGTTTTCTTTCAATCTCAATACCTTTTCTTGCAAGCTCATAAAGCTTCTGTCCATTATACTTTAAAGCTGAATACATAGGCGGTATCTGCTCATACTCACCTATGAATTCATTACATACTTTAAGGACATCCACTTCACTCACATTAACCTCTGACTGGGCAACAATTTTCCCTGATATATCAAGAGTATCTGTCGTTGTGCCAAGAAGCATTACAGCCTCATAAGTCTTTCCCCAATCAGTTATAAGGTCACACAGCTTTGTAGCCTTACCGATGCACACAGGAAGCACCCCGACCGCATCCGGGTCAAGTGTGCCTGTGTGACCAATTTTTTTAGTTTTAAGTATTCCCCGAAGCTTTGCAACTACATCATGAGATGTAAATCCCTGCTCCTTATATACATTTAAAACACCATTCATGCATTATCCTCATTATACTGCTGCTCAATCATTTCGCCAATCTTATTAACGATACTGTGGACATTGCCCTTAGCAGAGAATCCTGCTGCCCTCACATGTCCTCCACCGCCAAATGCTGTGGCGATTCTTGCAACATCAATCATTTTCTTTGAACGAAGACTTACTTTGTATTCGTCCTTATCTGTTTCATAAAGGAATATAGCCACTTCAACTCCGTCTGTTAAGCGTAACTGCTCAATAATTCCACCAAGTTCTTTGCCAGTGACACCATAGAAATTCATTTCTTCAATAGATACACTTGAAAATATACATCTGCCATCATAAAACAACACACTTTCAAGCAAAGCTCTTCCAAGAATCTGGTTCTGGATATAACTCTTCTTATAAAAGCTGTTATCGATAATGTCAGAATAATCAATTCCCATCTCCATCATCTTTCCAGCTATATCCATTGTCCTTCTTGATGTACAGCTGTACTTAAACACACCTGTATCATGGATTATTCCTGTGTATATGCACTCTGCAACATTTTTATCGACCTTATCCTCGTCAAATGTTGTATAGAGAACTTCACATGCCGAACTTGACTGTGGCTCTACATAATTAACATCAGCAAATGAATTATTGCTTATATGATGATCTATGCAGATAGTCTTATCAGCATTTTCAAAGCAGCTCATAAATGGTTCAATTCTATCCATTGAACTGCAGTCAAGTACTACGAATAAATCAAAATGCTTATCCTCAGCCTCATGCTTAATATCATTAATACCAGATAAATAATTAAATTCATCTGACGGCTTTTCAAGATAAACAGTAACCTCGCACTCAGGAAGATTCTTCCTGATATAATTATATAAACCTAATGTTGAACCAACACAGTCACCATCAGGACGGATATGTCCTGTGATACCTATAACCTTTGCATGTCCGATTTCTTCAATAATATTCATGACTAACCTCTTTATTCTGTCTCGTCTTCAACCTCAACGTGCATCTTATTATCATGTTCTGTAACTTCATCAATAAGCTTAGACATATTAATACCATACTCAATTGACTGATCAAGAATGAATCTTATTTCAGGAGTATTTCTTAAATTGACAGTTCTTGCAAGCTGTCTTCTTATATATCCTTCTGCACTCTTAAGACCTGTAATCGTATCCTTCTGTGACTTTTCATCACCAAGAACACTTATATATGCCTTACATGTCTTAAGGTCAGGAGCGACCTCAACCGCTACAACCGAAGTCATAGGGTTGATTCTAGGGTCTTTAATCTCACTTCTGATTATATTACTTAATTCTTTCAATACCTCTCCGTTAATACGGGTATTCTTTACACTATTTTTACGCATATATTCTCCAAATAAAAACTAAATCCTATCTTGGCACTTCAACCATGATATGTGCTTCAATCATATCCTCTGGCTGGATATCATTGAACTTTTCAAATACCATACCACACTCAGTACCTGCCTTGATTTCCTTAACCTCATCCTTGAAGTGCTTAAGAGATGCGATAGGTCCTTCATAAACCTTCTCACTTCCTCTTGTTATACGGACAACAGAATCTCTTGTAATTCTTCCCTCTTCAACGATACAGCCGGCAATATTACCAACTCCTGAAGCCTTGAATATCTGCATGATTCTTGCATGACCGATAATCTTTTCTTCATAGATAGGCTCAAGCATACCCTTAAGGGCTGCCTCAACATCTTCAATAGCATTGTAGATAACGCTGTAAAGTCTTAAATCTACCTTTTCTCTCTCTGCAACAATTCTTGCCTGATTATCAGGCTTAACGTTAAATGCAATGATGATAGCATTAGAAGCAGATGCAAGTACTACATCGGATTCATTAACATTACCAACACCACCATGAATTACCTTAACAACAACCTCTTCATTAGAAAGTCTTACAAGACTTGACTTAACAGCCTCAACAGAACCCTGTACATCAGCTTTGATGATAATATTAAGTTCCTTCATATTACCAGCCTGAATCTGCTCAAAGAGTGCATCAAGAGATACCTTATGCTTAGTATCATCAAGAAGCTTCTTTCTTCCCTCGCTGATAAATGTCTCTGCTATACTTCTTGCTTCCTTCTCAGAATCTGCAGCCATAATGATTTCACCTGCATTAGGAACATCATTAAGACCAAGAATCTCAACCGGAGTAGATGGTCCGGCAACCTTTACTCTGTTACCCTTATCATCAATCATGGCTCTTATCTTACCATAGCAAGAACCTGCTGATACAGCATCTCCCACATGAAGAGTTCCCTTCTGTACAAGGATAGATGCTACAGGACCACGTCCCTTATCAAGCTCAGCCTCAATAACAATACCTCTTGCCTTTCTGTCAGGGTTAGCCTTAAGCTCATTAACCTCTGCTGTAAGAAGAATCATATCAAGAAGCTCATCAATACCCTGCTTAGTATGTGCTGATACTGGAACAAATGTAGTAGAACCGCCCCAGTCTTCTGCAATAAGTCCATACTCAGTAAGCTCCTGCTTAACCTTCTCGATATTAGCATTAGGCTTATCAATCTTATTGACAGCAACAATAATCTCAACACCTGCTGCCTTTGCATGGTTAATAGCCTCAATTGTCTGTGGCATTACACCATCATCTGCAGCTACAACAAGAATAGCAATATCTGTAGCCTGAGCACCACGCATTCTCATAGCTGTAAATGCTTCATGACCCGGAGTATCAAGGAATGTAATAAGATTACCATTTACATTTACCTGGTAAGCACCTATCTTCTGTGTGATTCCGCCTGACTCCTTAGCTGTCACATGAGTTTCTCTGATTGCATCAAGTAATGAAGTCTTACCGTGATCAACGTGTCCCATAACGCAGACAACTGGTGGTCTTGGAACAAGCTTATCCTCTGGTTCTTCATCTTCCTTAAGAAGTTCTGCAATAACATCAACCTTCTCTTCATGCTCACATATGCAGTTGAACTCAAGAGCAATCTCTTCTGCTGCATCGTAATCTATCTCTTCGTTAATAGTAACAACCTTACCCTGTAAGAACAGCTTCTTAACAAGTGCTGCAGGAGCTACCTTCATCTTATCTGCAAGTTCCTTGATAGTAAGAGTATCTGGAAGAACAAGCTGCTTGATTGTCTCTTCTTCCTTTTCCTTCTTCTCAGGCTTTGTCATAGGCTTCTTATCAAATCTGCTGTTAGCGAACTTAAGATTTTCCTTAGCCTCATTATCTCTCTTTCTGTCATTCTTCTTGCTGTCTATTCTTGAATCATGTCTTCTTGAATCTGGCTTAGCTGAAAAATCAAACTCTTCCTTAGGTGCAGAATCTCTTCTGTCATTATTTCTTCTCTGACCTCCGTTAAATCCTCCACGGTTCTGGTCATTATCCTTTCTGAAGCCGCCATTTCCAGACTGTCCGTTTCTGTCATTTCTGAAACCGCCGTTATTGTTGCGGTCATTGTTTCTATAACCGCCATTATTATCACGATTACCATAACCACCATTGTTGTTACGGTCATTATTTCTGTAACCATTATTATCACGGTTACCGTAGCCGCCATTGTTATTACGGTCGTTATTCCTGTAGCCACCGTTGTTATCACGGTTACCATAACCACCGTTATTATTACGGTCATTATTTCTGTAACCGTTATTGCCTCGGTCGTTGTTTCTATAACCGCCGTTATTATCACGGTCATTATTTCTATAACCGCCATTATTACGGTCATTATTTCTGTAGCCGCCGTTGTTATCGCGCTGTCCGTCTCTGTTATTATTATCTCTTCTGGAATTCTTATCCCTTGAACTGTTCTGTGGGAAATATACCTGTGAGATATGCTTCTTATCATCAGCATTGCCAGACTTATTCTGTGTTCCCTGCTGTGGCTGCTTTGGAGCCTGATTCTGCTGTCTGTTATCCCTGTTATCATTCTTTACAGGCTGTGACTGCTTTGCTGGCTGTGCTGCCGGCTTATTCTCAACCTTAGGTGCAGGAGCAAACTTCTTTCTCACACTTGAAATTTCTGCATCTGTAAGTCCGCTTACAGGCTTATAAGTCTTCTCGCTGTTGCTAAGCATATCAGTAATATCCTTAGATGTTATATTTAATTCTTTTGCCAATTCATGTACTCTCATATTTGCCATTTAACCTCTTTTCCAAATAACAGCACTGCTGTTATTCTAAACCCTGTTCAAAATATTTTTCTATGGTCTTTGCAAATCCTTCATCAAGGACTGCCAGTGATGCGCGGAATTCCTTTCCTATCGCGTGGCCAACACTCACCTTGTCACTAAAAAAATGTATCGGAACCTTGTAATAAGTACACATATTTGTAAACATTTTCTTAGTATTATCTGAAGAATCATCTGCAACAATAACTGTGTATGCCTTTCCGGTTTTAACAGCCTTCTCTGTTGAAAACTCTCCGCTTGCAACCTTTCCGGCTTTCTGCGCAAGTCCAATCATATTAAGGATTTTCTGTTTATTTTCCAATATTATTCAGCTCCTTTGCTAACTCATCATAGACAGCAGAATCTACTGCCATCTTAAATGACCTTTCAAGTCCCTTATTCTTAAATGCTTTAGACAGGCAGTCTTCATTCGCACATATATAAGCCCCTCTGCCATTCTTCCTGCCTGTAGCATCTATAACAATTGATTCATCCTGTGTCTTCAGAATACGGATTAAGTCCTTCTTATCCTTCATCTGACCGCAGCCAATACACTGTCTTTGTGGAATCTTCTTTACTGTAGCCACTATGCATCACTCCTAATAATTATTCTTCATCAAGGCTTAATTCAGATGGTTCAACATACTCTTCTTCTAAGTTCTCTTCTTCTGTATGTTCTTCAGGTTCAGCCTCGCTCTTAATATCAATTCCATATCCTGTAAGCTTTGCAGCAAGTCTTACATTCTGTCCCTGCTTACCAATTGCTAAAGAAAGCTGCTGCTCAGAAACAACAATCTTAGCCTTCTTCTCTTCATCATCAGCTACTGCTGAAACAACCTTTGCAGGGCTTAATGCGTTAACGATAAGCTGTGCTGAATTGCTGTCCCACTCAATGATATCTATCTGCTCATTGCCAAGTTCATTAACAATAGCTTTAACTCTTGCACCGTTAATACCGACACATGCACCTACAGGATCTACATTTGCAACATTAGCTCTTACTGCCATCTTAGTTCTTGAGCCGGCTTCTCTTGCAATACCCATGATTTCAACAACGCCATCTTTAATCTCTGTAACTTCTTCTTCAAAAAGTTTCTTAACAAGCTCCTGTGACTTTCTTGAAACTCTTACAACAGGACCACCCTTTTCTCTGTTAATTACATCAACAACATATAACTTAATTCTATCGCCTGGCACAAACTTCTTATCCTTGAACTTGTCATCAGCCTTAAGAACTGTCTGGAGTCTTCCAAGATCAATTGTAAGATCACCATTGTCAGCAACTCTCTGCACAATACCTGTAATAAGTTCCTTCTCCTTAGAATGATACTCATTATAAAGAGCATTCTTTTCCTGCTCTCTGATAGTCTGCACAATAGTATTCTTAGCATTCTTGGCAGCCTTTCTTGAGAACTCCTCAGACTTTACTTCAACAGTAATAACATCACCAAGCTGGCAGTCAGGCTTAATCTTTCTGGCATCTTCTAATGCAATATCAGTACCTGATACATATTTTTCTTTCTTATTCTCTCTGTTCTCTGGAACAATAACTTCCTCAACAACAGTTCTGTCAGAATAAATGTGGAAATCACCTGTTCTTCTGTCTAACTCAACACGACCGTTATCAGCCTTATCAAACTCAGCCTTGTACTCATCCATAAGAGATTTCTCGATAGCTGCAAACATAATCTCTTTATCGATTCCATTCTCCTTCTCAAGAGCATCAAGTGCCATAATTAATTCCTTATTCATTGCTTTTAATTTCCTCCAAAAATATATTATACTTCATCTACAAATGCCCATCTGATCATAGCCAGATTACTTCTGTCAAATGTTTTAGTTACATCATCAATACTGATTGTTACCGTATCTTTATCATATTCCTTAAGAACCCCGGAATATTCCTTAGATTTATCAACAGGACTGAATAATTTAATCTCAATCATTCTGCCAATACTCTTTTCATAATCCTTCTCTTTCTTAAGAGGTCTTGTAAGACCCGGAGAACTTACCTCAAATATATACTGGTCATCAATGTAATTCTCCCTGTCCAGTATCTCATTGAAAGCTCTGCTCACATTCTGGCAGTCATCAATAGTAACTCCGCCTTCTTTGTCAATGTAGACACGCAGATACCAGTCGCTGCCTTCTTTCACGTAGTCAACATCAAAAAGTTCCACGCCGTTAGCTTCAACAACCGGCTGTATAAGTTCTGTTGTCTTAGCTTCATAGCTTTCTCTTTTTCCCATGCAGTACTCACCCTTTCTAAAAGTATTCAGTTTTCTTATATATGAACGAAAGAGTGGACATCTCTGCCCACTCTTTCCGTATCACATATAGTAGCTTGTAGGGGAATCGAACCCCTGATTCCGCCGTGAGAGGGCGGCGTCTTAGCCTCTTGACCAACAAGCCATAGCTTTCGTTGTCTTGCAGTTGTGTACCGCAGCAACAATGATATCTTAACTCAATTATCGTAATCCGTCAAGCACTTTTTTGAATTTTTTTAATATTTTTTACAATAATCATTCAAAATCTTCAAAAAAGCGCTTAAATACTGGATTTCAAGCTAATTAATAATCTTATGCAAAACTAAAAATTGCTGTAAATACTCCCGCACTTGCGATTCCCATAATCACTCCTGCAAGTAAAACTCCTAACAAAACTGCTATTACACTCTTCTTAAATCCCATATCAAGAAAACTTGCTGCAAGTGTTCCCGTCCATGCACCTGTTCCCGGAAGCGGAATTCCAACAAAAAGTAATAATGCTACAAAAAGACCTCTTCCAGCCTTCTCCTTAAGCTTCTCTCCACCCTTGTGTCCTTTTTCAATACAGAAAGTAAAGAACTTTCCAATATATTTCTTATCCTTTCCCCACTCAAGAACCTTTCTTGCAAAAAGGTAAATAACCGGTACAGGAAGCATATTACCTATTACGCACACAATATATGACTGTAACAATGGTAACTGGAATCCCTGTGATACAGGAATTGCACCTCTAAGCTCAATAAGTGGAACCATAGAAATAAGAAAAATATACAAATACTT
>OHEO01000450.1_pt1 | contig 21503 bp, 16 predicted proteins | sample 1567311 | NCBI WGS metagenome assembly OHEO01 (sample SAMEA3879602, study PRJEB24766) | human gut metagenome | biome: human-associated habitat; feature: feces | place: USA | collected 1985/1987
AACGGTGAGCTGGAGTTCCGTCCGGTGAGCAATTTCACGTTCTCCATCGGCGGGCGGGGCCTGACCTATACCGAGCATCAGACCTTGAGCATCGGCCTGCCGGAGTTCGAGGGTACGATCCGGGCCCGCTATCATCATCGTAAGTTCTCGGTCGGCCTCGTTTTCGACCTGCAGTCCAACCGCTATATTTCGCGAGTGATTCCGTGGTTCCCGAACGACGGGATCGTGGGGAATATGCGCATTCCCTATACGGTAGATCTGGGGTTGAATGTCGATTGGTACGCGTCCAAGCGGGTAACGGTATTCGCCGAAGGTCACAATCTTTGCAACCGCCGGATTTACGACTGGAGTACGTTTCCGCAGTACAGCGCCGGATTTACGGCAGGTGTGAAGTTGAGTTTTTAGCGGATCGACCCGATATGAAAAACGGCCGGTAACATACCGGCCGTTTTTTATGGAGTACGATTTTTACTCCAGGTTTTTCCGGACTCCGTCCAGAAACCGCTTCATCTCCCCGCTGTCCTTTTTGTCGATGATCTTCGACAGGCGGGTCAGCGTGGCGACGATGTTGTCGATCTGTGCGGGCGTCTTGGGGTTGAAGAGGATTTCCGTCAGCAGGTAGTCGTCTTCGGAGAGCAGTCCGCGGGCGATGGCCATGTGTTTCTTGAAGGTGGTGCCGGGGGCATCCTGGTGCTTCATGATGGAGGCGAATACGAGAGTCGAGGCGAACGGCACCGAGAGGGAGTAGGCCACAACTTCGTCGTGCCCCTCGAAGGTGTATTCGCAGACGTTGAGCTTCAGCGAACCGTAGAGGTCCTTGAAGAAGATTTTGCCCATGTGGTCCGACTCCTTGATGATGATGGCGTTTTCGGTTTGCAGGTTGCCCAGGTTGGCGAACGTGGGGCCGAACATCGGGTGGGTCGAAACGTACCGGAATCCCGATTTCTCATAAAATTCCTGCAACCCGGTCTTTACCGAGGCGATGTCGGAGATGATACACTCTTTCGGCAGATAGGGAAATACCTCCTCGAATGCCTGGAGCGTGGCGTTCAGCGTTACGCAGTTGATAAGCAGTTCAGGCCGGAAGTCGGCGATCTCTTCGGGCGAGGTGAAGCGCTGGGCATTGTAGATGAATCGCATCCGCCGAGGGTCTTTTTCGAGGACGGCTACGTCGTGGTTGAAACTCAACAGATCGGTGAAAAAGGAGCCCATCTTTCCCGCTCCCAAAATCAGTATGCGCATATATCGGTTTGTTTATGTTTTTTGATGATCCGGGCGGCATGGGACCGCCCGGGGATTGTTCTATTTCATTCTTCGTTTTTTCGCTCGGCAGAGGCCGTCGGCAACTTCCGTCCCCGTTTGCCGAAAACATTGAATCGCTTCTTCGTTTTCTTCGCACGGCATAATCCGAATAAATTCGGTGCTGTCTTCGCTTATCGGGAACGTCGTTATTTCATTATTTCCATCTGGACCTTTACCGACTCTTCGTGGATCGCCTTCATGATTTCCGAAATGAATTCCGGGTCGAGGTCGAGCGATTGCCCCATTTTGCCGCGTTTGTCCAGGATTTCATCGTAACGCTTATTTTGCAGGATGGGCATGTTGTGCTCCTTCTTGTAGGTGCCGATCTCCTGCGAGATGTGCATCCGCTTGGCGAGGAGGCTCAACAGTTGCTCATCGACCTCGTCGATCTGGCGGCGCAGGATGCTGATGTTCTCCGTGGTTTGGGCATTGTCGCGCACCACGAGCAGTTGCAGCGTGTAGTCCAGCACTTCGGGCGTCACCTGCTGCGCCGCATCGCTCAGCGCACTGTCGGGATCGCAGTGGGATTCGATGATAAGTCCGTCGAAGTTCAGGTCGAGCGCCTGCTGCGAGATAGGAGCTACCAGTTCGCGTTTACCGCCGATGTGGCTCGGGTCGCAGAAGATGGTGAGGTTGGGGTACCTGCGGCGAAGTTCGATCGGAATATGCCAGAGCGGAGCGTTGCGGTAGATTTTTTTCTCGTAGGAGCTGAATCCCCGGTGGATGACGCCCAGCCGTCGGAGTCCGGCGTTGTAGAGCCGTTCGATCGCGCCGACCCACAGTTCCAGGTCGGGATTGACGGGGTTTTTTACCAGAATGGGGATATCTACGCCTTTCAATGCGTCGGCCAGCTCCTGCATGGCGAAGGGGTTGGTGACGGTGCGGGCACCGACCCAGAGGATGTCGATGCCGGCTTTCAGGGCTTCGAAAACATGGGCGGGGGTGGCGACCTCGGTGGCTACCAGCATGCCGGTTTCCTGCTTGACCTGCTTCATCCAGGGAAGGCCTTCGACGCCGATGCCTTCGAAGCCGCCCGGCTTGGTGCGGGGTTTCCAGATACCGGCCCGGAAGATCTTTACGCCCCGGGCGGCCAGTTCGGAGGCGGTTTTGAGTACCTGTTCACGGCTCTCCGCGCTGCAAGGGCCTGCGATAATCATCGGACGTTTGGGATCCACGCCCGGAAAAGTGAGCGGTTCTATTTCCATTTTCATTGTCGTTGTTGATTTTGCGATCGCCGGCTGTAACCGGCGAATCCGGTCTGTTTATATTCTGTTTACTGATTCTGTTTTGTTCGGGTCGTCGTGATCCGGTCGAGTGCCTCCTGCAACATCTCCTCGTTGCAGCAGAGCGAGATGCGGATGTAGTTCCGCCCTTCCGAGCCGAAGATGAAGCCCGGAGTGACGAAGACTCGCGACTGGTACAGCACCCGGTTGCAGATGGCTTCCCCGACACCGTTCGGGCACTCCCCGGCAGCCGTGAGTTGCGCCGCGAGGGTATCGTTCACCCGTCCCCAGAGGAACATTCCCACCTGGTCGTCGCGGACATCGCAGCCGAGGGTTTCCAGAATCCGGGCAGCCAGTGCGCGTCGGCGGCGATATACCTCGTTCATCCGTTGGTACCAGCTGTCGGGGGCTTTCAGCGCTTCGACGGCGGCCAGTTGCATCGGGCGGAACATTCCGGAGTCCATGTTGCTCTTCACGCGCAGGATCCACTCCAGGAACCGGGAATTGGTCGCCACCATTCCGATACGCCAGCCGGGCATGTTGAAGGTTTTACTCATGGAGTTGAGTTCGATGCAGATCTCTTTGGCTCCCGGCACGCTCAAAATGCTTAACGGGCGGTCGTTCAGGATGAAGCTGTATGGGTTATCGTGGCAGATCACGATGTTGTGCCTGCGGCCGAAGGCGACGAGTTTTTCGAACAGCTCCCGCGAACCGTTGGCTCCCGTAGGCATGTTGGGGTAGTTGCACCACATCAGTTTCACACCGGACAGGTCCATTTTCTCCAGCGCTTCGAAATCGGGCTGCCAGTCGTTCTCTTCTTTCAGGGCGTAGGGCAGGATGCGGGCGCCGGTGAGCTTCGACACCGAGGCGTAGGTCGGATAGCCCGGATTGGGTATGAGTACCCCGTCGCCTTCGTTCAGGAAGGCCAGCGAAATGTGCATCACACCCTCCTTGCTGCCGATCAGGGGCAGGATTTCGTTAGCAGGGGCCAGGTCCACGCCGTACCATCTCTTATACCACCGGGCGAACTCCGCACGCAGTTCCGGAATACCTACGTAAGGTTGGTACCCGTGCGTGTCGGGCCGCGCTGCCGCCTGGCAGAGCACCTGCACGGTTTCGGCCGACGGGGGCAGGTCCGGGCTGCCGATCCCCAGGTTGATGACACGTGTGCCGGATTCGTTCATCCGGGCCACCTCTTTCAGTTTCACGGAGAAGTAGTACTCCTCGACGTTTTCCACCCGGCGGGCCGGGGTGACGGTCGGTTTTGCCGGTTTCGTTTCTTCGGAGCCGCCAAGCTCCGCAGGTTGTTGTTTTTTCATACTGAAAACAAAAAAGCTCCCGCCTCAAGGCAGGAGCTATGATCTAAATTCGTAATTCTGTCGATCGAACTTTACAACACGCAAACTCCCGCCTTTACTCGGCCCGAATAAAGGTAATAATAATAGGAGTATGTAAACTGAACGTGTTGCATATCGTTTTTGTCGTCGAATATCCGTCCAGGGTATTTAACGGGACAAATGTATCGCATTTTTCGGAAAATGACAAAATTTTTTTCGCTTTTTTATTTCGGGCATAAAATTCCTAAATTTGTCGGGACAAACAATTTCGAATAAACGTGAGTAATCTTCATATATCATCCGATTTCAGCGGTTTGGATGCCCTGATTCCGCAGGGCCGACGGGTTTTCGTCGTTATCGACAGCAACCTGAAGCCCTTTTTCGGCCTTTTCGAACGGTATGAACTCATTCCGATCCAGACCTCCGAGAAGGTTAAAACCTTCGCTACGGTAGAATATATTATCGAACAGTTGCTGGAGCGGGGAGCCGACCGGAGTTCGTTTCTCGTGGGCGTGGGCGGCGGCATCACGACCGACCTCTGCGGTTTCGCGGCGTCGGTTTACAAACGGGGTATTCGGTTCGGTTTCGTACCTACGACGCTGCTGGCGCAGGTGGACGCTTCGATCGGGGGTAAGAACGGCGTGAATTTCCATGCCTATAAGAATATGGTCGGTACGATCACCCAGCCTGAATGGATCTATATCTGCACCGATGCGCTGCGGACGCTTTCGCCCCGGGAGTTCCGGGCCGGAATCGCCGAAGTCCTGAAGACTTTCATCCTGTTCGATGCGGAATACTATCGCAAGGCCGTGGATTATTTCGCCCGGATGGAGGCCCACTTGCGGAAAGCGGGAACCTGTTGCGGGGGCGAATGTGTGTACGGGCAGGAGGAGCTTACCGAAATCATTCGCAAAACGGCGTTATACAAGTGTGCCGTAGTGGAGCGGGATGCTTTCGAGAAGGGGGAGCGGCGCTTGCTGAATCTGGGGCATACCTTCGCTCACGCCATCGAGAAAAATTGTCCGATCATGCACGGCGAAGCCGTGGCGATCGGTCTGGTGCTGGCTGCCGGGGTATCCGAACGGCTGGGACTCGCCCCGGCGGGACTGGCGGTCGGTCTGGCGGAGGATTTGAAGAAGGTCGGGCTTCCCACCCAGTCGCCCATAGCTATCGGTGTTTTGCTGGAAGCGTTGGAAAAAGATAAGAAGGTGGAGGGCGATGCCATTCATTTCATCCTGCCCCGTGCGGTGGGGGAGGTGGTGGATCGTGCGATTCCGTTAAAACAGTTGGAGGAGGTCGCCCGTGATCTGCGTTAGCGTACAGGAAAAGAGTTTCGGGGATTGCCGGGCGATCCTCGAATCGTGTGAAATGGCCGAACTCCGGGCGGACCTTTGCCGTCTTTCGGTCGAAGAGGTCGAGCGGCTCGTGGAGATTCGGCCGAACCTGATTGCCACCTGCCGGATTGCGAACTCTTCCGAGGCATTCGCCCGCGAGCAGCTCGAGGCGGCGATCCGCAGGGGGGCGCGTTATGTCGATATAGAGATCGAAGCGCCCGACGAGCATCTGGAATATATTCGTACGCTCGCCCGCGAGTACGGGTGCCGGCTGATCGTTTCGTTCCACGATTTCGAGGGAACTCCCTCCCTCGACGAGCTGAAGGGGATCGCCCGGCTGTGTCGCACGAAGGGGGCCGATCTGGTGAAGATCGTCACGACGGCCCGGAATATTTCGGATGCCGCCCGTACGATGCGTTTGTATGACCTGCAAGCCGACGGAGCGCTTTTCGAGGGTGCCGCCGCTGCGGAGCGTCCGCAGTTGGTCGCTTTTTCGATGGGCGAAGCCGGGAAATTCACCCGTCTGCTCTGCCTGAAGCTCGGTGCGCCTTATACGTATGTTTCAGCTGGAGCATCCAACGCCACGGCGTCGGGGCAATATACCCGCGAGGAGATGGAGCGGCTGCTTTCGGCCGAAAATTATCCTTTCGAGGGATTTCGCGAGTTCCGTCGGACGACGGTTGCCGTTCCTTGTTCCAAGAGCGTGGCCCAGCGGGCCGTGTTGGCTGCTGCGCTGGCTGCGGGAGAGAGCCGGCTCGCCAATTACGCCCCTTGCAACGATATAGTCGGAGCCGTCGAGGTCATCCGGGGTATGGGCTGCCGGATTGCGTCGGACGGTACGACGCTGCATATCGAGGGTGTCGGAGCGGAGCGCTTGGGACGTTGCACGAAGATCGAAACCGGCGAATCGGGGCTGCTCACGCGGCTGTTGACTCCGCTGGCATCCCATATTTCCGCTTTGAACGGCGGTGCCCCGGTGGAAATTTCCGGGCATGGCAGTATTCTGAAGCGCAATCTGCACGAGGCGGTCGCCGCGCTGCGCGAAGCCGGCGTGCATTGTTCTGCTCGTGAGGAGGGGTATCTTCCGTTTCGGATCGAGGGCGGTATTACCCGTCGTGAGATCTCCTTTTCGGGGCGGGAGAGTTCGCAGACCGTATCGGGTTTCCTGATGACTTTGCCGTTGTTGCAGGATGCGACCGTGCTGACGGTAACCGAGCCGTCGAGCATTCCCTACCTGGAGCTTACTTTGCGGACGCTGACTCGGTTCGGTGTCCGACTCAACAGGGAGGCGTTTTACGACGGGGTGTGTGGCGGGACGCCTTCGAAAATCGTATTTTCGGTACCGGGCAGGCAGGAGTACCGTCCTTCGGACGTCTTCCTGGAGGCGGATTGGAGTTCTGCCGCCTATTTCGCGGTGGCCGGAGCCGTCGCTTCGTCGCTGGGGCGGACCGAGGGAATTACGCTGCGCAATATGCGGCTCGATTCGCTGCAGGCCGATGAAAAGATACTCGACATCTTGCGTTCGTGCGGTGCCGATGTGAGCGTCGCGCCTGCGGACGCATCCGCAAGGGGCGATATGCCGGGAGATTTGCAGAACATCTCCGTTACTGCGACCGGCCGGCGGCTGAAGGCTTTCGAGGTCGATGCCACGCATTGCCCCGATCTGTTCCCGATCCTTGCGGTGCTGGCTGCCCATTGCGACGGTACGAGCCGTATCGCGGGTGTCGGACGTCTGACGCAGAAGGAGAGCAATCGGGCCGAAACGATCTATGCCGAGTTCCGGACGCTGGGGGCGCGGATCGACATCCGGGGCGACGAGATGTTCGTTACGGGCGGGCCGTTGCATGGAGGAGATGTCCGTTCGCACAACGACCACCGGATTGCCATGAGCCTGATCGTCGCCGGGTTGTTCACGCCGGAGCCGGTGCGGCTGGACGACGTGAAGTGCATCGACAAGTCGTTTCCTTCGTTCCTCGATCTGCTCGCCCGGCAGGAGTAGCGGGGCGGGCAGATGGTATTTCCGTTCCGGCGGAAAGAACGCTTTCCGTGCGGCGAAGCGCGGAAACGATGAACGGGCCGGACGACTGAAGTAAACTCGAAGAAATTTAATTGGCTATGAATTCATACGGAACAAAATTCAGACTCTCGATTTTCGGGGAGTCGCACGGTCCGCTGATCGGCGTGGTGCTCGACGGCGTGCCTGCGGGCATGCCGCTTTCGCGCGAGGATTTCCTCGCGGATCTCGACCGTCGCCGCAGCGGTGCGAAGGGAAGCACGCCCCGCAAGGAGAGCGATTTGCCGGAGATCGTAAGCGGCGTCTGCGACGGGCACACTACGGGTGCTCCGCTCACGATCGTATTCCGCAACAGCAATACCCGTTCGGGCGACTATTCGGACTTTCGCGCGACGCCCCGTCCGGGCCATGCCGATTTCGTGGCGGAACGGAAATACCGTGCCTTCAACGATCTGCGGGGCGGCGGCCATTTTTCGGGGCGGCTGACGCTGACGCTGGTGGCGGCCGGAGTCGTGGCCAAGAAGATGATCGGCCCGATCGAAATCCGGGCCCGGATCACCGAGCTGGGCGGTATTCCCCGCGAGCGGCTGAATTGCGAGCCGGGGAGGGAGTTGGGCGCCGAGGGTGCCCCGACGCTCTGGGACGAGCTGATCGACCGCACGCTCCGGGAGTTGGATTCCGTAGGCGGGGTCATCGAGTGTACCTGCGACAAGGTGCCCGTCGGATTGGGCGAGCCGTTCTTCGATTCGCTCGAATCGCAATTGGCTCACCTGGCATTTTCGATTCCGGCGGTGCGGGGCATCGAGTTCGGCGACGGATTCGCCGCAGCCCGTATGAAAGGTTCGGAGCATAACGACTGTTTTGTGAACGGAGAGGGAAAAACCGCTACCAACGGGGCGGGCGGAATCAACGGTGGTATCTCGAACGGCAATCCCGTGGTGTTCCGCGTCGCTGTCAAACCTACTTCCAGCATCGCGAAGAAACAATATACGTTCAATTTTGCGACGGGACGGATGGAAGAGTTCGTCGTCAAAGGGCGGCACGACGCCTGCATCGCCTTGCGCTGTCCGGTCGTGGTGGAGGCGATCGCTGCGATCGCGCTGGCTAACAACTGATCGTTTTTTGCCGAAAATCAATTGATTTTTAGTAAGTCGGATATTTGCAGCGCTGAATATTATTCGTATTATAATATTTGTCCCGCAGAGGTTTCGTTGCTCGATTCGATGCTGAAACGAAAGGAATACAGCAATACCGGGAAATATGTATTTCCCGGTATTGCTTATGATTGTTCCCTGAATTGGTATCGACGGTTTTTGAAGTCGGCCGGAAATGGGCGGGTACACAAAAAAAGGGTAAGCTACTTATATCGCACCGCTACGACCACATACCCTTGCTTGATTCCTCACCTGGGGGAGTCTGTGGGAGCTGGTCGTATAAGACTTACCCCAGCACAAAAGTACGAATTTTTTGTATCTTTGCAAAGAAAAAAGGAACTATCTGCGATTTTGTCGCTGTTTTTCGAGAGCCGGATGCCGAAAAGGCTGCCTGGATGTGTCTCGGAGGGCGGTGCGGGGAGAGTTAATGAATGAAGAGAATGACGGCGAAAAAAAGATTGCTTGTCGTGTTTATTGCTGCGGTTGCAGTCGGGGCAACGGTGGCTTTGGTTTTCATCTTTCAGTTTTTCGGAGATGCCGTCCGGGAGCGGAGCGACCTTTATATAAGCGCCCGCACGGACTACCCGGGGCTGCTCGACTCTCTGCGTCCCCGTACGGACCATCACTGGGCTTTTGACCGGTATGCCGGCCGTCTGGAGCTGGAGCGCTCCTTCAAACCGGGGCACTACGTACTGGAACCGGGAATGAACGTCGTCGAAATCGCCCGGATGCTCAAACTGGGGATGCAGACGCCCGTGCGCGTTACGCTCAACTATGCCCGTACCCGCGCTTTTCTCGCTTCGCGGCTGGCCCGCCAGCTCGATGCCGATTCTGCGGAGCTGATGCGGGCGCTGACCTCGGAGGAGCTGGCCGCGGAGGTCGGATTCGACAGCGTGACGCTCTTTTCGATGTTCATTCCCGACAGCTACGAGTTCTACTGGACGGTGACGCCCGGGGAGTTCGTCAAGCGCATGAAGCGCGAGTACGACCGTTTCTGTACTTCCGAACGCGATGTAAAACGCAAGCGCAGCGGATTGAGCCGGCTGGAGGTGATGACGCTGGCTTCGATCGTCACCGAAGAGACCAACAAGGCCGACGAAATGCCCCGTGTGGCGGGAGTCTATATCAACCGCCTGCGGAAAGGGATGCCCCTGCAGGCAGATCCGACGGTCAAATATGCGCTGCAGGATTTTTCGCTTCGCCGGATTCTGCACAAGCACTTGAGAACCCCTTCGCCGTATAACACCTATCTGAACAAGGGGTTGCCGCCGTCGCCGATTGCGATGCCTTCGGTCGCTGCGATCGACGGGGTGCTGAACTTCGAGAATCACGACTATCTCTTCTTCTGTGCCCGCCCGACTTTCGACGGTTATCACAGTTTCGCCCGCACGTACGGCGAACATCTGGCTAATGCCCGGGCTTATAGTGCGGAGTTGAATCGTCGGAATATTAAATAATTTCCGTATATTTGCCCTCCCTATGTTGGTTAAAATCTATACCGAGAATCCTTCCGAGAAGGAGATCGACCGGGTGGTGAACCTGCTCGAAAGGGACGGCGTGGTGATCTATCCGACCGACAGCGTCTATGCCTTCGGCTGCTCGATCCGTTCGGCGAAGGCCGTCGAGCGGCTGCGCCGGATCAAGGGGAAGGATCTCACGACGTTTTCCGTCGTGTTCGATTCGCTCGGGCAGATTGCCGATTATTGCCGGGTGGATAACGCTCAGTTCCGGTTGCTGAAACAAAATCTGCCGGGGCCCTTCACCTTCCTGCTGGATGCATCGTCGCGTATGCCGCACAAGGCGCTCGAACGGCGTCGCACCATCGGGATCCGCATTCCGGACAATTCGATTCCTCGGGCCATCGTCGAGCGGTTGGGAGCTCCGCTGCTGACCTCTTCCGTGCTGGATGACGAGGAAACCGAATATATGACCGATCCGGAGTTGATCCACGAGCGGTACGGCCGGGACGTAGAACTGGTGATCGACGGAGGTGTCGGCGATGCGGTGCCGACGACCGTCGTAGATCTGACGGGCGGCGAGCCGGAGATTTTGCGGGAAGGCAAAGGCGTGTTGCGGGAATAAACGTATGCTAAAAATAGAAGAAGAATGACAAAGTTCAAATTCTGGAACGAGGTCTGCAAGTACGGAGCGATCATCGGACTGGTCATGTCCGTAGCTTTCGTTATCGAGCAGTCCCTGATGTTGTCGGGGTGGTTTTCAACGATGGGGCTGGTATGGGTCTTGGCCGCAGTCGTATATATCGTGTTGCTTTATCGTTTCGCCAAGCGTCGCCGCGAGCAGTACGGTCAGGAGCAGGGATTTCCTTTCGGCCACGGCTTGGGTTTTATTCTGGCTCTGATCCTGGCGTCGGCCATGATCAAGGGGGTGGTAGAATACCTTTACCGCAGTGTTTTCATCGGATATTCGGAGTATATCGACCGATACACTTCCGCATTGATCCGGTTCGCTGAGGAGGGAAAGTTCCCTGCGTCGATGGAGGGCGTATTCGCCGAAATGCTGAAAACCATACAGGAGGCGTCGGAGCCTTCCATTCAGGCTACCGTAGGAGCTTCGATCTGGGGCAACCTGATCGTCGGCCTCGTCCTGGGGCTTATTTTGGCCGGCATCCTGGCGCGTGCACCCCGGCCTTTCGGTCCTCAATCCGAAGAGTAAGAGAACGATGGATGCTACGCTCGACATATCGGTCGTCGTTCCTCTCTATAACGAGGAGGAGTCCCTGCCGGAGCTGGTCGAATGGATCGATCGCGTGGCTCGCGGCGAGGGTTTGTCTTACGAGGTAATCCTGGTGGACGACGGTTCCGGCGATGGTTCGTGGCGCGTGATCGAAAATCTGCACGAGCGGTTTGCGGCGGTGCGGGGGATCAAGTTCGCTCGCAACTACGGCAAATCCGCCGCCTTGTATTGCGGTTTCGCTGAAGCGCGCGGCGAGGTGGTTTTCACGATGGACGCCGACTTGCAGGACTCGCCGGATGAGATTCCGGCTCTGCGGCGTATGGTCCTCGACGAAGGGTACGACCTGGTGTCGGGCTGGAAAAAGAAGCGCCACGACCCGGCCGGAAAGCGGTGGCCGAGCAAGTTTTTCAACTGGACGGCCCGCACCGTTTCGGGAATCCGGCTGCATGATTTCAATTGCGGACTGAAGGCCTACCGCCGCCGGGTGGTCAAGGCGATCGAAGTCTATGGCGAGATGCACCGTTATATCCCGATTCTGGCCAAACAGGCCGGATTCAAGCGGATCGGCGAGAAGGTCGTCGAGCATCGCGCCCGCAAGTACGGTCATTCGAAATTCGGTATGGAGCGGATGGTGAAAGGGTATCTGGACCTCATTACGGTTTCGTTTCTCTCGCGTTTCGGCCGTTCGCCGATGTACTTTTTCGGCAGCCTGGGAACGTTGATGTTCCTTTTCGGCGGCTGTACGACGGCGTGGGTGATCGGTGCCAAGTTGTATAAACAGTGCCACGATCTGCCTGTGCGGGCCGTAACGGACCAGCCGCTTTTCTATCTTTCACTGCTGGCTGTCGTGCTCGGCGTGCAGTTATTCCTGGCGGGATTCCTGGGCGAGTTGATCGACCGGAATGCCGCAGACCGTAATAAATACCTGATCGAAAAAACATTGGATAATCAATAAACCTCGCAGAGCCTGCGATTTTTGGCAGGATTCGAAGAGGTTCGCATAAACAAAATAGAAGTTATATGATTCAACGTATTCAGACTCTGTATCTGTTGCTGGTCGTCGTACTGACGGGATTGGCCTTGTGGCTGCCGCTGGTCGATTTCACCGTTGGGGCGGACACTTGTACGCTGACCGCTTTCGGCCTGAAGGATGCCGCCGGCATCACGTTGCTGCCGACGGTGTATCTGGGGGTTGTTCTGGTTGCCGCCTGTCTGGTGCCGCTGGTGACGATTTTCCTTTTCAAGCGCCGTCTGGTGCAGATCCGGTTATGTGCCGTCGAGTTGGTGCTCCTCATCGGTGCCGGGGCGATGATGGGAATCTATTTCTACCTTTGCAACCGTTACTTCGCGGAAAGTGAATTTTACTCTCATACTCTTAAAATTTCGCTCGTTTTCCCGCTGGTCTGCCTGGTTTTCGACTTGCTGGCTTTGCGGGCGATCTTCCGGGACGAAAAGCTGGTGCGGTCGCTCGACCGGATTCGTTGACCGGACGTATTTCTCGGAAAAAAGGCGTGCGGTCAAAACTGCACGCCTTTTGCGCTTATTTTGGCGGAGAGAACACGGTTTGGTGGGTTTTTTGATACGAAATAAAAATCCGTTGTGTTGTTATATTCGATTTAATGGCATTGTAATATGAAAATAGTATTTAACCCATTGGTAAAACAGGAAAAAATAGTATTTTTACAAAAAGTTTAAGAATAAGTGGCCTGAGTAAATATGCAAGACGATGAAGTTATTTTTAACCTATTTTTATATCACTCTAAAATTTAATTGTTTATGAAAAAGAGTAGCATTTGGAAATTGCTCTTCAGTGCATTGACCGTGTTCGCCGTGGCGGTGTTCGCGGGATGTACCGACGACAATGACGACATGGGTGCTCCCTATTTGAACGTCACGCCGGAGAACCTGACGTTCGATGCGGAGGGACAGCCCGCAGATGAGTACAACGGTACTTTTATCGTTGAAACGAACCGTCCCTGGCGTGCTATCGTCGAGGACGAACAGACTTGGGTGCGCCTTTCGGCTACCGAAGGCGAGGGCGACGCTGCCGTGACCGTTACGGTACCCGCTTCGAACATCGGTCAATCGGCCAAGGTGACTTTCGAGGTTTACAACTCCTACGGCGCATTGATTCAGAAGGATGTCAATGTACTTCAGGGCGAAGTGAAGCCTGCGACCGTTATTTACGGCAATAATTTCGATAAAACGCTTGCTGCGAAAGAGAACGATCGCTGGCCGTTCCTCGATCAGTCGGATGCTTGGCAGAATGCTACGGGCACGGGTATCGAGTCCGTAACTTATGCTTACAAGAATATGTCGGTACGCTCGTCGCAGAAAAACAGCGGCGGCTATGACGGAGCTTCGGGCCAGAACAAGATCTTCTTCGGTACGGCTCCCGCTAATTTCGACATAGATAACATTACGCTGCCTTCGGGCGAAACCAATTATCGGATTACTTTCGGTGCGAATTATTCGAAAAATAATGATGGTACTTACGATAATACTTTCAAACCCGAGTATTTCCACGTTTGGGTCGGAGACGGTACGACCTGGAAAGAGTTGAAATATGAGAAGATCGGCGGCAGCGACGAAACCGATCCTTACTGGGTTCAGTTCAAATCGGACTTTACGCTGAAAACGGCGCTGAAGGAGCTTTCGATTCGCTTTACTACCACGACGGGCGGTGAGGCTGCCAATTCCGCATTTTCTATTGACGATCTTTCGTTTACCAATGGCAACGGCGGTCAGGAGGTCGATCTCGAAGGCGGTGTGGTTCCGCCCGATCCGGGTGAGGCTACGGCCATTACCATTCCCGAGCTGATCGCACAGATGACTACTACGGAAGCTCCGGTGGATGCCAATGCAGATCGCTATCTGGACGCTGTGGTGATGAACGACGTGGCCGGTGCCAATTATACCTTCAACAACCTGATCCTCGCTACCGAGAATGCGACGGAGGCCGGTAACGGCATCACGCTCTACGGCAGTCAGGTAGAACCTTCGACGCTCGGTCTGAACAAGGGTGACAAGGTGCGCGTAACCCTTTATAAAGGACTTGCCAAGGTGGTAAATTACAGTGGTATGTACGAAGTGACGGGCGCTAAGGAAGCGACTTGGTGCAAGGTCGAGAAGACCGGTACGGTGACTTCGATTCCCACGGCGACGATCGCTGCTGCGGATCTGGCGAAATATCAGGGTATGGCCGTGACGATCGCCAATGCGTCGGTTGCCCAGGCAGGTGTTTGGGCGAGCGCCAGCGCACTCTCTTCGCATACTTTCACTGCCGATGGAGCCAATTTCACCGTATTCTGCAAGCAGAGCGATGAAAAGAACCCGAGCGTGTTCCTCGACGTACCTTTTAAGGCTGGCTCGGGTAATATCTCCGGTCTGGCTGCCGTATATAAGAATAATTCCCAGCTCGTTCCGCGCAATCTGGACGACGTGGCCGCTTTCAGCGACAGCTCGACCCCGATGATTACGGGGGTAACTCCGGCCAGCGTTTCGATTCCGGCAATCGGCGGCAATGAAACGATTATTGTTTCGGTTGCCAATAAGGGTGAAAATGTGCTTAGCGTTAGCGGCCTGAGCGGGTTGCTTGAAGCTACTGTCGATAATGCCAACAATATGGTGACAGTAACGGCGCAGCCCAATACCGGCGCTGTTCAGAATCAGACGCTGACGATCGCTATTGCCGGTGGCAACAGCGTGACGGTGCCTGTCACACTCCTCGGTGTCGGAGGTGGAGGAACCGGTGAGGTCGTTGCGTTCTCGATCACGGATATTAAGGCAGATAATGCAGATCTTCCCACCAATGGTTACGGTTCGCAGGTTGTCGCTACGCCCAGTACCTGGGTTAGTTGGACCGTCGGCGGCATCGAGTTCACGGGTGTGAAAATCTGTGAATCGCCCGCTTCCAACGGCTCGATCATTCAGATGCAGGGTAATGACTCCGATGCGGCTAAACAGGCGAAGCTGCAAAACGTGACGCCGATCGACGGGATGTCGAAGATCAAGATCGTTTTCCGGTCGTATCCGAATGAGAGTGGCAGCTACTACAACCCGGGATATACGATGACCGTTGCCGGGGCTGCTCAAACTCCTGTGGAAACATACACGGATAAGAGCGGTTACAGAGAGTATGTACATGAGTACGATCTGGCCGGTTTGGGTGCTGATTCCTTTGTGCTCGACAATAATAAGGTCGGAGCCTTGTATATCGAATCGTTCGAGATTACCAAATAGTTTTTAATATGCCGGATACCGACTCTTGGAGGGATCATCCCCTCCAAGAGTTTGGTTTCTCGGATAGTTTTTATAGTTTACCGATGATGTCGATGTTCAGATATTGTGAGAAGGGATGGAAATGGCTGTTCCTGACGATGATTGCGCTCTCTGTCGTAGCTTGCGGCGACGATACGGACGATTTTTCGGGTTCTGCCGTATGGCGGACCTCTTCGACGGTCGGAGCTGCGGAGGGTTCGGCCGCCATACAGATTGAGGGACCTGTCGGCGCCGGATGGCGTGCCGAAATCAAGGACGGAGGTGCTTGGTGCTCGTTCAGGCTCAACGATCCGACGGTCCTCGTGAAGGAGGGCACCGTACAGAGTTCGAACATCAGCAATATCCTGGACGTTTATTATACGCGGAATACCGGGAGCGGGGAACGTTCGGCGACCATCGAATTCGAATTTTTCGGCGGTGAGCCGCAGGTGCTCGTGCTGACGCAGTTTTCGGCCTCTTCGACCAACGATCCCTACGATGAAGGTCATGCGAAGGCCTGGGCCGAATTGCCGGAAAAGCGAGTCGATGAGAATTTCGTTTACGTCAGCCACTTCGCTTCGCTCAATAACCGCACCGTGCGCAACTATTCGTTCTGCTACGACAAAACGCTCCATGTGGCGCATTGGGTGGCTTATCCGCTGCATTCGGTATATAGGGGGGCGATAGACCGTACCGACGATTTTCAGTACGATCCGAAGGTCGATTATTCCTGGCAGCCCAACCTCGCGGCCGGTTCCTATCGGGGCAGTTACGACCGGGGACATCAGCTCCCTTCGGCGGACCGTACGGCTACGCGGGAGTTGAATCTCCAGACGTTCTATGCGACCAATATGACGCCGCAGCTCAACCGGCTCAACCAGGATATGTGGGCCAATCTCGAAGCCAAGGTGCGTGCGCAGATATGCAGCGACACGCTTTACGTGGTGACCGGTTGCTATTATGCCAATACCAATACGACGACGACCGACCGTGACGGGAAAGTTTGTCCGGTCCCGACGAATTATTTCAAGGTATTGCTTCGCACGCGCACCGGTACGACCGGTAAACGTATCGCGGATTGTTCGGCCGATGAATTGAAGGCGATCGGATTTTGGGTGGATCAGAAGAGCTACGGCGATATTCAGCCGCCTGCGTCCATTTGCATGAGCGTGGCGGAGATTGAAAAAAAGACCGGCTTTACGTTCTTTCCCAATATTCCCGAGTCGGCTGCGGAATCCGTAAAGGCACAAAACTCTCCGAGCCAATGGGGAATCCAAAACTAATTTGACTTATGAAAAAACGACTGATTTTTACAGGACTACTGGCCTTACTGTTCGCAGCCTGCTGTTTCGCGCAGAAACCGTACAAGGTGGTCTTTTACAACTTGGAGAACTTTTTCGATACGATCAACGATCCTGAGGTCAATGACGACGAATTCACACCGGAAGGACCTAAAAAATGGAATTCTGTCAAGTATGCGAAGAAGTTGGGCAATACCGAAAAGGTGCTTTTCGATATTGCCGGTATCGATAAGGATTATCCGATCGTGATCGGCGTATCGGAGGTGGAGAACCGCTCGGTGCTCGAAGATATCATCGCTACGCCGAAGATGGCTCCGGGCAATTACCGGATTTCGCACTACGACTCTCCCGAAGCTCGCGGTGTGGACGTCGCTTTTATGTACCGTCCCGATGTCTTCAAGCTGGAGGGCAGCGCACCGATCCGCACGCAGATTCCTTCGCTTCCGAATTTCAAAACCCGCGATATTTCGACCATGTGGGGTACGATCGACGGCGAACCGTTCTTCTTCATGGTGGCTCACTGGCCTTCGCGTCTGGGCGGCAAGGACGCTTCGGAGTTCAAGCGTATCGCCGTCGGCGAGCAGATGCGTCGAATCGCCGACTCTGTCCTGAAGGTCAATCCTGCGACCAAGATCGTGGCGATGGGCGACTTCAACGACGATCCGACCGATCCGAGCATGTTGGAGGGGCTGAATGCCAAACCCAAGGTCAAGGATCTTCAGCCGGGCGATTTCTTCAGTCCGTTCCACGCCGTGCTTCGTGCCGGTATGGGAACGCTGGCTTACGGCGACGCCTGGAATCTCTTCGACAATATCGTAGTGTCGGAAAACCTGGTCAATGCGAAGCCCGGCGAGTTGCGTCTGGTACGGGCTCCGGGATCGAAGTACTACGGGAATGTCTTCAAGCGTAACTATATGATCCAGCGAGAGGGGCAGTTCAAAGGCTATCCTTTGCGCACGTACGTCGGAAACAATTTCCAGGGCGGTTACAGCGACCACTTCCCCGTTTATATCTACATCGGTAAATAAATACCTTAACTTGAAAGGATATGAAAATAAAAAGTTTACTAATTTTTGTATTTACCCTGATGTCGCTGACCGCGTTCGCTCAGAGCGGCGGTATCAAGGGTAAGGTCGTTTCCCGCGAGGGACGTGTCGCGGTGGACGGGGTGAAGGTTTCGGTCACTCCCGGTGAAATGACTGCCACGACCGACGGCCGAGGTGGTTTCGTGATCGAGAATGTCGAGCCCGGCGAATATACGTTGCAGTTCGAGGCTCCCGAATTCGAGCCTTTGACGCTCGTGGTGCGCGTGGACAAGATGGTGCGCGACATCAATACGGTGATTCTGGTCCCCGAAGTGCTTTCGACCGTAATGGACGATTCGATCTTCGCAGAGTTCGACACCGAGAGCGGCAACGATGCGCAGTCGCTGCCTTCGTCCCTTTCGGCTTCGAAGGACGTTTTTAACAACATCGCTTCCTACCGGTTCAGCGAGATGCGTTTCAACGTGCGTGGTTACGATTCGCAGTATTCGGACGTTTACCTGAACGGTATTCGCTTCAACGACGCTATGACGGGCTATACGCCCTGGTCGTTGTGGAGCGGTCTGAACGACGCTACGCGCAACCAGGAGATCACCAACGGTTCGATCATGTCGGATTACGGCGTGGGTAGCATCGGCGGTACGACCAACATCAACGCCCGTGCTTCGCAGGTGCGCCAGGGACTTCGCGTGAGTCTGGTGAACGCCAATTCGATGTATCGCTTCCGTGCCATGGTGACCTATGGTTCGGGTCTGCTGGACAACGGCTGGTCCTATGCGTTGTCGGTATCTACCCGTCAGGGCGGCAACTCCTACGTGGACGGCGTCTATTACAACTCCTACGGATATTTCGCTTCGGCCGAGAAGATTTTCAATTCGCGTCACCGGTTGGGCTTCACGATTATGGGTGCTCCCACCGAGCGCGGTGCGCAGCAGGCTTCCACGCAGGAGGCTTACGATCTGGTCGGCAACAACTATTACAACCCCAACTGGGGCTACCAGGACGGCAAGATGCGTAATGCGCGCGTGCGTAACAGCCACGAGCCGATCGCTATGATCAACTATACGTTCGATCCCAATGAGCATACCCAGTTCAACCTGGCCACTTCGTTCCGTTTCGGTAAGAACGGTTATTCGGCGCTGACGTGGTACGACGGTGCAGACCCCCGTCCCGATTATTACCGCTATATGCCGAGCTACAAGTTGCTGAACGCTACCGACCTGGAGGCCGCTTCGATGGCTGCGGCCAGTCTGGCGGATCAGTGGATGCGCAACGTGGGTAATATCCGCCACTTCGACTGGGACGAAATGTACCAGACCAACATGAATTTCCGCAATGCCGAGGATGAAGCGATATACGGTCCCGGCGCCCGTTCGAACTATATCATCGAGGAGCGCCATACCGACCAGTTGGACTGGAACCTCGCCGCGCAGATCAGCCGAATCTATAAGGATAACTCCCGTCTGACGGCCGGAGCCAACGTCCGCATCAACCGCACGTGGTACTACGACGAGGTGAAGGATCTGCTCGGCGGCGACTATTACGTGGACGTCGATAAATTCGCACAGCGCGACTTCGGCGATCCGATCATGGCGCAGAACGATATGGATTATTATAACCAGTACGGTCATGCAAGAGCCGTCAGAGAGGGCGACAAGTTCAGCTACAACTACAAGGCGCATCTGCGTTCCGGCGGTGTATGGGCTACTTATGCCACCCGTTTCGGCGGTTTCGGCATGAAGTTGGGCGCCGAGCTCGGCGGACTTTCGATGTGGCGCGAAGGTCTTTGGCGCAAGGGTCTCTTCCCGGATAATTCGAAGGGCAAATCGGAGAAACTCGAATATTTCGTATACAAGGCCAAAGGTAATTTCGATTATGTCATCAATGCCAACCATACTTTCGAACTCAACGCCGTGGCGATGCAGAATGCTCCTGCGTTCCAGTCGGCCTTCGTTTCGCCCCGTACGCGTAATTCGGTAACTCCGGGGCTTACGACGGAGAAGGTTTACGGCATCGACGCTTCGTACAACCTGCGTTACGGCGATTATAAACTCCGTGTTTCCGGTTATTATACGAAGGTGAACGACCGTTCGAAGGTGATCTCCTTCTACGATGACGTGCTGAAGACCTATACCAATTTCGCCTTGAGCGGTATCGACGAGCAGTATTTCGGTCTGGAAGTCGCCGCTTCGATTCCGATCTACAACGGTTTGTCTTTGAACGGTGCGATCAGTTGGGGTCAGTACACTTACACGTCGAATCCCAATTACGTGCAGATTGCCGACAACAGCGCCGAGCCGCTGAACTCCGGTACGGTCTATTGGAAGGATATGCGCGTGGAGAGCACTCCGCAGACGGCAATGAATATCGGTTTGTCGTACCGCGGTCCTCATAACATCTACGCATCGATCGATCTGAACTATTACAACAATATGTATCTGTCGATGAACCCGCTTTACCGTACGGACGAGGTGTTGTTGCCTACGATGACGGACGAACAGATCCGGGAGCTGCGCAGTCAGGAGAAGTTCGATTCGGCTTACACCTTGAGTGCGAGCATCGGTAAGAATTTCTACATTCAGCGTCGTTATACGCTCGGCTTCAGTTTGCAGGTGAATAACATCCTGAACAACCAGAATATCAAGACCGGCGGTTACGAGCAGATGCGTGTGCAGGGCATTAAGACCGGCAAGGAGATCACTTCCTACCAGAAGTTCGCTCCCAAGTATTTCTACCTGTTCGGCACCACTTACTACCTGAATGTCTATTTCCGTTTCTAACGGCTTAACGAATTAATATTGTGAAGAATATGAATAGAATAGCAACCATATTTCTGGCGGTGACAGCAAGTTTGTTCTTCGTCGGCTGTTATAACGATTTCGATACGCCGGCTCCTGCGAAGGTATGGACGGATGCGGACTTCAGCGACAGTAAAATCATTTCGATCAAGGAGCTGAAGGATATTTTCGAGGAGGCTTATCCCGGAACCAGCGGTATCGGCCAGTCGCTGACCATTACCGACGACCTGGTGATTCGGGGCAAAGTCATTTCCAGCGACCAAGCCGGTAACGTCTATAAGTCGATGTACCTGTACGATGAAAGCTGCCAGTCGGCCATCGAAATCAAAGTGACTTCGGGATATTACATTACCTATGCTCCCGGTCGCCTGGTTTATATCCGTTTGCAGGGTCTGGTGCTGGGAAATTACCGCACGATGCTCAGCGTGGGTGTCGCATCGACCAATTCTAATTATGCCAACGGCAATATGGAGGACCGCAATACCTTGGAAGAGCATGTCAAGCTCGGCGAATTGATCGGCTTGACGGCGGCCGATACTTTGGTGGTTACTCCCGCTTCCTATTCGACGCTGACGGATGAGTCGCTGGGGCGTTTGATCCGTTTCGAAGGGTTGGAAAGCAAGTTCGGCAAGGCCGGCTGGGGGTATAAAAATACATTCCCCAACTACTTCGCCAACAGTACCTCCTACGATGTGAATTCTCCGGGTTGGACCGATATCAACGATTGGGCTACCTGGGCGACGAAGCGGGTCGATGAGCTTACGCACGAGAGTACGTTCTATTATGGCTCTGCCTGGTTCACCTATGGCGACATCAACACCCTCGCAGGCAATTATGTCGTACGTTCGAGCGGTTATTGCCGTTTCCGTGACGAGAAAATACCTGCGGACGGTTCCGTGGTGAACATTACCGCGATCTATACCAAGTTTTCGCAGGGCAGCGATGCGACGGCGGCCTATCAGTTGTTGCTGAACAAGGCGTCCGACGTGGTCGTGACTTCGAAATAGCCGCAGTTTGCAGTTGAAATCGCCGGGCCTCATCTT
>OHEO01000460.1_pt1 | contig 21105 bp, 14 predicted proteins | sample 1567311 | NCBI WGS metagenome assembly OHEO01 (sample SAMEA3879602, study PRJEB24766) | human gut metagenome | biome: human-associated habitat; feature: feces | place: USA | collected 1985/1987
GGAAATGTTACTATCGGTGACAATGTCATAATCGGTGCAGGAGCAATAATCGTTAAAGATGTCCCTTCAGATTGTGTTGTTGTCGGCAGTAGGGCATATATTGTAAAACGAAACGGTAAAAAAGTCAGAGAAGAACTTTAAATATCAATAATTCAAAAAACGCATCCTCGGTGCAATTTACACTGAGGATGCGTATTATTTTACTGATTTTTGCAATATTATTTATTTCATCTAAAAATTGCAGCCGCCAATAAAAGAATTACTTAGAATATCCAATAACAAGAAGGTTAGTTACAGCATTATAAGTAAATGTGTAAGTACCGCCAACTGCTGCAAGTGTTGATGCACTTGTATACTTTGAGATGTACTTAATACCTGTTGTTGCATTTCTGATTGTTGTACCGTTGCAGAAATCTACACCGTTAACATTCATCTTAAACGAGTAGTCACCCTTTTTAAGCTTTACTGAGCCTGTAAATACATTTGTATCGCTCTTCTTGAGTGTAAGGTTGATATCTCCTGTTACCTTTACCGGAATATCTCCCTTATCTGCTGTCACTACAAGTGTATTTGTTGCTGTGTTGTATGTGAATGTGTATGTTCCGCCTGTTGCTACAAATGTTGTGTACTTGCTCCACTTTGGATTGAATACAAGACCAGGTGTTGCATCCTTTACTACCGCTGATGTTCCGCAGAGCTTGCCGTAGTTATTAATCTTTATCTGATATTTTCCTGCCTTAAGTGTCTTTGTACCTGAATATACATTCTCTTTACCTGTCTTTGCAAGGGCAAGTGTAAAGTTACCTACTACACTTACTTCTGCTCCTGAAGGAAGATATGATATTGTAAGCTTGTTTGTATCAATATCATAGCTGAATGTATATGTACCGCCTGATGCTGCAAGCACTGACGCACTCGACCACTTTGAGTTGAACTGGCTTCCAACTGTAAAGTCCTTGTATGTGTAACCGCAACAATAACGAACACCCTGATTCATTACTCTGAACTCATAGTTGCCCTTGTTAAGCTTAACTGATGCCGAATAAACATTTGCATCCTTTGTTGCCTGAAGATCAAGGTTGATATCGCCAACTATTGAAGCCTTTGAAGGTGCAAGATATTCAATTGTAAGGGTATTCTTTGCAGTATTAAACTTAAATGTGTACTTACCGCCTGTTGCCTTAAGCGTTGTAGAACTTTTCCACTTTGAATTGTATGTTGCGTTTGTTGTTTTATCTGTGAATGTTGAACCGTTACCGAATGCAACTCCGTTTACACTCATCTTGAATGTGTATGAACCTGCTTCAAGCTCAGTTGAGCCTGTATAAATGCCGTTGCCGTCATCTGCAAGCGGGAGTGCGATATCTCCTGTTACACTTACTCCGCTCTGTGGCTGTGTCGGCTCTGTTGCAGGCTGAGTCGGCTTTGTTGCGGGAGCTGTTGTGGGCTGTGTTACAGTTGTGGGCTGTGTTGCTGTTGTCGGCTGAGGAGCTGTTGTAGGCTCTTCGCCCTGAACGAGAACTGCCTTTGCAGTAAATGCAGCACCTGCTACTTTGTTAGCACTATTGTAAATATAATCGATGTCCTTCTTTTCGCTTTCGAAGAGCTCATCATATGTGTCAGCCTCTGTACCTGTAAGATAATCAACACTGAGATTTACTGTTGTGTCACCGCTGCCTACAACATCAAATGTAAATGTGCAATAAACATTCTCTGACTTGAAGTTGAAAAGATCAAGGCTTGAGCAGTTGAAGAGAACCTGATTTGTAAGGCTTGGATTCCAAACGATGCTGCTCTGGAATACAGGGAAAACCTTATTCTTTGTATTTGTTGTTGTTGTTGATGCAAGCTTGAGAACCTTACTGTCGTATGTAAGGCTGCTCTGTGTATCAACGATCATGTGATCTGCCTTGAGAAGGTAAGTAACAACAACCTGCTCTGTCTGTGCATTGTAATCATACGAAACAGGATCTGTCACATTTGATGTAACATTGATCTTGTTGCCTGCACTTGTTTCTTCGCTTGTTTCGGCAGCACTTGCTGAGAAAGGCAGAGCTGTGAACATGCACAGCACCATCATTACCGCAAGAACCACAGAAAGCTTTTTCTGAATTTTTTTCATACTTGCTGCTCCTTTAATAAAATAAAATTACCGTTCGCCACAGTTTTGTGGCAATACTTCTAGCTTCGGAAACTTTAACAGTACAAAATTTCCGAGGACATTTAAATTATAGCACATTTAAGTTGTTCGGGCAATGAATCTGTTATTCTTTTAGCGAAAATTTTTTGCCCTAAAATATGTGCAAATTAACGGTAAGTTTGCTATTATACACAAATTCATTGTCTGATTATTGTGGATATTGTCTAATCCATGTTCCTCAGTTCAGAAATAACTGATAATAATACTATCGTATTTAATTTTTACAACAATTGTTTTGTAACAAAAAAGTCTGCATCAAGAGCAATTTCGATGGGGCTGTGACAAAACAGCCTAACAAAACAAAAATGCATCAGACCTTTTCGGGCAACTGATGCATTTTCTTTTTTAAACTGTTTTTTTGAATAGACTGCGGTGGCACACCGCTGACATCATTTTCTGTTTTCAACTTTCAATTCTTAATTGAAAGCACCGCTCGGGTATTTAACTTTCGCACATGCAAATACTGCTACCCGAATTTGGTGCAACAACTTGTTGCTTATTCTTCCTCAGCAAGCTCCTCGGCTGTAACTGCTGCCTGCGGTTCTTCCTTTGCAGCCTCCTCAGGCTCTTTTTCGGAAACAATATCGTCAATTTCCTCAATAAGCTTCTGTTCTGCGCATCTGTGCTTTTTTAAAGCGAGAAATGCTGCTGTGGCAGCCGCAAGTGCAGAGATTGCACCGATGATTGTGTAGAATAATTTTTTGTTTTTATCCATTCCGGCACCTCTTTCAGTATTAATATAAATCAGCGGAAAAACCGTATTTTTCTACTTATTGATATTTTATATCATTTTTACAAATTTTTCAATAGACAACTGATAATCTTTGCACAAATGGCTGTCAGTGTGTTATATTCTCTTTTTACGCTCTGCAAGGGCAAAAAGCACTCCGCCCGAAATTACAACAAGCATCATAACAGCCGTTGCTGTCACTCCTGTCTGAACACTGCCGTTTTTATCAGGCTGTGAAGGAGTGCTGTCCGATGTTGCGGCACCGCCTGTTGCCGAAGTCGGATTTACAGAGGTTGTACCGACAGTTGCAGGCTCACCCGTCGGAGCAGTCTGAACAGTCTGTTCCTGAGTAGCAGTCGGTTCTTCCGACGGTGACGATTTCTCAACAAGGACGGCTCAAAAATCTTTGAATACACCTTTGATTCATCAATTTTGCTGAAGAAGAAACAACAAAAGCAGAATAACAAATAAAAATCAAAACAAAAACGGCAGTACCAAAAAAATCGGTACTGCCGTTGTTATATAAGAAATTAATCTCTTGTTTTTTCGCCGTTAAGAATCATTTCCGCATTCTTAACACGCTCTTTTGTCGGGGGATTAATGCCCTCGAGAGGATAGTCATAACCGAGAGCCTTCCACTTGTACACACCAAGTGTGTGATACGGAAGAACTTCAACTCTTTCAACATTCCTGAGCGAACGGATAAAGTCGGCAAGTCTGTAAAGATACTCGTCCTTATCATTTCTTTCAGGCACAAGAACATGTCTTATCCATACGGGCTTGCCCATATCGGAAAGCTGTCTTGCCATTTCAAGAATATTGGTGTTTGGCTGTCCTGTAAGGATTTTGTGCTGTTCGTTGTCGATATGCTTTATATCAAGCAACAGCAAATCCGTATATTCCATTAGCTCTTTCCACTTTGAATAGAACGGCTCTTTGGTTGTAAACGGGTTGGCGCTTGTGTCAATACAGGTATTAACGCCCTGCTTTTTAGCCTTCTTAAACAAATCAAGCAAAAAGTCAATCTGTAAAAGTGGCTCACCTCCGCTTACTGTGATACCGCCCTTATTTTTCCAATAGGGGCGGTATGCAAGCGCTTTATTAAGCAACTCGTCGGCGGTGTATTCCACGGTGTTTTCATCGTGTTTCCAGGTGTCGGGATTGTGGCAGAACTGGCAACGCATTGCGCAACCGCTCAGAAAAATCACAAATCTCACGCCCGGACCGTCAACAGAGCCAAAAGTTTCTATTGAGTGTACAAAGCCTTTAACAGCGTTGTCCGACATTACATTCTGTCGTGGCAGGTTCTGGCAATAACATCCAGCTGCTGCTCTCTTGTAAGGTCGATGAACTTAACAGCATAACCCGATACACGGATTGTGAAGTTAGCATACTCTTCCTTCTCAGGATGCTCCATAGCGTCAATGAGTTTTTCTGTACCGAATACATTTACATTGAGGTGGTGTGCGCCCTGATCAAAGTAGCCGTCCATAACATTAACGAGGTTGTCAACACGCTCGTCATCGTTGTGTCCGAGAGCACCCGGGTTGATTGTCTGAGTATTTGAAATACCGTCAAGAGCGTACTCGTAAGGAAGCTTAGCAACAGAGTTAAGTGAAGCAAGAAGACCGTTCTGCTCTGCGCCGTAGCTTGGGTTAGCACCCGGTGAAAGCGGCTCGCCTGCTTTTCTGCCGTCAGGAAGTGAACCTGTAGCCTTACCGTAAACAACATTTGATGTGATTGTAAGGATAGAAGTTGTAGGCTCTGAATCTCTGTATGTGTGGCAATACTTGAGCTTAGCCATGAATGTCTTGAGAAGATCAACGGCAATCTTATCTGCTCTCTCGTCATTGTTACCGTATCTTGGGAAGTCGCCCTCTGTTTCAAAGTCAACAGCAATACCGTCCTCGTCACGGATAACCTTAACCTTAGCGTACTTAATAGCGCTGAGTGAGTCAACAACATGTGAGAAGCCTGCAATACCTGTTGCAAATGTTCTTCTTACATCTGTATCGATAAGAGCCATTTCTGCTGCCTCATAGTAGTACTTATCATGCATGTAGTGAATCATGTTAAGTGTGCCTACATAGAGGTGAGCAAGCCAATCCATCATTGTGTCATACTTCTTGATAACTTCGTCATAATCAAGGTACTCTGATGTGATAGGTGTATATTCAGGACCAACCTGCATCTTTGTCTTTTCATCAATACCGCCGTTGATAGCGTAGAGAAGGCACTTAGCAAGGTTAGCTCTTGCACCGAAGAACTGGATTTCCTTACCTGTCTGTGTTGCGGATACGCAGCAGCAGATTGAGTAATCATCGCCCCATACAGGACGCATTACATCATCGTTCTCGTACTGAATTGAGCTTGTTGTAACTGAAATATGAGCAGCATACTTCTTGAAGTTCTCGGGAAGTCTTGAAGAATAAAGAACTGTGAGGTTTGGCTCAGGTGAAGGTCCCATATTCTCAAGTGTGTGGAGGAAACGGTAGTCGTTCTTTGTAACCATTGAACGGCCGTCAATGCCAAGACCTGCAACTTCGAGTGTAGCCCATACAGGGTCGCCCGAGAAGAGCTGGTTGTAAGACTCAATTCTTGCAAACTTAACCATACGGCACTTCATAACAAAGTGGTCAACGAGTTCCTGAGCCTGTGATTCTGTAAGTGTACCGTTCTCAAGGTCACGCTCGATGTAGATGTCGAGGAATGTTGATACACGACCAACGCTCATTGCAGCGCCGTTCTGAGTCTTGATAGCAGCAAGATAGCCGAAGTAGAGCCACTGAACTGCCTCTGCAGCGTTCTTAGCAGGCTGTGAAATATCAAAGCCGTAAGAAAGTGCCATTTCCTTCATATCGTTAAGAGCACGAATCTGATCGGCGATTTCTTCACGAAGCTGGAAGTCGCCTCTTCTCATACCCTGACGGTTTGTTTCTGCAAAGTCCTCTTTCTTGCCTTCGATAAGACGGTCAATACCGTAAAGAGCAACTCTTCTGTAGTCACCGACGATTCTGCCTCTGCCGTATGTGTCGGGAAGACCTGTAAGAATCTTGTTGTGACGGGCAAGCTTCATCTCGGGAGTATAGATATCGAATACACCCTGGTTGTGAGTCTTGTGATATTTTGTAAAGATTTCGTGGAGTTTAGGGCTTGGAGTGTAGCCATACATCTGGCATGACTGCTCAGCCATTTTGATACCGCCGTAAGGCATAAATGCACGCTTGAGAGGCTTGTCTGTCTGAAGACCTACAACCTTTTCAAGGTCTTTATCAAGATATGCAGCGCCGTAAGCTGTGATGCCGCTTACAACCTCAGTTTCCATATCAAGAACGCCGCCCTTGGCTCTTTCTTCCTTCTGGAGTTCCTTGAGCTCGCCCCAGAGCTTGTCTGTAGCTTCTGTAGGACCTTCAAGGAAAGACTGGTCGCCGTCATAAGGTGTGTAGTTTTTCTGAATGAAGTCTCTGACATCAATGTCGGACTCCCATTTGCCACCTGCAAAATTTGTCCATTCTTCTCTCATTACTGTAAAACCTCCGATAATGATAATTAATACTGAATTTTGTATATGACACAAAAAAATGCCGACTCAATTCCAAGCAGACGCCCGGTAAGGTCAGCTCCTTGAAAAAATCGTCATACATCCTTGTATTCTGTCATTTATTCACTTTTATAATCATATAACCAACACCATTAAAATAACACTTTTTAAGGGCGTTGTCAAGCATTTTGGGATACTTTTTACACCACTTTTTCACACTCAAAATACTATGGTAAATGAGTACAATTTTAGGGTATGAGGAACATTATTTTCAGCAGATTTTTTCCCGTTTTTGTGCGGAATAGTTTGTCATATGCCTGCTCTGCTGCACTGCGGCTTGAATCGTCCTCGTAAAGGTTCACAAGGAAGTCTGCCTCTACCAAAATTCGGTACGGCAAAGTATCAATATTTTCATAGGTGTGATGGTGTCCCACAAGGTAACAAACTTTGTCAATAAATGTTTTTTCGTAGCCGAGAGCAGCAAGCAACTTTTCAGCCTCGTGAGGACCTTCAAGTTCCTGATACTTTCCGGCGGACGAATTGTACTTTTCTTCGCTCACCTTTATGCCGATGTCGTGAACGATTGCGGAGATTTCAAGAAGCTCCTGATCGTCGGGCAAAAGATTTTCACTTTCACCGATTGTCTTTGCGAATGAATAAACCTTGAGAAAATGGTGAATTCTTTTCTTGTCACTTCCAAAATATTCAATCATAGCAGTTATAACCCTGTCGGTTTTCATATTATCACTCCTTACGGCGAGCCGCCGTTCCCTATTCGTGTAGACAGTTTTTTTGTTTGTGCAATTCTGTAGGGGTAGCCTTGCGACCGCCGCCTGTGGCGGATAAAGGGAGCAAAAGGCAGTACATTTATGTACAACGCATTGCGACTATATTTCAGACGGGAGGATTCGCACAAACAATCACTTTTTCATACTTCTTATATATGCAAAGGTCTTTTCTTCACCCTCATCTCTCAGCATAACCAATAATTTTTCAAGCAAAGCCTCGGTGTTGGGGTGCATACGGTGTTTGCCTCTGATTCTGCAAAAATATGTAAACGGAGCGCCGTCCGTGTAATTTTTGCCGTTGTAGATCTTGCTTGCGGCAACTCGGTCGCAGAACATTTCGATAACATATTTTACAGGCATTTCAACATTTTCAATCTGCTTTGTCTTTGGGTTGTAATCGTTCCAGTATTCGTAATGGTGACGGTTTCTGCCCTTGTGATGCAGCCACGCCTGTGAATAGCCGTACAGCTCTCTTTCCTTTTCATTGGGACTTCTCGTGCCCTGAAAATACTTTGCACCCGGAATAAATTCTGTAGGCGAATACTTTGACAAATCGTGTATTAATCCCTGTCTGAGAATTCCTGCCCTTGCACAGTTGGCAATTACCTTGTGCCTGTGACGGGTTATTGTTCTGAAATGTTTAATCGGATGTGCCATAATTATCACCATAAATTGTTAGTTTGGAAAATACAAAACATTCTCCGACTGACATTTTACCACATTTCTCGCCGATTTAAAATAGCACTTGCAAGATTGTCGAAAAAAAGTTATAATATACAAAGGTTAAAATTTTGTAACCATTTAATGTTAAATTCTATGAAAAAGAAAATTTTCATTCTTTTACTTTGTGTTGTCCTCATTGCAACCTGCATATTATGCGGTCTGACGGGAATTTTCGGAAATGATTCTCAAAATTCTCCAAAACCGCAGACGCCCGATACGGCAGTAACCGAAAATATGACATTTCCGAGCAAGGTCGATTCGCTCACATTAAAAGTCGGCGAATCAAAGCTTATTGAACTGTCATCCGAAAAAGCAAAATCCGTTACCAAATGGACAAGCTCGGACAGTAAAATTGTTACCGTTGATGACGGCGGAAGGGTTGACGCTCTCAAAGAGGGTACGGCTCTGATTTCTGCCATTTCAAAAGACAAATCAAAGTCGGAATTTCAGGTTACGGTGGCAAAATCAACCACGAAAAAACAGCAAAGCTACTCAACCTGTATAACGGCAAATCTTGACAAGCTTGAAAGCAATAAGCGTAACACGGCAAAAAACCTGTACGCAATCAAGGTCAACCGCACGGCAAACTGCGTGACGGTTTACACATATGACGAAAAGGGCAAGTACACAATCCCTGTAAGGGCGATGATTTGCTCCACAGGTCTTGACAATTCGACAATCACGGGTGACTACACAATCGGAATCAAGTCCGAATGGCTTTTCCTTGTGGGCGATGTTTTCGGAAGATACATCAGCGGAATTTCGGGCGATTATCTTTTCCACTCCGTTCCCTACTACTCAATGAGCGAAGAAGATTTGGAGCTTGAGGAGTTCAACAAGCTTGGCGAACAGGCATCACAAGGATGCGTAAGACTTGCGGTTTCGGATGCAAAGTGGGTTTATGACAACTGCCCCACAGGCACGAATGTAAGCATATATGACGACGCAGAAAATGCAGGCCCTCTCGGAAAACCGGATGCAATCAAAATCACCGATTTCACCAACAAATGGGATCCGACAGACAGCAATAAAAAATGCCCATATGCAAAAGCAACACCAATAATCAGCGGTGCAAACGATTACACAATCAAAAGCGGCGGCGAATTTTACGCCCTTGCAGGAGTAACAGCCGTTGACACCTGCGGCAACGACATAACATCGAATATCGAAGTTTTCGGCAATGTAGTAACCACCCGAAAAGGCAAGTACAAGGTAACATATTCAGTCACCGATGTGCTTAAAAGAACATCAAGCGTAACGATTACGGTAACGGTGCAATAAACCGCCGCAGTCAATTTAAGAAGATAGTTCCGCAAAAGCGAAAATAAAGATGCCCGAACGGAGATTTTAAATTGAAAATGGAAAATTGAAAATGTAAAATGAATGTCGGGAAGACGGTTTGCAAAATGCAAAACATCGTCTTCCCGACTGTTTTTTATATATGAAAGTTGTTGTTTATCTGTTGGGGCGGATATCATTCGCCCGCAAGCAACGGTACAGACTACATATTAATACAAATTTTATAAATGCTGCAAAGCAACTGTAATAATGTATGGATGAACCGTGTTCGCCCATACAGATTTGTACAAACATTGCATACCTACACTCGGGCATATTCACTCTCTCATTAACAAGACTGTCTTCCCGAAAGGACTGCGGTGGCACACCGCTGACCATAATTTTCAATTTTCCATTTTACATTTTCAATTAAAAAGAATCTCCCGAACACGGCAAATGCCATATTCGGGAGAATTTTTTATTTATTCACATATTCACTTTGTACAAGCTTTAGCCAAAATTATTCGGCATCGGGAAGACTTGCAAGCTTTTCAAGGTGAGCATACTTATCAGCAGCAACCTTTTCAGCCTTTTCAAAGAGTTTTTCTGCTCTTTCGGGGAATGAACGAGTGAGTGAGTTATAACGAACTTCGCCCATGATGAAGTCACGATATGATGCAGAAGGAGCTTTACCGTCAAGCATGAACGGATTCTTTCCTTCGTCTGCAAGACGAGGATCGTAACGGAAGATGTTCCAGTAACCTGCCTCAACAGCCTTTTTCTCCTCAAGCTGAGCAATGCCCATGCCGCCCTTGATGCCGTGGTTGATACACGGAGCGTAGCAGATTACGAGTGACGGACCGTTGTAGCTTTCAGCCTCAACCATAGCCTTGAGAACCTGATTGTTGTCAGCACCCATAGCGCACTGTGCAACATAAACATAGCCGTAGCTCATTGCGATAGCGGCAAGGTCTTTCTTCTTAACAGCCTTACCTGCAGCGGCAAACTGTGCAACCGAACCTACAGGAGTAGCCTTTGAAGCCTGACCGCCTGTGTTAGAATAAACCTCAGTATCGAATACGAGGATATTAACATTTTCGCCTGATGCGATTACATGGTCAAGACCGCCGAAACCGATATCGTAAGCCCAACCGTCACCGCCGAAGATCCACATTGACTTCTTAGCGAGTTCGTCCTTGTCAACGAGTGTTTTCTTAACAAGTTCGCCAACCTTTGCGTCCTCTGTGTTCTTTTCGAGTTCAGCGATAAGAGCGTCTGTTGCAGGACGGCTTGAAGTTGAATCTGTTACTGTGTCGAGATAGTTCTGGCAAGCTGTCTTGAGGTCAGCGCTGTCTGTATCCTTCTGAATACCCTCAACATACTCGATAAGTCTGTTGCGGATAGCCTTCTGACCGAGAGCCATACCAAGACCAAACTCTGCGTTATCTTCAAAGAGTGAGTTCTGCCAAGCAGGACCGTAACCCTTCTTATTCTTTGTATAAGGTGTTGCAGGAGCAGATGCACCCCAAATTGATGAACAGCCTGTTGCGTTAGCGATAAACATTCTGTCACCGAAAAGCTGTGTAACAAGCTTTGCATACGGTGTTTCACCGCAGCCTGCGCAAGCGCCTGAGAATTCAAGCAACGGCTGTTTGAACTGACTGCCCTTAACTGTAGTGAACTTGAACTTCTCGTGAACTTCAGGCTTATCTTCAAGTGTGAGAGCGTAGTCAAATACTGCCTGCTTAGGACGCTGTGAATCGATTGACTGCATTGTGAGAGCCTTAGCGCCCTTCTTACCCGGACAAACCTGAGCACAAGCGCCGCAACCCGTACAGTCGAGTGTTGAAACTGTCATTACAAAGTTGAGGTCCTTGAGTCCCATCATCGGGAGGCTCTTTGTACCCTCGGGAGCTTTTGCAAGCTCATCGGCTGTCATGGCAACAGGACGAATTACAGCGTGAGGACATACGATTGCACATCTGTTACACTGAATACAGTTTTCAGGATTCCATTCGGGAACATCAACTGCGATACCTCTCTTTTCATAAGCGGCAGAACCGTTAGGAGCAGTACCGTCAACATGATCCATAAATGTTGAAACAGGGAGCTTATTACCCTTATACGCATTTACAGGCTTGAGGATTTCGTTTACATACTCAACGAGAGCACCGTTACCCTCTGCCTTGTCGGCAACTGAATTATCGACAGCGTTAGCCCAATCAGCAGGAATTTCAACCTTCTTGAGGTCTTCCATACCACGGTCGATAGCGGCGTAGTTCATATCTACGATAGCCTGACCTTTCTTCATGTATGACTTCTTAGCGGCAGCCTTCATAAGCTCCTTAGCCTTGTCGGCAGGAATGATATCTGCAATCTTGAAGAATGCTGACTGAAGAACTGTGTTGATACGACCGCCGAGACCGATTTCCTTACCGATCTTGATACCGTCAATTGTGTAGAAGTTGATGTGTCTTTCAGCGAGAATCTTCTTCATCTTACCCGGGAGACGCTCGGAAAGCTCTTCTGTATCCCATGGGCAGTTAAGAAGGAATGAACCGCCTTCTTTAAGGTCATCAACAATATCGTACTTGTCAACATAAGACGGATTGTGACAGGCAACAAAGTCTGCCTTTGAAATGTAGTATGTTGACTTAATTGGAGTTTTACCGAAACGAAGGTGAGAAACTGTAAGACCGCCCGACTTCTTTGAGTCATATGCAAAGTAGCCCTGAGCATACATATCGGTGTTATCGCCGATAATCTTGATTGAGTTTTTGTTAGCACCGACAGTACCGTCAGCACCAAGACCCCAGAACTTACAGCTGTGTGTACCCTTCGGAGTTGTATCGGGATTTTCAACAATCGGAAGTGAGAGGTTTGTAACATCATCAACAATGCCGATTGTAAATCTTCTCTTAGGTGTTTCGCTTTCAGCGTTTCTGTAAACAGCGATGATGTCGCCGGGTGTTGTATCCTTTGAACCAAGACCGTATCTGCCTGTGTAAACCTTTACACCTGCAAAGTCCGAACCGTTGATAGCGGCGAGAACATCAAGATAAAGAGGTTCGCCGATTGAACCGGGTTCCTTTGTTCTGTCAAGAACAGAGATTGTCTTAACAGTCTTAGGAAGCTCTCTGAGCATATAGTCGGCAACGAAAGGTCTGTAAAGGTGAACTTTAAGAAGACCGACCTTTTCGCCTGCAGCATTGAGGTAATCGACAACTTCTTCCGTACAGTCACAAACAGAACCCATAGCAACGATAACATGCTCTGCATCCTCTGCACCGTAGTAGTTGAACGGCTTGTAGTCAGTGCCGATTTTAGCATTAACCTTGTCCATGTACTTAACAACAACTTCGGGAACTGCGTCATAATACTTGTTACAAGCTTCTCTTGCCTGGAAGAAGATATCGTCGTTCTGAGCAGTACCTCTTGTTACAGGATGCTCAGGGTTAAGAGCACGACGACGGAAAGCCTCAACTGCATCCCAGTTAAGCATATCGGCGAGGTCTGCGTAATCCCACTCCTCAATCTTCTGAATTTCGTGAGAAGTTCTGAAACCGTCAAAGAAATGAAGGAAAGGAACTCTGCCTTCAATAGCTGCAAGGTGAGCAACAGCGGCAAGGTCCATACATTCCTGAGGATTGTTTGAACAAAGCATTGCATAACCTGTCTGACGGCAAGCGTAGATATCTGAGTGGTCACCAAAAATAGAAAGTGCGTGGCTTGTGAGCGCACGGGCTGATACATGAATAACGCCCGGAAGGAGCTCGCCTGCCATCTTGTACATATTCGGAATCATAAGGAGCAGGCCCTGTGATGCTGTGTAAGTTGTGGTCAAAGCACCTGCTGCGAGTGAGCCGTGAACAGCACCTGATGCGCCGCCCTCCGACTGCATTTCCGTTACCTGAACCTGTCTGCCGAAAAGGTTCTTGGCACCCTGTGCCGAGAACTTGTCGGTAAGGTCAGCCATTACGGAAGAAGGTGTAATAGGATAGATAGCCGCAACATCGGTAAACGCATAAGAAACATGAGCTACTGCGCTGTTACCATCCATAGTTTTCATTTTTCTTGCCAATGGAATCGTCCTCCTTTTTAATCAAAGCGGCAAAGGAAATGATGCCGCATAAATTTTCGATACCCGTTAATTACGCACCGTAAATCAACAAGCGGTACGGATACTTTGTATCATCTTAAATTTTATCACTTAAACACCGATTTGTAAAGTGTTTTACACAAGAAATTCAAAGCATGATATATATTTTTGTTTCGTTTTTTACAAAAAAGTTTTTTATATTTACTTGTTCCTGTCAAAATACTTTGTTGTTGATTTTTTAAAAATCAATAACAAAGGTTTTGGTTATTTGTACAAACGGTTGCAATACTACGCTCGGGCATAATATGTTTTTTTACATTACAAACTGTCTGCCCGACATTAATTTTCAATTTTCCATTTTCAATTTGAAATTCGTTCTATCGCTTCGCTTAAATCCGTACACAAAAAATCTATCATATGACGAGCCGACTGCCGCAAGGGCATTGTCGCCCACATATTTTCCGACCATCCATGTATCGGCAAGGTTGTAAAACTGCTGAAACACATTGCCGAGCATAAGCGGTACTGCAAAAGACCACAGGCCGCCTGTTATACTTCCTGTGGTCAAATCTCTGTTTTTATTTAGTTTTATCACAAAATCATTTCGTTGCAACCGCAGATTCTGCGGTCATATTTTTTTGTTAAATTCACTTCCGCATTTCGGACAGCGAACAGTATGATTGCCTTTTTTGTTGCGAACACGGAGCTGTGCCTTGCACACGGGACACTTGATATAACGGTAGTCCTTGCGGTCACGAATTTTCTTGAAGGTCAGCCTGAACCAACCTGTTACCGCATTGTAAATCGGAAGAAATTTTCTGTTTTCGGCACTTCTTGCAACAATGTTGCGTGAGAACATACGAAAACAGATAAGCACGATAATCAAGAGCATTATTCCGTCAATGATGTATCTTGCAACACGGTTCCACACAAAAATATTCACGAACCACAGTATAAGCAACAGCACCCAGAGTGCATTGTTGAGCTTATCCGTGCCGTATCTGCCCTGCATAAAATTGGCGAATCTGTTAAATAATCCTCGCATAAAGTTCATCCTTTCCGCAAAAAGCGGTAATTACAAAAATCATCCTTCCACCATTTTATCACAGGCAGGGCGTACATTCAATAAACATTTGACGATATATGTCACTAAATCAGCCGAGAACGAGCTTTGCCGTGTCAACGCTTTCTTTTGCGTCACGGCAGTAGTAGTCAGCGCCGATTTTCATAGCGTAGTCCTTTGTAAGAACCGCACCGCCGACAAATATTGTACATTTGCTTGAGCCGTCGGGATTCTGAAGTTCCTTACATTCTCTTACAAGCCTTATTGTATCTTCCATACTCTTGAGAGTTGTTGTCATAAGAGCCGAAAGTCCTATCATTGTAATATTCTGTTCAACGGCAGTATCAACAATAAGCTGAGGATCAACATCACGACCGAGGTCAACAACTGTGTAGCCGTAGTTATCAAGAAGAACCTTCACAATGTTCTTGCCGATATCGTGAATGTCGCCCTTTACGGTTGCCACAATAATTTTACCCTTGCTTACGGGAGTTCCGCTTGTCTTTGTAAGGTGCTTTTTAATTACATCAAAGCACTCCTGAGCTGTGTTTGCACTTTGGATAAGCTGTGGAAGAAAGATTTTATTCTTTTCAAAATCTTCACCCACTCTGTCAAGTGCAGGGATAAGCATTTCGTTTACAACCTGCATTGCATCGGTTGTTTCGAGAAGCTTTGCGGTTGCGGCTGCACCTTCGTTTTTAAGTCCGTTATAAACAGCCGCAAAAATGTCAACATTGCTGTCTGCCTTTTTAACGGGGGCGGCAGGAACAGCATCGTTATATGCGTTGATAAATTCAAGCGAGTTCTTGTCAATGCCGTTAAGCACACGGAATGCTCTTACAGCGCCTGTCATCGACTCAACATTTGGGTTGATAATCGGCAAATCAAGTCCCTGTTCCATAGCCATTGTAAGGAAAGTTCTGTTGACAAGCTCACGGTTCGGAAGTCCGAACGAAATGTTTGATACACCGAGACAGGTTTTACAGCCGAGTTCCGTTTTTACTCTGTGCAAAGCCTCAAGAGTCTGACGGCAAGCCGCCTGTTCTGCGGAAACCGTAAGAGTAAGACAGTCGATATATACATCTTTTCTGTCAATGCCGACAGCCTCGGCTCTTTCAACAATTCGTTTTGCAATCTCAAATCTGCCCTCGGCGGTTTTCGGGATACCGTTTTCGTCAAGTGCAAGTCCGACAACAGACGCACCGTACTTTTTGACAAGAGGAAGAACCGTTGCAAGACTCTGTTCCTCACCGTTTACGGAGTTCAGAATCGGTTTGCCGTTGTAGTAGCGGAGTCCTGCCTCAATAACCTCGGGCTTTGTGGAGTCAATCTGAAGCGGAACATCACACACACTCTGAATAGCCTTGAGAACACGCACCATCATCTTTTTTTCATCAATTTCGGGATGACCTACATTGACATCAAGAATTTCCGCACCGCCCTGAACCTGACTGAGAGCCTGAGTGAGGATATAGTCAATATTATTTTCAACAAGCGCCTGCTTAAACAGCTTTTTGCCTGTGGGGTTAATTCTTTCACCGATAATTCTCGGACCGTTGATTTCGACAACCGTCGTTGAACTGCAAACGGTTGTGTCAACGCTCTTTGTCTGAGGCTGATATTCTCTGTCGGCAACCTCCGACTTAATTTTTGCAATATAATCGGGATTCGTTCCGCAGCATCCGCCGATAACCTTAACACCGTATTTGAGGAGTGAACAAACGCACTCGGCAAATTTGTCGGGCATAATGTTGTACTCGTTGCTGTTAGGATCGGGCAAACCTGCGTTAGCCTTGATTACAAGGGGAAGATTTGTATATTTCGACATCTCGGAAACAACGGGTTCAAGCTCATCCGGACCGAGTGAACAGTTGACACCGAGAGCGTCAACACCGAGTCCCGTAAGAGTAACAGCCGCACAGGCAGGGGATACACCCGTAAATGTTCGTCCGTTTCTCTCAAAGGTCATTGTTGTGAGGATAGGTTTGTCGCAGTTTTCCTTTGCGGCAAGGACTGCGGCTTTAAGTTCATAAAGGTCGGTCATTGTTTCAAAAACTATGACATCGGCATCTTTACCGGCAAGAATCTGCTGTTTGTAATACTCATAAGCCTCGTCAAATTTCATTGAACCGGCAGGTTCAAGCAACTGACCTATCGGACCGATATCAAGGGCAACGAGGGCGTCTGTACCCTCAACGGCTTTTCTTGCAATCTTAACACCGGCGCCGATGATTTCTTCAACGCTGTAACCGCTGTCCTGAAGCTTGTAGGCATTTGCACCGAAGGTGTTTGCGTACACAATGTCAGATCCGGCATCAATATACCTCCTGTGAAAGCTCTCGATAAGCTCGGGGTGAGTAATGTTCAGCACCTCTGGCACATGGTCGTACTTTACACCGCTTTTCTGAATGAGAGTTCCTGTTGCACCGTCAAGCAGAATAAAATTCTTTTGGTTGAGATATTCACTAAAGTTTGAAAAATTCTTAAACACCACAATGTTCCCCATTTCTTCTGAAGCGACATTTGCCTTTCATACTGCAAATTGCACACCCTCGTTTTCTTCGTTCAATCGGATTGTCTGAAATTCCGAGAACCGCCGTAACCGACTTTGACGGCACAAGCAGACAGCTGTCGCCTGTTGTAAGACCTATTTTTCTCGGAGCGTCAAGTATTCTCAGATACTCCTTCTGCATCTCAATAGGATAGTCCCCATAGCCGGGGCTGAAACGGAAGGTCATATACTTTCCGCTGTATTTTTCGGCAAGGATTTCGTCAACCTTTTGACACACCTGTTCAACTGCAACGCTTGCAAAACTGTCAAGCACAACCGCCCTTGCCATATCGGAAATCTGACTTATACGGATAAGCTTGTCAATTTCCGAACCGATTGTCGCACACATCATAACGGCTGTGTGGCAGCCCTCAAGGTGCTTTTTTATATCATTGCCGAGTAAAATATCGTCAAACGGAGCTTTGCGTTCAACATAGAGAAATCTCGGCTCTGCTGTTTTCAGTATTTCTTTTTCGCATTCATCCATCAGCACATCCATGCGGTAATTAAGGCTGATTCCTGCACCGCCGAGGTAGCGTATAGCCTCTTTGCGGTTTAATCTGTCAAGCGTTATCATAAAAGACTTGACACCGCCTCCGTAATTTTTCTTGCAACATACGGGTTGTTCATTGTGTAGAGGTGGATGCCGTCAACACCGTGTGCGATAAGGTCAACAATCTGGTCAACCGCATATGCAATGCCTGCGTCACGCAAAGCCTCGGGCCTTGTATCATACTTCTGCATAATCTTTGCAAATTTTGCAGGAAGGCTTGCACCACACATTGAAACCATTCTTTCAATCTGACTTTTGCTTGTTACAGGCATAATACCTGCCTCAATCGGAACATTCACGCCTGCAATCTTCGCTCTTTCAAGAAAACGATAGTAAACGGAGTTGTCAAAGAAAAGCTGTGAAATAAGGTGGCTTGCACCCGACTCAACCTTTTTGCGAAGATTGTGAATGTCCTCGACCTCATCGGTTGCCTCGCTGTGAACCTCGGGATAACAAGCGCCGGCAATGTCAAAATCACCCTGTGACGCAATATATCTGCACAAATCGCTTGCATAAGTGAAATCCTTCTGCGGTTCAACACCTTCAACCCTGTCACCACGGAGTGCAAGAATATTCTCAATGCCGTTCTCTTTAAAAAGCGCAAGGTTGCGGTCAATATCAGCCTTTGTGCTGTTAATGCAGGTGAGGTGTGCCACGGATTCAACTCCGAAATCTCTCTTGATTTTTGTTGCGATTTCGCAGGTACGGCTCTTTGAACCGCTGCCGCCTGCGCTGTATGTTACGCTGATGAAGTCAGGCTTTAAAGCCGAAATTTCTTCAAGCTTGCCGTAAACCGATTCAATCGGAGAGGTCTTTTTAGGCGGAAATACTTCAAAAGAAAAAACTGTTTTTCCGCTGTTAAATAAATTGCTTATTTTCATATATAAACACCTCGGTAATGGTTTTGTTAAACTTGATTAATTATAGCATAAATAATTTTTGCATACAATACTGTTTTGGTGGGTTTTGTCGTTTAAGACTATCATTTTTTTGGAAGTTTGGGTATAAGCAAAAATTATATCAAAGAGTTTTATAATAATTATAATTTTGTTAACAAACCAAATTCACCATAATTCACCATTATATTCTGTAGTGGCGAACCGTGTTCTCCACTACAGAGTATACATTTACTTTCATAATAAAGCAAAAATTGCATCAATGCCGTATTCGGGCATCTGATGCAATTCCTTTATCCGAGTATCTTCTCGAATAGATTGCGGTGGCACACCGCCGACCACAATTTTCTATTTTCAATTTTCCATTTTCAATTAACAAAAAACAGCCGACTGCTTTGCAATCGACTGTTTAATAATCGGATTATATATCAATTACCATCTTGCGTCAAGTTCGGCTTTGGTGGCTCTTTTTTTCTTTCTTGCGACATATCTTGAATATCTTGAAAGCTTTCTGTCACGAAGGAAGAATACAAAAGCAATTGCGCCGAGGATAACTGCAACAAGCACAAACCAAAGACCTACATTTGCGGATCTCTGAACTGCGGCAACAAGAGTCGGTGTGCTTGCGGCATTTGACTTTGCAAGAGCCTTGTCGGCAGACTTTACGGACTGAACGGCAACGCTTGATGCTGTGTCCGAGTAGTTCTGATTCTTTTCATTTGAAAGAATGAACTGCGATGCACCTGTTGAAGAAGGCATCTCAATCGGAGCGGCTGAAACCGCCGGAGAAACCTCGCCGCTTACAACCTCTGTTTTGGGGTTTGCAACTGCGTTGTCGCTGAACAATGCGTTGTATGTTTTCTCATCAACAATACCTGTTGAATCGAGTGAATTCTGATTCTGGAAATTTGCAACGGCCTGCGCTGTATATTCACCGTAGTAGCCTGTTGCATCCATTGCAAAGTAGCCGAGCTTTATAAGCTGCTGCTGAATTGCAGTTACTTTATCGTTTTCGTCACCGTTCTGATACTGAACTGCCTCTGTTACAGGCTCTGTTGTCGCCTCTGTGGGAGCAGTTGTTTCTTCTTCGGGCTTGTCCTCAGTCTTTGTTATTGTATCGGCTTTTGGAGCTTCGGGAGCATTCTCCGAATAAAGTGTATTTCTCGAATCGCCTGCAATACCGTCAACTGTAAGACCTGCGGCTTTCTGGAATGCCTTATAAGCCTCTTCTGTTGCGTCACCGAAGTAACCGTCAACTGCGCCGTCATAATAGCCGAGGTCAGCAAGTCTTTGCTGAATCTTCTTTACCTCAGCACCCGATGAACCGTTCTTGTAAACGCTCGGTGTGTTGCTTGAAGATGATGAGCTGCCTGATGAACTTGAAGAACCTGATGAGCCTGATGAGCTTGAACCCGATGAACTGCTTGAAGAAGTGTTTGAAGGAGTCTTGCTCGATCTGCCCTGTGAGTCAAAGTAATATGTAGTACCGTCAATTGTTCTTGAAGTATTTACAATGTACTCGCCGTTTTCGTAGTAGTAGTAGCTGCCGTTAAAGCTTTCCCAACCGTTTGTTACATATGAAACTGCGGCAAGCTTGAACCAGTATGTCCAATTGTTATAACCGCCGATTGCCTCATAGCAAACACCGTATTCATCACCTCTTGCGTCAACCTCCATACCGTTGCCGACATAGACGCCGACATGACCGGGACGCCAAAGTCCAAGACCGTGAACATTAGGAATGCCTGCACTTACCGAACCTGTTTCGGTAGCTGTTTCAAGCTGTGGATTACCGCATCTTTCGCCGCCGGCATATGAATAGATAAGACCTGAACAGTCAACTGCTCCGGGGGTTGAACCGCCGTAAACATATGACCATCCGCTGTTATAGGCATTGAGTGCCCATTCTGCAAGACCTGCACCCGTGCCTTTTGCACCGGCAGAAAATGAAGAACCGAATACGCATACACTTGAAAGTGTGAGAACACTCAGAATGATTGCAGTAATCTTTTTTATTCTCTGCATCGTTAATTACCTCCATTTTTTCAGAGAGTCAAAGCTCTTACAGAAAAATAACGACCGACTCAAAGTACAGTCCATTTTAATCTGTACGGAAGATTTGACCGAAAAATTGTTACCAAATCTGACAGTAAATTACAAATCAGGTTACGCCTTGATAACAACATTGTAACCATTATAACATCACTCTTTTAAAAAATCAACCCCAAAGCCCGTATTTTTTGCTAATTCAGAAAATTTGATGCAGTTTCACTCACAAAATCTTCATTTCAGGCACCAAATTAAAGCGAATTATTACAAAATTTGTAACCTTTTGTAATATTTACAGCGTACCGTCAACATAAATTTCGCATTAAAAAAGCAGCTCCCGCACCAAGATTTGGAGCGGGAGCTGCTTTTATTCGGTTTCCGTAATACAATTATGAAAAAAACAGAGGAGAGAAAATTTCAAAATGAAATTTTGCTGAGTAAAATATGAATTAAAAATTACGGCATTACTGGTATTCGCAAACACTTGCCCATTTGAGAAGGAACTCTCTCTCTTCGGGTTTGCCCTTAACAGACTGTGATGCGGCTACAATCGGAAGCCAGCGGTCAACATATTGACGGGCTGTGTCGGTCTTTGTGCAGTAAAGCTTCATATACTTTTCTGCAAGCTCTTCCT
>OHEO01000461.1_pt1 | contig 21034 bp, 15 predicted proteins | sample 1567311 | NCBI WGS metagenome assembly OHEO01 (sample SAMEA3879602, study PRJEB24766) | human gut metagenome | biome: human-associated habitat; feature: feces | place: USA | collected 1985/1987
GACAAGTAACCACGGTCGAACTGCATACCTTCTACCACACCGATGGTAGTATCCGTTCCTTTAGCCTCTTCGATAGTAATCACACCATCTTTAGAAACTTTACGCATAGCGTCTGCAATCAACTTACCGATAGTAGGATCGTTATTGGCAGAAACAGCAGCCACTTGTTCAATCTTGTCATAGTTGTCACCTACCATTTCGGCCTGAGACTTGATAGATTCAACCACTTTGGCAACAGCTTTATCGATACCACGTTTCAAATCCATCGGATTTGCTCCGGCAGTAACATTCTTCAAACCTACCCCTACGATTGATTGAGCCAGCACAGTAGCAGTAGTAGTACCGTCACCTGCATCGTCACCTGTCTTTGAAGCAACAGATTTCACCAACTGTGCACCGGTATTCTGAAATGCATCAGCCAATTCCACTTCTTTAGCTACAGTCACGCCATCCTTAGTGATATGAGGAGCACCGAATTTCTTTTCGATAATCACATTACGACCTTTCGGACCCAGGGTTACTTTCACTGCGTTAGCCAATTCGTCTACACCCTTCTTCAATTCGTCACGGGCATCAATGTTGAATTTAATATCTTTAGCCATAATTCTATTTACAATTTAATGATTTACAATGTACTATTTAATTATCCCAAAACAGCGAGAACATCGCTCTGACGCATGATAAGGTATTTCTTACCGTCATGTTCCAGTTCAGTGCCCGAGTATTTGCCATACAATACCTGATCACCTACATGCAACACCATCTCCTCATCTTTTGTTCCGTTACCTATTGCGACAACTTCACCTTGCAATGGTTTTTCCTTTGCTGTATCAGGAATAATAATACCACCGATTGTTTTTTCTTCTGCAGGAGCAGGAAGAATCAATACTCTGTCTGCTAATGGTTTAATGTTCATAGTTCTTAATTTTTATATGTTATACTTTTAATTATATCAATTATCCGTCATCTTTAAGCAGTGACGCAAAACATCTTGCGAAAAACGTGCCAAACATGAAAAAGGAGAAATTGACAGTTTTATTCTGCCAAATTGGCACAGCTATAACATATCTTTCACTAAAATGGTTTCCTCTTCCCCTGCCATTATCAGTTGCTTTTACGAAATTTATTATTTTTACCTACAAAGATTCATATATAAACCAGTCGGCTACATTCCACAGCGACAGAACGAATCTGAATATAAAAAGAGAAAAATGTGATTTTTCTTTTTTTAATATTTCCATAGGACACAAACTATCACTATCTTTGCAAAACCTAATAATTAACCCCTTTAACTATATGGCATTTACGAACAACATTATGATTGTCCGCCACAGATTGCTGACAGAACTTGTAAAATTGTGGAAAAACGGAGAACTGACAACAGACAAAATAGACCGTCTGCCATTAGAACTCAGCCCCCGACGTTCAAAACATGCAGGGCGTTGCTGCGTACACAAAGAACGCGCTGTATGGAAATACAAATCCCTTCCTCTACTGGGGTTGGATATGGATGATGAAACCGATGAGCTCACTCCACTATCCGAATATGCCGCACGTGCTATAGAACGTGCAAACAATGGAAAGCCCAAAGACAACATTATGTGTGTTATAGACGAAGCATGCTCGGCCTGCGTACAGATCAATTATGAAATCACCGACTTATGCCGGGGATGTACCGCCCGCAGTTGCCAGTACAATTGTCCCAAAGGAGCCGTACATGTACATGCCGACACCGGCAAGGCATGGATCGACCATGATACCTGCATCAGTTGCGGCATCTGCCACAAAAGCTGCCCTTATCACGCAATCGTCTATATTCCCGTTCCCTGCGAGGAATCTTGTCCTGTCAAAGCGATCAGCAAAGATGAACACGGTATAGAGCATATTGATGAGAATAAATGTATTTATTGCGGTAAATGCATGAATGCCTGTCCTTTCGGGGCCATTTTTGAAATATCCCAGACATTCGATGTGTTGCAACGCATCCGTAAAGGAGAACAAGTGGTAGCCATTGTCGCGCCATCTATTTTGGGACAATTCAGCACAACTATCGAACAAGTATATGGTGCATTCAGACAAATCGGTTTCACCGATATAATTGAAGTAGCACAAGGAGCCATGTCCACCGTAGAACATGAAGCGCATGAACTGATAGAAAAACTGGAAGAAGGACAGAAATTCATGACTACCTCATGCTGCCCGTCCTATATCGAGCTGGTGAACAAATACATCCCCGATATGAAAAAATACGTTTCCGGCACAGGATCGCCTATGTATTATGCCGCACGTATAGCCAAAGAGAAGTATCCTGATGCAAAAATCGTATTTGTTGGACCATGTGTAGCCAAACGTAAAGAAGCTCAACGTGACGAGGCTGTGGATTTTGTGATGACATTCGAAGAGATTTCCTCTATTTTCGATGCTTTCGAGATTAACCTGGAGATTGTACAGCCATACGCTATGGAATTCTCTTCCGTTCGCGAAGCGCATGGATTCGCACAAGCCGGCGGCGTGATGGGAGCCGTAAAGGCATTCCTGAAAATGGAAGCGGACAAAATCAATGCCATACAGGTATCTGATTTAAACAAGAAGAATATCGGAACATTACGCGCCTACGCTAAATCGGGCAAAGCTCCCGGACAATTCATCGAAGTGATGGCCTGCGAGGGTGGTTGTATTACAGGACCCAGTACGCACAGCGGCAGCAACAATGGAAAACGCCAATTGGTACAGGAACTGGCAAAACAGAAAAAAACATATTAAAGGTATGCATGAAGCGACTGATTGACAAATTACGTCACTACCATAGCCTGACAGGTGAGGAATATGCCAACCTCCTCTCCTGTCAGGATACCGGCACTTTACTGTATTTACAGCAACAGGCCAGGGAAGTCACTTTGGCACATTTCGGGAATGGGATATTTATCCGCGGACTTATCGAGGTGAGCAACCGATGTCGTAACAACTGTCATTATTGCGGAATAAGAAAAGGAAATACCGCCATTACCCGTTACGCATTAAAGCGTGAAACCATTTTGGAATGTTGCCGTGAAGGATATGCACTCGGATTCCGCACCTTCGTGATGCAAGGCGGTGAAGACCCTGCCTTAACAGATGAATGGATAGAAAAAACCGTTGCCGCCATCCACTGTGAATTCCCCGATTGTGCCATCACCCTTTCATTAGGAGAGAAATCACGGGAAGCATACGAACGTTTCTTCCGTGCCGGAGCCAACCGTTATCTGCTCCGACACGAAACACACAACGAAGAACACTATAGGAAATTACATCCTGAGGAGATGTCACTAAAGCATCGGCTCCAATGCCTGCAATGGCTAAAAGAAATTGGATATCAAACCGGAACAGGAATCATGGTAGGCACTCCGGGACAAACCCTGACACATCTGGTGGAAGATCTGTTATTCATAGAGCAATTCCAGCCCCAAATGATCGGTATCGGTCCATTTATCCCCCATCATGACACACCATTCGGAACAGAGCCGGCCGGAAGTGTAGGAATGACCCTCAAACTGTTATCCCTTTTCCGGTTAATGCACCCGTCCGCCCTGATTCCATCGACCACCGCCCTTGCCACCTTGTCACCGGACGGACGGGAAAAAGGAATATTGGCAGGAGCTAATGTAGTGATGCCCAATCTCTCCCCCAGGGAGCAAAGAGAAAAATACACCTTGTATGATAACAAAGCCGCTTTCGGTGCCGAAGCAGCCGAAGGTTTACGAGCTTTGGCACAACAACTGGAAACAATCGGTTACCGGATATCGACAGATAGAGGTGACTATCACTAACCCCTAACAAACATGTATAAAGCAGATTCTAAAATAGCAGAAGAATTCATAGACCATCAAGAGATACTGGATACCTTGGAGTATGCTCACAACAACAAAAGCAATCGTGCCCTGATAGAGCAACTGATTGACAAAGCTGCTCAATTCAAAGGACTGTCCCATCGTGAGGCAGCATTACTGCTGGAATGCGACCAACCGGATCTAACAGAACGCATTTTCCGGCTGGCACAGGAAATCAAACATAAGTTTTACGGCAACCGTATTGTAATGTTCGCCCCTCTATATCTTTCCAATTATTGTGTGAACGGATGCGTCTACTGCCCTTATCATTTGAAGAACAAGACCATAGCACGCAAAAAGCTGACACAAGAAGAGATCCGTAAGGAGGTAATTGCCTTGCAAGACATGGGACACAAACGCCTGGCACTGGAAGCAGGAGAAGATCCGTTGCGGAATCCTATTGAGTACATACTGGAATCTATCCAAACCATTTATAGCATCAAACATAAAAATGGGGCTATCCGCCGGGTCAATGTCAACATTGCCGCCACTACCGTGGAAAACTACCGCAAGCTGAAAGACGCAGGTATCGGCACTTATATCCTGTTCCAGGAAACTTATCATAAAGAAAATTACGAATCCCTGCATCCCACCGGTCCGAAAAGCAAATATGCTTATCATACCGAAGCGATGGACCGTGCCATGGAAGCGGGAATTGACGATGTAGGACTAGGTGTTTTATTCGGGCTGAATACCTACCGCTATGACTTTACAGGATTATTGATGCATGCCGAACATCTGGAAGCTACCTTCGGAGTGGGACCACATACCATCAGTGTTCCTCGCATCTGTCCGGCAGATGATATCTCCACGCAAGATTTCCCGGATGCCATTTCAGATGATATATTTTGTAAAATTGTGGCGGTAATCCGTATCGCTGTTCCTTATACAGGTATGATTATCTCTACAAGGGAATCGGCTGCAACCCGACGCAAAGTCTTAAACCTGGGAATCTCACAAATCAGCGGAGGCTCCCGGACCAGCGTAGGCGGTTATGCCATTCCGGAAACACCGGAAGAAAACTCAGCACAATTCGACATCAGTGACACCCGTACCTTGGACGAGGTAGTGAACTGGCTGCTCGACTTGGGGCATATCCCCAGTTTCTGTACAGCATGTTATCGGGCAGGGCGTACAGGCGACCGTTTTATGTCATTAGTCAAATCGGGACAAATCGCCAACTGCTGCGCTCCCAATGCATTGATGACACTAAAAGAGTATCTGGAAGATTATGCGGCACCGGATACACGAGCCAAAGGAATCCAACTGATAAAAAAAGAGTTGGAACATATTCCCAATCCGAAAATAAAAGAAATAGCAATTCGTAATCTGAAAGAGATAGAAGAAGGGAAACGAGATTTCAGATTCTAACCGCTCATGCGTCAAGCAACCTTTTCAATACAGATAATGAACCTAATTCAAGCCCAATAAAATATGAGTCTAAACAACACTCCCGCTGCCAACCGGCTACATATCGTCCTGTTCGGAAAACGCAATAGCGGCAAGTCCTCTCTAATCAATGCCTTGACCGGACAAGACACCGCCCTTGTATCGGATATTCCCGGTACAACAACAGATGCTGTCAGCAAAGCGATGGAAATTCAACATATCGGTCCTTGTCTCTTTATCGATACTCCCGGATTTGATGATGAAGGGGAATTGGGAGAAATGCGCATAACCCGTACGTTGAAAGCCATCGAACGGACAGATATTGCCTTACTTCTTTGTGAAGACGGCAATTGCGAGGATGAAAAACAATGGATGGAGCAGTTAAATAAAAGGAATATTCCGGTTATCCTGATACTGAACAAAGCTGATATCCGAAAAGACATAGCATCCACAAGGGATTGTATAGAAAAAGAATGCGGTCAAAATCCTCTCATTATCAGCGCAAAAGAACAGACGGGCATAGAGAAAATACTTCAAGCTATTCTGGAAAAGTTACCGGCAGATTTCGGGCAACAGACCATTACCGGAGATCTGGTTAAAGAAGGAGATTTAGTGCTCTTAGTCATGCCACAAGACATACAGGCTCCCAAAGGCCGACTTATTCTTCCACAAGTACAGACGATGCGCGAATTATTGGACAAAAAATGTCTGGTAATGAGCTGTACAACCGATAAAATAGCCGCCACTTTGCAGGCTCTGTCCTATCCTCCGAAACTAATCATAACCGACTCCCAAGTTTTTCATGCCGTTTATGAGCAAAAACCGGCAGAAAGCCTTCTCACCTCTTTTTCCGTTCTGATGGCAGGATATAAAGGGGATATACTCTATTATATGGAAGGAGCCTCAGCCATAGACCGCCTCACCTCACAATCACGGGTACTGATAGCAGAAGCCTGCACTCATGCCCCTGCCACCGAGGACATAGGCAGAGTAAAGCTTCCACGTATGTTGCGTAAAAAGATAGGTGAAGAGTTGCAAATAGATATCGTTGCAGGTACAGACTTTCCGGAGGATTTGACACCCTATCACTTAATCATTCATTGCGGAGCCTGCATGTTCAATCGCAAATATGTACTAAACCGGATTGATAATGCCCGTAAGCAACAGATTCCCATGACTAATTATGGAGTGGCTATTGCACACTTGAACGGGATATTGGATAAGATAGCGTATTAAAAAGACATCTGTTCTTTTTTGTTTCCATCACCACAAACCATTTATCTTCAAAGGTTTGTGGTGTAAAAGGTTCCGTAATTCCCCTTAACCGGTATGTATGTGTCTTTTTACCATTGTTTCTGAAGGCCCATAGATTTTCCTTCTTGATGTGTCCTGTATGATGGTTCATCCATTTACTTCATTTACAAATACTTATCGTGCAAACACTTTGTTGCATTATAGTTTCACCAAGGTGAAGCAATCGTATCACTTGGGTGACTACGCCTCTCCACTTAGATGCCAATGTATTGTCACCTAGGTGAAACCACAAAAGAAGACAGACAAAAGATAAGCATCCGGGATTGTGCGTGTTTTTTCCAGTCATAACAAAGTCAAAAGCCTAACGTACTTCGTTTGGCTTTTGACTTTATAACAGCTTGAAGAGAAATACACAAGAGGCCGAATGCTTACAATTCTTCCATAAACTTGACCAACGAGTGAACAATGCTTCAATCCATATACACCCACGCAGGGTGTGACAGTTCATCCGAGCTATGATAGTGGTGGATTGCGTGTTTCAATCCACACACCCACGCAAGGTGTGACCTTGTGATGAGCAAGGATCGCTACGCTATTTCGAGTCTCAATCCACACACCCACGCAGGGTGTGACACCGTAATGGGAGAGGATGTCTCCCAACGGGATTGTTTCAATCCACACACCCACGCAGGGTGTGACTTCACGATTGTCAAGATATCCGGTATTCTTCTGGTTTCAATCCACACACCCACGCAGGGTGTGACTTCCTTCACGGCGGTAACCTTGCAAGTAGGCGAAGTTTCAATCCACACACCCACGCAGGGTGTGACAATAGATATAAATGCAACTATACACGGAGGAGAGTTTCAATCCACACACCCACGCAGGGTGTGACACTATCCTCCCACAGAGTTGACGATCATTACCAGTTTCAATCCACACACCCACGCAGGGTGTGACCTTCTTGCTGGTTGTTGTGTATCATTCTAATAAAGTTTCAATCCACACACCCACGCAGGGTGTGACCTGGGTCTCCCCGCCACGTTGGTAGTTCATCCAAGTTTCAATCCACACACCCACGCAGGGTGTGACATGTCAGAGATTAGAATATTCGGGGATGGCATTGTTTCAATCCACACACCCACGCAGGGTGTGACATAGCCTCAACGCCAAATGAGAAAAAGGAGGAAGTTTCAATCCACACACCCACGCAGGGTGTGACGAGGAAATCTGGAGAAGGCTATACGTACAGTCATGTTTCAATCCACACACCCACGCAGGGTGTGACCAAAAGAAATGAACAGTATTAACAATTAAAAACAGTTTCAATCCACACACCCACGCAGGGTGTGACATAGTCTGGTATTCCCTTTTGACAAGACAAAAGAGTTTCAATCCACACACCCACGCAGGGTGTGACCAGAGATGCAAGCCAAACACTACCCATGGAAAGTTTCAATCCACACACCCACGCAGGGTGTGACCACGGTAGACTATATGCCATTTGTCAACTAATACTGTTTCAATCCACACACCCACGCAGGGTGTGACTCTATATCTAATAACATATTATAAATCAGCAAATTTAATCCACTGTTATGCGAATCATCATTATTATTCAACTTCATAACGAAGAAATACTTTACAAATAATTTAATCTACTGATTATTAACACATGCGAAGATACTACTTTTTTTGTAACACACCACATTCGCATTATATTATAAGAGCCTCCTCAAGTTTATACGCCGTTTCAACACCTATTACTTCCACCCTCTTATTCTCATTTTTACTAAGAATATAAAAACGAACACTATCAAGAGACATATCAATAATATCCCTAACTCTCCCTTTTAGAAGAGAATATTGCGCTTCCGTCACTACACACTCAAAGACTGAGTTCTGCACCCTCTGTCCATAATCCAGACAAGCCTTGGTCACACATCGTAAACGGCGAGCCCCCTCTTTGCTTGTAGTATCCACATCGTAAGTCACAAGAATGTACATAATTAAAAATCATTTTATAAGAAATACCGGATAATCGTCAATATCCTGCCTGATATACCTTGCCATTAACATAGCCTGCACATAAGGCAGAAGCCCTATTTCAACTTTTTCATTAAGATAAGGATGAATTATCACTTCCCTTTTCCTTGCCTGCCATGCAGTAATAAAAGTCTTTTTCCCTTTATCTGTCATAACAACCCCATTATCACCTTGGAACAAGAAGTCTTTTACTGAAATCTGTCTTTTATTAATCAACGACAAAATAAAACGGTCGCCAAGGTAAGCACGTAACTCTTCCATCATATCTAAGGCCAACGATGTGCGCCCCGGACGGAGTGTATGGAGAAACCCGACGTATGGATCAAGGCCAACAGTTTCGAGAGCGGCCGCAACATCATTGGCTATCAACGTATATGCAAAAGACAACATGGCATTCACCGCATCCTTGGGAGGACGACGATTGCGACCATGAAATGGGAAATCAGTCTTCTGATTAAGTATCAAGATTGGCAATACCTCAAAATAGGCATTCGAAGCCATCCCCTCATAACCAATTAATTCCGTCTTATCTTGAGCCTTCAAAGCATCACGCTTGGCACGTTCCAATACTTGCACCGCCCTATTAATGTCTTCATTCTCACCATAATCACGAATATATCTCCTCAATATATTGCGATAGTTTTGAATCTTACCACCAATCATCAACCTAACCACATGCAACGACCAAGATGCATCGTCCGACAATTGGTACTGCTTTTTGCGTAACAGAACATTCCCTTTCGTAGCACCTTGAACCCTGCTGATAAATCTGCCTTGTGGAGAAAGAAATGTGAGTGATATACCATTGTCACTACACAATTTCATCACACCGGGACTTGCGCCCATATATCCGAACGTAACGATGCCCTCTATATTTATGACAGGAATACGAAACACCTCCTCCTGCTGAACAGATATAACGACATTCAGCCCATCCTTACTAAGATACGCTTCCGGTGTCGTCACATACAAAGTATTCAATAGTTTTCTCATAGGTACAGATTTTTAGTAAGGTAATTATCTACCGAAGTACAATTATTTACCATTTCCGGCATGCAGATATCTTTCAGCGAGCACTTGTCACAATGTTTCCCATATTCAGCCTTCGGGATAACCGCTTTACTAAATATATCGTGCATATCCCGGGCACATTGTCTGACTATATTTCGCAGCTCCTCCGTTATATCCACATTAACCCGATGGCGAAGCTCCCCATAAAAGAAAGAGCCGTATGGTATATGGATAGCATACATTTCTTCTATACACATGATTTGTGCTGCCAACTGCACTTCATCCACCTCGTTTCTTTTCGGTTTGCCATGCTTATACTCCACAGCAACCGGTTGCCATCGCCCCGGATAGTTGGGATGCAAGATAGTATTTTCAAGAGATGAGGAAGGAAGCAACTCTATGGCATCAGAGATTCCATAGAGTCCAAGTTCACGCGAAGCGATATTCACCGCACGCAATGTTATCTGGTCACCACACTTCTGTCTATAAAACGGATCATCTACATGCTTGTGCAGAATCTGTCCTTCGATGGTGAGACGATTATCGCCCCATTGCTGCTCAATGTGTATCAAAGCCCATTGCCGGGGACAGAACCTAAAATGCTGAATCCCCGACAACATGAGCATATCGTCTTCATTGTACATACGATGGAATTATATCAGTTCCTCAATAGTTACATTTGATGGAGCATTCTCCTTATCTATAGTAACTGAATAATCGATGAATGAGCGTGGTGCTCCATCGCAGACTTTCTCCACTTTTACCAATTCAAACAACTTGTTGGCGGGAGCATTACCCAATATGGAGTCATGCTTGAAGACTATCAGTTTTTGAGCACTCATCAATCCACGTGCCGCCGAACGATCCACATCGAACATATTCTTTAATGCGTTCCAAAATAGTTCAAGGTCTTCTTCAGAAAATCCTGTCTGTTGTGCCAAGTTGGCGGAGATGAAGCCGTGACAGACGTAGAGGCCATAAGGAATGGTGGCTTTACGTCCCATTGTACGATTGCCACCATCTTGTTTTTCTGCTTCTTTCTCTGTTGCTACTGCCATACGAGTAATAGAATGTTCCGCTACAGCAATTGGATCTATAGAACGAGCAAAGGTGAACTGGATAGGGCCACGAACTTGACCCGCATTTTTACCTGTTGACATAACTGCGCCGAATGTTCTGATATCGAAGTAATTATTACACATAAAACGACGTGCTGCTTCTATTTTGTCCTTTGCATTTTTTACTTCTGAATCATCATGTGCATTATCAATCAAAGTATTCAGGACTGCCTTCTCTTTGATAAATATATCAAAGCCATTCACAAGCCCTTTTGCTATTTGTACATAGTTACGAACCTTGCGTTTCAAACAGACATCCGTAACAAGTCCCATACCTGTTTCGGCATCCACACGTGGTAGATTACCCGCATCCGGATCACCATTTAGGTTACCATCTTTTACATCAAATATGTAAACGAAATCAATTCTATTCTTTAGTTCTGACATAACTTTATATTTTTAAAATTATTATTCCATTTCTTTATTTTCCTTGTTCATAAAAAGGTCTTGACGTTGATGATAATATCCCACAAAGAACCGTCCTTGATCTTGCAGGTTAAGATGTGGAGGAAATCCTTTTGCATCAAGTTTGGATATAATTTCCTGTTTCAGCTTCTCATAGAACACTTGTCCACCCGGATTCAACTTCTCTATATGATGAGTAGAAAGGTTGAGCACCGTGGCAAAAACCATGGAAGGAGTTGCTGATGCAGCATTCATATAGCGTTCTCGAATGGAATGAATACCATTGGCATCCTCCTGTATCTTGTCAAGTACGGCAAATAGCCTTCCACAAAGATACCCTTGATTTTGATTTTCTTTGTCTAACATAACATCTAATTTTTTATGGTTGTTATTTTCGTTTAGTCTGTTGAGATATGCCTTGATGATAGCAGCACGCACTATATTGACGGATTGTTCTGCACGTATGCGACGAATACATGCTTGAAAGAGAGAAGCCGGATACGGCAACCCTTGAAATATGCTTCTCACCACAGCATCAGGAAGGTTGGGAGTCGCATCACTTGACTTTCCTCCAAGAGTAACATTTCCAAGAATGGAATGCAGTCCCAAGTACGGCTTCTTATCTTTGCGAGTGTCCACCATCTCCATATCTGTAAAATGCTTACTTATCAAACCTGCAAACTCACGCAAAGGCATCTCATTCCAATATACTACCGCAATTCTTGCCGAATTAGGAGCCAAACCCAAAATGAAGAATTTGTCATCATCGTTTGCCGATAATTTTCCGTTATAGATAGACTGGAAAGTATCATATACTAACTTTATACGCCTGTTTGGGTCGTCATTTTCTTCTTCAATCCGCCCCAACAAAGAAAATAAACTATTCTCGGACTCTTTTGAAGCCTCGCTATTGGAGGAAGCCCAGAAAAGATAAGTACGTGAGCCCACCATAAACTTATTGTGAGAATCCGAACGCAGCAAATGATTCAATGCGGTTGTATATGCAAATTCAGCTTCTTCTGATATTGGAGCATTGTATCCTTTAGATTTCCCATACGAATCATACCCGGAATTAACTTGAAATGCAACTAGTTTAGCTGTTTCTTGGCTTCCAAGTATCTTTGTAGCAGTTGTAATCTCTACAACTTTTGAATATCTACCTGTTATCAAACAAAGATTTCCTGCCACGCCATGATTCTCGTCAAACAAATTTATCAATTCCCTTTTCGAAGCCACTATTTTCGTATCCCCTTCTATAAGGAAAGAAAAGGTAGAATATTTCTTATTAAGATTTTTGGCTATATCATCCCATAAAGAATCTTTCTGCATAGCCCCAACTATAAAAGAATGGTCTTGCTGATAAAATGCATAAACAGCTTTTATGTCCTCATTATCCGGAAAAGCATCATATATATCTTTTACTTTCGCCTTAAATACTTCAAAGTACTTACGTATCTTTTCCATATCCCCCTTATCGGAATAACCAAATACATATTTACAATTGTCATACAAATAGTTTGCAACAGGGGCACTTGACCGGCTAACACTTTTCTTAACAAGAAACTGCTGTGCCGACTTCTTATCTATGCGCCTGTCTTCAAAGCGCAGAAATTTTCCACATCTATCAATAACAATAATAAATCCAATCTCTTTGTATTCTAAACCAAAAGGGGCCACATCATCTCCACTTCGATGATAGTAATCATATAATGCTTTCAGTATCATCTCAACACCTCCTCACTATCTTTATCCGGTACAACAATCACTCCCTTTTTCATTTGGGCTCTATAAAACATAGCATTCGGTTTTTGTGGATTTTCCTCAAAGTCCATATCATAAAGCATAATGCCGAAATCCCTGTCTTCGGCTAAGGGATAATCAAGATTATCAGTACTTTCAATATACTTCCAGTTTGCAGAAAACTCACGACATCCGAGATAGGGCTGCGTAAAACATTGCCCTTGTGATGCCCTGCGTTCGAACATCTGATAATACTTCATAGGATTCTCGTCGGCACTTGGCTGATGCTTGGCAAAAGCCTCTTTCGGACGGTCTTTTACCGGAATAAATACTAACTTAGCATAAATTCGGTAACGCACATCCAGCAGAAGCAACGTGTTCTTCTGCTGGCGTGTCTTTCCATCATCTATATAAATTGGTTTCATGCTGGAATTTACCACCGCTCCAACTTCATTCCGTCTAATGGTAGCCCATTTAATAGGCCTGAATACCTCAATCTTGGTTATCTGCCAACGCATGGCATAACGTTTAAACAGTATCGCTTCAAAGATGGCGCGTGCCGCCGATGGCGTAATGACATCATAACTCACACGCTCTACTTTCAACTCCGGACGAGTGAAACAAGCCCAATCGCCCCACACCTCCAGACAATATTCTTTATCTGTATATTCCATATCATTCATCGTTTTCCTTGTTTTCCAATAAATCTTCCGGCTTCTGACCTTCAAAAAACCTTTTTGCCGACAAGGGAGTTACCACTTCACGACCGGTTTTTTGCTCCAACTGTTCGCGTGCCACACGAGCCACATCACCACCGTCAGCCGCACACTGCATATTTTCACCCAATGTCTGAGGATTTTTAGCTTTAGTAATACTTGTCGTAGAGAGTTCGGCCAGCATATTAAGAACCAATTCTTCATTGGTCATATTGTCCCGGAGATTTTCTTTCTTCAAGCCCTTGAACTGTTTGTACTCCTTTGCCGACTTTCCGGTCCATTGCTGATAGATAATGTCTGTAAGAGTAGCATATTGAACACCTTCCTCTACATTATGTAGTTTCCATTGATCTGTAAGATCTTTACGGATTTCAATGCTCTTCAAGCGTTGGTTTATCCAGTTGTCAGAGTAACCAAGTCGCTTGTAGTCCATCATAGCTTGCCCAATACTCAACTCAGGGTCTTGCATCTGATCAAGACGTTCGGATGCTACATGTGCCATCCATTGCTTGAACGGTTCTGCCTTGGGAGATGGGATAGACTGAATGATACGTAGTAGTTGTTCTGTATCAGCCACATCTGTAAGTCGCATCTTACCGTCTGTGGCTTTCATTTTCAAACCGTGACAATTTGTCACGGTTTCATTTCCCTCTTCTTTAAGTCTTTGCTTTAACTTACGCCAATAAGCAGTTGCATCAACACTGTCTGTTAAAACTGACACCACATCAACTATCGAAAAATACCATTTTTCCTTTTCATCATCCCACACGGTGCGGACTTTACGTTCTTCAAACAATTTCAATGTTTCTTTCTTTGTCATATCCGTTTCTTTATATCATTAATACTTCCTCCAGCCAATGGTTATCAAGGCTGAGACCTGTGGCTTTATTATACTGAGACCTGTCTGCCAATACATATATTCCTTCCAATATTTCTTCGACAAGCCCATAGCCTTTCAGTTGCTTAAAATCATAGGAACGGATGCCTACAGTAAATTTCGCCAATTGCTTCACCAACGAGTAGGTACACCCCGATTCTTTCAACTGCTCTATAAGTTCCATGCTGTTTTCCCAATTTACGATAACATTTATACTTGTATCATCAATCAGGCGAAATTCTTTTGATGCAGTTTCAAAACATAACTCAGTAGGTTTGTAGAGCCAGTGCTTTATATCCTTTTCATCAAATGTTTGTTTTCTGCTATACAATTGACAAAAATAGGCTTTCATGGTAGAAGGAGCAAACCAATCACTATCTTCCGGCAAATTCAACCGAGCATTGTTGGAGTCAGCCATTGAACCGAAGAGCTTTCGCTTCTCTGCCGCCAGACTGAACACAAATGTATGTCCCATGGCACTTCGTCCTTCCCGATTGCACCGTCCCGCTGCTTGCAATACAGAATCGAGTCCTGCTTCTTGACGGAACACAACCGGAAAGTCTATATCCACACCGGCCTCCACAAGCTGGGTTGCAATGACCCTGACAATCGGCTGCGACTCATCCTTCAATAAAGTTTTTATTTTACCAATAGTTTCGTGTAAGTGGGCAGGGCACATCATTCTAGACAAATGCAATTTCACTCCGTCATTGGGCAAACGGTCATACAGCTCTTTGGCATCTTTACGAGTGTTCACTATGCACAACACCTTATTATATTCAGACACCTTTGCAGCTATCTCATCGTATGTTTTTCCTGTATCATCGATTGACAACTTCACACGGCGAAGCTGGTCATGCAAAGCAAATTCTTCCGGAATAATTTCCTTGATATGTTCTATTCCCTTAAAATCAGCTTTAGGATTTGTTCCTTCTATCAGACCACTCAGTACCGGCTGACTTGCCGTGGTAAACAATACCGAAATCCCGAACATTTCCTGATACGCTTTCAGCGCATCGACTATCGGCTGCAAGAAGCCGGTTGGCAACATCTGAACCTCATCCAAAACAAGAATTGAATTTGCCATGTTGTGCAGTTTGCGGCAATCAGATGTTTTATTGCTAAACATAGATTCAAAAAGCTGTACATTGGTAGTGACAATAATGGGATAGTTCCAATTCTCTGTAGCCAATTTTGCTTTTTCCCTATTTTCCTCGTCCTTAATATCATCGGGGTCGAAATTACTATGATGCTCCAATACATTTTCTTCACCAAAGATTTCCTTCAAAAGCCCTGCCGTTTGCACAATGATACTGGTATATGGGATGGCGATGATGATACGATTCATTGAATGGCTTACAGCATGCTTCATGGCCCATAACAAAGAAGAAAGTGTTTTACCGCCTCCCGTCGGAACCGTAAGGCTATAAAATCCTTTTTCGCTTGAAGAAGTTCTACTGCATTGTTCTTTCACTTGCCGGCGGATGCGGTTCACTTTCGTATCGGCTGCATTCGATTGCAGTTTTTGCATATATACCTCCAGCTGTGGAAGCAAATCGACAAGCGTAGCCAAATTTCCCCGCTTCCGCCATGACTCTACATCCATAAACCGTTCTGTATCGAGTCGGTCGGCATCTACAAGACAGGAAAAAAGCATACGGGAAAGGTGATGAAAGTGTTTCCATTCAACCTTTGATTTAGAAAAAGGTGAATCAATAAATTCTTGGAATAATAAAGGTTTGTTTATGCTAATGTCACCCTCGTTTATTTCTTCGGACAATAGCCTCTCTTTCAATATGTTTTCCACATCCCCGAAATTATGTAACCCCGTGTGATGAGAAATAATTTGGTTTACAAGAAGATGGGAAACATCTTTTCCCATAAGTTCTTTTGCCAATATTCCACCCACAAAAGCATGGGTATGATCATCATAGCGCTTCTTGTCACTCGTAGGCAAACCATTCATCTTGCGTATGTATTGCTGGAATGCCGCCCGTTCCTTTCCTTTATCATGAAGTAGGCCGAGCGCACGCCCCCAAGAAGGAAGTCCGAACTGCCCGGCGAAGGATGCCGCCATATCAGCAACCCCCTTTTGATGTTCATCATTGGTTTGTATCATCCATTGACCATTCTCCCTATTTTGATACAAATGGGATATCAACTGCTTTTCATCTATCATCTGATTAAATTTATAAGGCTAGCATTTCACAAATATATATAATAATATCAGACCCTCGCAAAAGAAAATCATATTTCAGGTCAGCTTCATCAGTTTTCATCCTTAAAACAAGAAATACAATCAACAACGACAAGAACGGGCATTCCGCCTTGTCGACTCCACACAGGGAAAGGAGAACAAACCATTTCGGAGGGAAAAAAGAACTTCCGTCACCACATCTCACTGATTCTAAAGGAGATATAGTGACGGAAGAAAAAAAATAATCTGTTAATCCGCATAGATAATCACGGATGAATATACCGGACTATTCCGACAACATCCGCTTGATGAGATCAAGCTTTCACTACTGCCAACAACTCATCCGGTGTAACCAGTGACTGCTCACCCGTAGTCATATTCTTCAAAGTCAGTTTCCCTTCGTTCATTTCATTTTCACCAACAATAGCGACAAAAGGAATCTGCTTGTCATTGGCATATCCCATCTGCTTCTTCATTTTAGAAGCATCCGGATAAATTTCAGCGCGCACCCCTGCTTCACGGACTTTTGTCAGGATAGGCAGACAATAAGCAGCCTCTTTATCGCCGAAGTTTACAAACAACAGCTCGGTTCCGTTCACCGCTTCTTTCGGATACAAATCCAACTGATTCAACACATCAAAAATACGGTCGGCTCCGAAAGAGATACCTACACCAGACATACCATCCATACCAAAGACACCGGTCAGATTATCATAACGGCCACCACCACTGATGCTGCCAATCTGCACATCCAAGGCCTTCACTTCAAAAATTGCTCCCGTATAATAATTCAAGCCGCGAGCCAAAGTCAAATCCAATTCCACTTCACTCTTCACACCCAGTGCAGACACGGTTTTTAATATGAATTCACTTTCTTCTACTCCCTTCATTCCCGTTTCACTGGCTGCAAGGACTGTTTTCAAAGTTTCCAATTTCTCTTCATTGCTTCCACTCAATAAAATAATCGGCTGCAATTTATCAATAGCCTCTTGAGGAATCCCTTTAGAAGCCAATTCCGCATTTACATTTTCCAATCCGATTTTATCCAGTTTGTCAATGGCTACGGTGATATCTACAATTTTATCAGCCTCCCCGATAATCTCGGCAATACCGGTCAATATCTTACGGTTATTGATTTTAATTGAAACACGTACTCCGAATTTACCAAATACACGGTCTATCATCTGTACCAGCTCCACTTCATTCAATAAAGAATTGCTGCCTACCACATCGGCGTCACATTGGTAAAACTCACGGTAACGCCCTTTTTGGGGACGATCCGCACGCCAAACCGGTTGGATTTGATAACGTTTGAAAGGAAAACTTATTTCATCACGATGCATCACCACATAGCGGGCAAAAGGTACGGTGAGATCGTAGCGCAATCCTTTTTCACAGAACTTGCTCGCCAGCTTTACCGCATTGCGGCTCAGCAATTCCTCATCGGTAATGCCGTTGAAATAATCACCTGAGTTCTGTATCTTAAACAATAACTTATCCCCTTCATCACCGTATTTTCCCATCAAGGTAGACAAATTCTCCATAGAAGGAGTTTCAATCTGCTGATAGCCGAAAAGATGAAACACATCACGGATCGTATTGAATATATAGTTACGTTTCGCCATTTCCACCGGCGAAAAATCTCTCGTTCCTTTAGGTATACCTGGTTTTGCTGCCATAATGATTCTATTTAATTTATTTTGAGCCACAAAATTACACTAAATATTTCATTCGTAAAAAGAATACTTCTTAATATTGCTCATTGCCGGCAATATTAAGAAGTTAAACAGCCGGTGCCTTAAGTGCATATCTCAGTATGGACCGTTTCCCTACGAACTCATTGTTTAATAATTTCGTAAGCTGTAGAATGAACCCCTCTATTCTCTATTTTTCCCTCCAATACATCCAAAGCGAACTCAATGCCCCGGACAGCCATCTGTGAGCTGAAAATATCAGCTGTTGCAACCAGTTTTCCCGTAGAAAGAAATTCTTTCATCACCGCATCATTATCAAAGCCCACTACAGGCAGATAGCAATTTTTTTCTTGCATCTGCTGAAGAACCCCCAACGCCATCGCATCATTGCTGCAATATACAGCTTTCAAATCAGGATACCGCATCCACATAGCCTGAAAAACTTCGGCGGCTTTCTCCGTTTCCCAGTCGGCCGGTTCGGATGCCACCAATCTTAACCCTTTTTCTTCTATCGCCTTGATAAAACCTCTTTTACGCTGCTGCGCATTATCGGCTGCCGCCAATCCTTCAATAATAGCAACTTTATCTTCATTCCGCAACTTCTTATCCAATAATTTACCCACTTCATACGCAGCTGCAAAATTATCCGGTCCCACAAAAGCCACTTCTACTCCTGCCTGCTCCAATAGCTGAGTATCCAACCGGATATCAATATTGATTACCGGAACTCCTTTCCTGACAGCCTCTACTACAGGCTGAACTAAGGCTTTTGAATCTATAGGAACCAATACGATAGCATCGACTTGCTGATGAATCAAGGAATACATCAAGTCAACCTGTTCCTCTACCTCTGTCTGTGTAGCCGTTCCCACACAAACCAAATCCAAAAACGGAAGAGGGGCCGCATACTGAATGGCCCCTTCTTTCATCACTTTGAAAAAATCGGCTTGTAACGACTTCATTACAAGCCCTATTTTATAATTTCTCTTCATCTAATTTTTAATTTGACAAAGTAATGCTTATTAATCCGATAATAAACAAGGAGAACATAGCCGCAATCAGTTTATTGGTCCCCTTCGGAGCTTCCTTAAATTCCTTCCAGACAAAAACTCCCCAGATCATAGCCACCACAGGCGCTGCGTTGCTAAGGGCATAAGAGATAGCCGGATTGGCAGCACCTGCTCCCATAAAACTAATCACCATGCCGCCCATCCAGATAAAGCCTCCCAGCATACCTGTGAGATGGGTCTTGGCATCGCCGGCAAAGTAATCTTTCATGGTCACCGCCTTGCCTTCTACCGGATGCTTCATGGCAAAGGTATTGAATATAGGTGTGCTGGCCAGAATACCTACCGCAAAGAAGAACACACCTGTATAAGGAGTCAGCGTTCCGGTTCCTCCCGCCACATACTGCGGGTCAAGAGATTTCACTACCAATCCGTAAAAGAACATGATAGCAATGCCTGCCATAATGGCCAGCAGAATCCCCTTCTTCGGAGTGGAAGCCTTGCCGGACGATAACTTTCCGTACGCTTTTCCGCAGATCAGTATAGCTACAATGATGACTAACACACCACTCCATAGTAAAAGCTGATTTCCCTGATAGGTCTGACCGGCCAAAGAGATTAATAAATAATTGAATACAATACCTCCAATCCAGGCCAAGCCTCCACCGATAGGAAAACCTACTGACATTCCGGCTACAGCAATGGCTGCGGTAAGAAATATATTGCCAAAGTTCCACACAACACCGCCCAAGAATGCATATTGAATGCTAGACCAGTCCATGACTGCCAAATCCTGAAAAAAGGTACGGCCTTCACTTCCCATACTTCCCAAAGTCACCGCCCCCAATAAAGCTGTAAGGAACAGACCGACGGTCAAATCCCAATAAAACAGTTCAAAGCTCCATTGCTTGGCGGCAACCATCTTCTGCGTATTTGCCCAAGAGCCCCAGCAGGCACAGCAAATAACACAGCAGAGGATTGCCAAAAAGTAATTATCTACCAATATCATATTTCATCGATATTATTCGTGAATATAGATATTCCAGTTCAGATAAGTTTCAATAGCTTCCGCCAAAATATCTTTCACATTGCCACGGCACATAGCCACATGATGTTCGAATCCATTCTTACAAATATATTTCATAAGCGGCTGCAAATTATCCACCTTGGTTACTGCTATACAACCATCCATTCCGTATGGGTCATCGGTCAGGTCACCTTTGCCCAAATAAGACTTGATACAACCCTTCGTATCATCTGTCGAGATGCGGAAGAAGGTGAAATCACCCTGTTTTACTTTACCGTAAACGGCACCGAAAGTATGTACCTTACCTAATGTTCTGCCCAACACTCCTAATGTTCCTAACTTCAAATCATTCATTACAAATGATTTAGGGAAGTTACCACAATGTGTACACACACACTTGTTACGATCCTCGGCAAAGTTATTGTTCCAGTCAAGTAATGCCGACGGGCGACCGGAAGCCAATGTCAACGCATACATAGACACTGCACCGGCAATATCCACTTCACAAGCAGCAGGGATTAATTTTTCACTCAACATACTCATAGTCACACAAGCTGCACAACCATAGTTTTGCTCCAAAGAGTCCCAACACTGGATAGCTACAGCATCAATTTCATTGGCTTCCATCCATTGTTCTACAGCCACACCAAATTTAGCCTGCAAAATCAGTTTATCATTGTATTGTTC